>MDTB01178652.1_pt1 | contig 77604 bp, 75 predicted proteins | sample 811161 | NCBI WGS metagenome assembly MDTB01 (sample SAMN05326650, study PRJNA326480) | marine metagenome | isolation source: seawater | place: Mediterranean Sea | collected 2009 | reverse complement strand
TTCTTTCAATTATATTTTCAATTTGAAGTGCTACCTTAGATGGTAAATCTTTTAATTTTATTGATTCACCCAATATCTGAGAGATAATTTCTTCGTTATTTTTTGAGAGCTTTTTAAGATCAATATTTATATTCTCATTTAATTTTTTACCTATCAATTTTTTTGATTCTTTTTTGTCTAATATTTTAATATCCATTAACCCTTTAAACTCTTGATCTTTGAATTTTATTTTTGAATATATGTTTGATTTTTCTGTAACTACTTTTAAATTATTAATATCTGCATGTTGAACTTTGAGGTTTTCAATTGTTTTATTTATTGTTTTGTTTTCCACTTTAATGTTATAAAGAGTAAACTTATTTTTTTTTGAGAATGGTTCAATTTTAAAGTTGCTTAGATGACCAACATGAAACTTAAAAAAAATATCATTTAAATTATTTAAATCAGCTTTATCGATGTCGCTTTCTTTAGGTATTGGTTCACCAATGATTTTTATTTTATCTTCTTTTATGTAATCATTAATTTTTTTGCTAATTATTTTATTTATTTCTTCAATTAATACTGATTTACCATACATTTTCTTAATCAGCTGTACTGGTACCATTCCAGGTCTAAAGCCTTTTAGATTTACTCTTTTCTTTAATTCTTTAAGTTTACTTTCAAAAGGATTTATGTAGTCCTTATTTTCAATAATAATATTAATACAAGATTCTGTATTTGAAATTTTTTTTTTAGTGATTTTCAATTTTTTCATATTTAAATGTGCGGATGGAGGGACTCGAACCCCCATGCCTTTCGGCGCTAGATCCTAAGTCTAGTGCGTCTACCAATTTCGCCACATCCGCTTTATTATAAGGTCTGCAAATCTAGAGATAAATTATTTTAATGGGAAAAATTAATTTAATTTATCTTTATGCATATGAAAGTAAAATATTCAGTTAAGACCAAAGAAGAGGATAATAAATTAATCGTAAGTGCTTACAGAAAACTAATAAGACATTATAAGTCAATCATTAATAGTTCTGATTCGAAAAAAATCAAGAAGGCATTTAGAATAGCTCTTAATGCACATAAAGACATGAGAAGAAAATCAGGAGAGCCTTATATCATTCACCCAATTAGTGTAGCTCAGATCTGTGTTCAAGAAATAGGTCTTGGGACTACCTCTATTATTGCAGCTTTACTTCATGATGTTGTTGAAGACTCTGATTATACATTAGAATTTATCGAGAAAGAGTTTGGCAAAACAGTTGCTAATTTATGTGATGGATTAACAAAAATTAAAGGTGTATTTACTGCTGGATCCTCTCTTCAATCTGAAAATTTCAAAAAAATGTTATTAACTCTAGTAGATGATATGAGAGTTATATTAATAAAAATTGCTGACAGATTACATAATATGAGAACCCTTGATAGTATGTCAAGAAGCGCACAACTAAAGAATTCCTCGGAGACAATTTACATATATTCACCTATAGCTCACCGTCTAGGTTTATTTTCTATAAAATCAGAATTGGATGATTTATATTTAAAATATACAGAAAAGAAAATGTATAAGAAGATAAAGAAGAAATTAAAGGATAGTAAATCTGATAGGGATAAGTTTATCAGAAAATTTATAAGACCAATTAAAAAGAAATTGATTGAAAGTAATCTTGAATACAAGATTAAGGGGAGAACTAAATCAATATATTCTATATCTAACAAGATAAAAAATCAGAACAAATCCTTTGAAGAGATTTATGATATTTTTGCAGTCAGAATAATTCTCAAATCAAAATTAGATGATGAGAAAAGCCATTGTTGGAAGGCATATTCATGTGTAACGGATTCCTATCAACCAAATCCTGACAGGTTAAAAGATTGGATTGCTACTCCCAAGACTAATGGATATGAATCCTTACACACAACTGTCATGAGTAATTCTGGCAAATGGGTTGAAGTTCAGATAAGGAGTGAAAGAATGAACGATATAGCTGAAAAAGGATTTGCTGCTCATTGGAAGTACAAAGAAAAACTTAAAAGTAATTCTCAGTTTGATAACTGGATAAGCTCAGTTAAAGATTTAATTAGCCAAAAAAACTACTCTCCTCAAGAATTTTTAGATGATTTTAAAGGAAATTTATATAATGATGAAATTTTTGTCTTTACACCAAAGGGAGATTTAATTACATTACCAAATAACTCTACAGTTTTAGATTTTGCATTCTCTATTCATTCGGAGTTAGGATCAAAATGTACTGGTGCTAAAATTGATGATAAATTAGTTCCCATAAACCATAACTTGTCCTCAGGAGATCAAGTTAAATTGTTGACATCTTCAAATCAAAAACCAAATGAGGACTGGATAAATAAAGTGGTAACATCAAAAGCTAGGTCAGCAATCAAGGCAAAAATTACTCGGCAAAGAAAAAATATTTCTAATCATGGAAAGGATTTGCTAAAAAGAAAATTGAAACAACTCAAAATTGAATTTGATGAGAATATATCAAAGGTTGCTAGTTATTTTCAGTACAAAAGTATTATTGAGTTTTATTATGAAATAGCTAAAGGAACATTTAATCTGAAGAGAATTAAAGAGTATTTAGATTATGAAAAAGAAATCAAGGATAAAAATAAAAATGCAGTAATTAATAAAGATATTGATAAATCAAAAATTACAAAAAGTGCAGCTCTTAAATCTAAATTAGTTGAGTTTGAAGGTAAAAGGGATGACATAGAATATTCATTATCAAAATGCTGTAAACCTATTCCAGGTGATGATATTTATGGTTTTGTTTCGGTCAATGAAGGAATAAAAGTTCACAGAACGAGTTGTAAAAATTCTCCAGAGTTACTTTCAAAATATGGTTACAGAATAATTAAGGCAAATTGGTACTCCCATTCTGATACTAATTTAATTACATCTTTAATTATTGATGGAACTGATAGGGTAGGCGTTATTGATGATGTGACAAAAATAATCTCATCTCAGTTGAAGGTTAACATGAAATCTATTAACGTAGACTTAAAAGATGGAATTTTCCATGGAAAAATTGAATTATTTGTTTCTGATACCTTGCAATTATCTAAATTGATAAAGAAATTACAAAAAGTTAAAAATGTAACTTTTGTGAAAAGAGTAGACTAGTTTTATGAATAAGAAATTAATTTTTCAACAGGTAAAAAAAATATTAGACAAACATCTTGAAGTTAAAGGTTTAAGAAAAACTCAAGAAAGGTATGCCATTGTTAAAGAAATTTATTCTTTTGATCACCATTTCGATGCTGACGAGCTTTATTCTCAAATGATCAAAAAAAAATATAGAGTGAGTAGAGCAACTATTTATAATACCTTGGATTTACTTGTTAATCTAAATCTGGTATCAAGACATGTTTTTAAAGACAATATTGCTAAATATGAAAAATCTTTTGGATACAGGCAACATGATCATATTATATTAGACAATGAAGAAATTATTGAGTTTTGTGATCCAAGAATACAATCAATTAAAAACACATTGGAGGAAATGTTTGATGTTAAGATTAATAATCATTCTTTATACTTCTTTGCTGAAAAAAATAAAAAATAGATGTCGGTTGATGTTTTATTAGGTTTGCAGTGGGGTGATGAAGGAAAAGGCAAAGTAGTTGATTTTCTCGCACCCAGATATGATTTTATTGCAAGATTTCAAGGTGGACCAAATGCTGGTCATACCCTAAAATTTGATGACAAAAAACATGTTTTACATCAAATACCCTCTGGTATTTTCAGAAAAAATAAACATAATATAATAGGTAATGGAGTTGTTTTAGATCCAGTAATATTTAAGAATGAGGTTGATTCAATTCATGAAAAATTTAACATTAATTTACACGAAATAATATCAATTTCTAATAAAGCTCAATTAATTTCTCCTGTTCACAGGCTTTTAGATAAGGTATTAGAAAAAAATAAAGGCGACAAGAAAATTGGTTCCACATTAAAAGGAATTGGTCCTACTTATCAGGATAAAATTGGTAGGCATGGACTAAGAGTAGGTGATGTTTTATCAAAATCATTTAAGGATAAATATGATAAACAAAAATCTTATCATGATTATTTTTTGGATAGTCACTATGATGACAACTTTAAATTTGAGGAAGAAAATTTTTTTCTTTCTGTTCAATTTTTGAAAAAATTTGAGATTACTGATACTGAGTATTTAATTAATAATAACTTAAACAAAGAAAAAAAAATTTTAGCAGAGGGCGCGCAGGGAACACTCCTTGACATTGATTTTGGTAGCTACCCTTTTGTAACCTCCTCAAATACGACTACAGCTGGAGCTTGTATTGGACTTGGTATTTCACCAAGAAAAATTTCCAATGTATATGGTATTTTTAAGGCATATTGTACAAGAGTGGGAGCAGGACCTTTTCCAACTGAACTTTTTGATGATGTTGGAAATACTATTGCTCACAATGGAAATGAATTTGGATCAACAACAGGAAGGCCAAGGAGATGCGGTTGGTTAGATATACCTGCTCTTAAATATTCAGTAATGTTAAATGGTGTTACAGATTTATACATTATGAAGGCAGATGTTTTATCAGATTTTGATGAAGTTAAAGTTTGTATAGGATATTTTTATGATGGAAAAGAGATTGATTATTTTCCATCGATTATTGATTCAGATAATATAAAACCTATATATACTATCTTTCCTGGATGGACATCGAAAGTTAATGTAGCTAGAAGATATGACGACTTAGAAGATAACTTTAAGAGCTACATTAAATTTATAGAGAATAGTGTAGGAGTTAATATTAAATTAATATCTCTTGGTCCTGACAGGGAGGAAACTGTTTTATTAGATTAATTTTTTGATACATTAAATATGTTTTAGTTTTGTTAAAATATTTTTGAATGTCATTACTAATTAATTCTGTTACAGTATCTGATACTACATCTAAATATTTTAATTCAAAAGTTAATATTTTAATTGATAACAAGGGCTTCATAAAAAAGATTTCAAAAAATAAAATATCAGCTGAAGTCAAAAGGGTATTTGACCTCAAGGGTTTCTATATTAGTGACAGTTGGTTTGATTTTAATGCAAATTTTTGTGATCCTGGATACGAGTATAAGGAAAATTTAAAGTCTGGTGTTCATCTAGCAATTAATTCGGGATTCCTTGATGTTTTGATTACTCCAAATACTAATCCTATCCTTCAAACTAAGAGTGACATATCCTATATTCTTGAAAAATCTTCTAATAATTTTTGTAAAATTCACCCAACAGCTGCTATTACTAAAAACTTTAAAGGTAATGAAATGAATGATATAATTGATCTTTACAAATCTGGTGTAAAGGCATTTACTAATTCTTACTCTGAAAATGATACTAGTGAAATGATTATGAATGCATTAGTTTATTTAAAGCAGATAGACTCATTACTTATATCGAAACCTCAAGATAAGTCTTTTTCTCAGGGAGTTGTAAATGAAGGATATTTTGGAAATTCTATGGGATTAAAAGGTATTACAAGAATTTCTGAAAGTATAGCTGTTAAAAGAGATTTATCAATACTTGATTATGTTGGAGGTAAAATCCATTTTACAGGTATTTCAACAAAAGAATCTGTTTCTTTAATAAGAGAGGCAAAAAAAAATAATTTGGATGTCACCTGTGATGTTCCAATACATAATTTAATTTTGGATGATTCTCATATCATTGATTTTGATACTAATTATAAAGTAAATCCACCTCTGCGGAATACTGAAGATATAGATGAACTTATTAAAGGAGTTAAAGATGGGACAATCGATATAATATCATCTCATCATGAGCCACAAGATATTGATTCAAAAAATTGCGTGTTTGATAAAGCAAAATTTGGAATTATATCTATTCAAACATTCTTTTCTAATATTGTACTACTATCACGAAAAATTCCACTTGAGACATTAATTAAATCATTTTCTACAAACCCCAAAGAAAGACTAGGAATAAAAAGAAATAAAATATCTGAGGGGTCAGAAGCTTCTTTTACAATTTTTGATCCAAAGGGATCATGGGACTTTGACAGTATATCAAATCTATCCAAATCTTCAAATTCTCCATGGCTTAATTGGTCATTAAAAGGAAAAGTTATTGCAATTGTTAAAGGAAATAAGATTAAAGAGATGCCCTAATGAAACATTTAGATTTATCAATAGTTATTCCAGCTTTTAATGAAAATGAATCTTTACTCCAACTTTATAAATCAATTACAAAAAGTTTAAAAAAAAGAAACTTAAGATATGAAATTATTTTTATTGATGATGGTAGTGAAGACTCTACTTGGAATGAAATTAAGAAAATTCTTTCATTGGATAAAAAGAATAAAGGATTAAAATTAAAAAAAAACTATGGTAAATCAGTTGCTCTAGATGCAGGTTTTAATATATCAGAGGGAAAATATGTTTTAACAATGGATGCTGATTTACAAGATGATCCAGATGAAATTTACAAATTATTTAAATTTATTAATGAAAAAAATTTTGATTTGGTAAGTGGGTGGAAAAAGAAAAGAAATGATCCTTTAAATAAAACTATTCCATCAAAATTTTTTAATTATGTCACAAGAATTTTTTCTGGAATACAATTAAATGATTTTAATTGTGGTATCAAAATTTATAAAAGTGAGGTTATAAAATCTATAAATTTATATGGAGAAATGCATAGATATATTCCACTTATAGCAAAATGGAATGGTTTCAAATTTATAGGTGAAAAAATCGTTAATCATAATAAACGTAAATTTGGTAAAACAAAATTTGGTATGGAAAGATATATTAGAGGTTTTTTAGATTTATTATCAGTAAGTTTTGTTTATAGATTTAAACAAAGACCTATGCATTTTTTTGGTTCAATAGGTGTAATTTTTTTTTTATTAGGCTTCATTTCTTTTGGTTTAATTATTTATGAAAAATTATTTAAAATTTATCAAAATATTTCAATTGACTTAATTAGACCAGTCACTGAACAACCTTTATTTTATGTTGCTTTAGTTGCTATAATTTTAGGTGTTCAATTATTTTTGGTTGGATTTCTATCAGAATTAATAATTCAGATAAATTCTGAAAAAAAAAGATACACGATAGAAAAAATTAAAAATGTCAAATAAGGTTAAATATTCTATTATTGTACCTGTATATAATAGACCTGAGGAGTTAAAGGAGCTTATTTTAAGTATTTCAAAGCAATCGTTTAAAAATTTAGAGGTAATCATTGTTGATGACGGATCACAAATTTCATCTAGGGAGATCTTTCAAAATTTTAAAAAAAAATTAGATATCTCATATTTTTTCACCGAAAATCAAGGCCCTGCATTGGCAAGAAATTTTGGTGTTAAAAATGCAAATGGAGAATGGATAATTTTTTTTGATTCGGACTGCACAGTACCAAATAATTATTTTAAGATTTTAGAAAAATTTTTAAATAATAATCTCATTGATTTTTTTGGAGGTCCTGATACTTTAGATGATTCGTTTAATGATATTCAGAAGTCAATCAATTTTTCCATGACTTCCTTTCTAACAACTGGAGGTATAAGAGGTAGAAAAAAATCTATTGATAAATTTCTTCCACGTACTTTTAATATGGGAGTAAAAAAAAAATCATTTAATGAGGTTGAAGGATTTTCTAACATTAGATATGGTGAAGATTTAGATTTGAGTTATAGACTATCAAAGAAAGGAAAATCTTCTGCTTTGATAGATAAAGCTTTTGTTAATCATAAAAGGAGAAGTAATCTTTCAAGTTTTTTTAAACAAATTTATAATTCAGGAAGAGCAAGAAATTTTTTAAATAATAGACATAAGGGAACATTTAGATTTTATCATTTACTACCCTCTTTATTTGTTATATTTTTTATTTTAAGTTTTTTATTTTATTTAATTGATTTTAGAATTACTTTATTTATTCTAATCGTCTACAGCTTATATTTTATTATAATTTTTTTAAGTTCATCTTTTATTAATAAAAATATTTATATTGGATTTTTATCAATTATTACAACTTTTATTCAATTTTTGGGTTATGGCTTTGGATTTTTAGTTGCTATTTTTAAAGACTGAAATAATTATATCATCATTTATTATACCATATCTTTTTAATAAATTCTTATTTATAATATGTTCAGCTTTCTCCAGTTCTACATTTAATCCTGAAGTTTCAAATCTCTTTTTTATATCCTTTCCATATCTTCTTAAATGGTCGGACTGTCCATAATATTTTTCACGATCTTTTTGAGAAATTATTTTTTTATCTTCAAAAGTAGTCTTTGGAATTGGTTTGTAAAAAGGAACTGTAAGAATACCAAAGCCATTTTTTTTGAGAACTCTTTTAATCTCCTCTAGAACCAAAATATCATTATCAACATGTTCAAGTACATGGTTACAAAGTATTATATCGAAATAATTATTTTCGAATGGAATTTTATGTACATCCATTTTTATATCGGCAAGAGGTGACTCTAAATCTGCTGTTAGATATCTAAAATTTTTATTTTTTTTAAATATTTCTATAAAACAAATCTCAGGAGCAATGTGTAAAATTTTTATTTTTTTATTGATAATCTTTTTTACATCTCTGAGAAATAAATAAAGAAATCTGTGTCTTTCAAGAGATAAACAATTAGTACATAATGCATTTTCTCTTGCTACTCTTCCGTAAGGAAAAAAAGTTGAAAATTGTCTTTCACAGATTGGACAAATAACCTTATTTCCTTTATAGAAATATGAAATCACATAGAAGAATGGTTTGCTTATTCTTTGTAGAAAAGATCTTGGTAATATTCTTAGAAGATAACCAACTAACGATTTAATCATTTTAAGTTTCCAAGATAATTTTCCGGGGATATTGTTAAGAGCTCTTTTTTAATTGAGTTATCAACTGGTAGATTATTTATAAATTTCTTTATGGATTTCTCATTTATATTTTTATTCCCACGAGTAAAATCTTTCATTATTTCATAGGAGCTCTCTATATTTTCTCTTCTAAGGATAGTTTGAATAGCTTCAGATACTACTGCCCAATTACTTTCAAGATCAATCTTTATGGTTTTTTTATTGATATCAATTTTTTTTAGTCCAATTATTAATGATTCTAATGCAATTTTAATATGTGAAAGAGGTACACCAATATTTCTGGACACGGTTGAGTCAGTTAAATCCCTTTGTAATCTTGATATAGGTAATTTATTAGCAAGAAATATTAACTGCGAATTAGCAATCATTAAATTTCCCTCTGCGTTTTCAAAATCTATTGGATTCACTTTATGAGGCATAGTAGATGATCCAACTTCTTTTAAATTAACTTTTTGAATAAGATAATTAATTGAAATATAATGCCATATATCTTTACATAAATCAATTAAAATTGTATTTATTCTTGAAAGATTATGAAACTTTGAAGCCATATTATCATAGTGTTCTATCTGCGTTGTTGGTTCACTTCTCACTAAACCAAATCTCTTTAAAAATCTTTTTGAAAAATTATCCCAATTAATTTCTGGAAAGGCTACATAATGAGCATTTAAATTACCAGAGGCACCACCAAATTTACCATTATGAGGAATCTCTGATAGTGATTTTAATTGAATATGAAGTCTTTTTTCAAATACTTTAATTTCCTTACCAAAAGTTGTGGGGGTTGCTGGTTGACCATGAGTTCTTGAAATCATAGAGATATTTTTGAAATTGGAAGAAATTTGGTTTAGACTTTGTTGTAATTTTTCATATAAACTTACTAATACTTTATCTATAGAGTCCTTAATCATCAGTGGAAGAGCCGTGTTATTTATGTCTTGCGAGGTAAGACCAAAGTGTATAAATTCTTTATATTTAGAAAGTTTAAGTTCGTCAAACTTCATTTTAACAAAATATTCAACCGCTTTTACATCATGATTTATTTCATTTTCTATTTTTTTAATTTTAACTGCATCATCTAAGTTGAATTTGTGAGATATGGATTGAATATCTTCTTTATTTTTATCAGAAAGAGTTTGAAGGTTAATAATATTGGTTTTAGATAACTCTATGAAATATTCAATTTCAACTAAAACCCTATATTTCATCAATGCATATTCTGAAAAATAATTTGAAAGTTCAGAGGTTTTATCGTTATATCTTCCGTCAATTGGAGATATTGCTTTAAGAAAAAGTTTTTTGTTATTCATGAGCAAATTTAAATAATAATTGTAACAGATGTCCTATAGTAACGTTATTAGGTTTAGTGAAAGAATATAATACAATTAAAATTAATATTGATGGGGAGAAAATAGATCTCAAAATTAAGAAGTCTGAGACAATACTTGACGCAGCACTTGACAATGATATTGATTTACCTTATTCCTGTCAGAGTGGTGTTTGTACTGCATGTATGGCTCATCTAACTAAGGGTGAGGTTGATATGGAAATTTCTGATGGTCTATCAGATGAAGAAATTGAGGATGGGTATATATTATGCTGTCAGGCACAACCAACAACTGATGATGTTGAAATTGAAGTTGAATAATTTTTTCAATCTTATTGTATAATTATTACTTGAAATATATGAAATATTATAATAAATTTGTTGACATTCTATTAAACACACATAGATGAGACAGCTTAAAATAACACAATCAATCACTAACAGAAGAGAGAGTCATACTCTAGAAAAATACTTCACTGAGGTAAGTGGTGTTCCTATGATAACTCCTGAGGAAGAAGTAAGACTTGCCAAGGAGATTAAAAAGGGAAACCAAGATGCATTAGATAAACTTGTTAGAGCAAACCTTAGGTTTGTGGTATCTGTTGCAAAACAATATCAAAACAGAAGCCTTCCGTTAAATGATCTAATAAATGAAGGTAACTTGGGATTAATTAAAGCTGCAAAGAAATTTGATGAAACTAAAGGTTTCAAATTTATCTCATATGCTGTTTGGTGGATCAGACAGTCAATAATGCAAGCACTCGCAGAGCAATCTAGAATAGTAAGACTTCCGATGAACAAATCTGGTGCCATTAACCAAATTAGAAGAGCTTATGCTGAACTTGAACAAAAGTATGAGAGAGAACCTACAGAAGAGGAGATTGCAGAAAACTTAGACATGAAAACTACAGAAGTTAGAAGTACATTAGGTGCTGAAGTAAAACAAATGTCTATGGATGCTCCATTTGGCGAAGATGATTCTGGCTCTTTATTGGATGTTCTTGAAAATGATTCAGAGGGCCCAACTGATACTGGCTTAGTTTTTAATCATTCACTGAAAATAGAAACCATGAGGGCATTGTCAACGCTTACACCAAGAGAAAGAGATGTAGTTTTAATGAGTTTTGGAATTGGTTTTGATAACCCCTATACACTAGAAGAAATTGGTGATGTAATGGGTTTAACAAGAGAAAGGGTAAGACAGATTAGAGAGAAAGCCCTTCAAAAATTAAGAGAACCTGGTAAAAATAGAAGGTTAAAAGAATTCTGCGCAAATTAAAAATTTTTGTTTTTAATAGCTTCACTAAAGCTTTTTCATAAAATTTAGAAATGAGACTATACCTTTTAATTATATTTATTTTAATTTCTTCATGTAACTTAGAATATTCTTCCGATAAAATAGATATTGATAATAAAAAAGAATCTAGCCTAAAATATCCTATTCTTGTTGGCGATAAAAAATATACTGGACCAGGAAAAATCAATTATATTTTAGAAACAACTAGGCATGGTGGAATTGATTTAAGTGTTCCTTCAAAATTTGGAATATATCCTTCAGATATTTATGAAAAAGCATTGAATGAAATGTACAATATCAGATCTTTATCTTTTGCAAAGCCTACAATTTCCTCTACTAATGAGGATGAAAATAGTAATTATGCGGAAACTAATGCAATATTTAAAAGTAGGGGACCATCTAATACACCAGGAAGGGTTCTTACAACACTCGTCGATTCAAGAGACGAAACAAATAGTACTTGGATAGTAGGTACTGTTGGTGGTGGATTATGGAAAACTGAAAACTCTGGGGTTAATTATGAACAAATATCATCTGATCTGCAGAATTCATATATTTCATCAATTGTACAAAGTAAGTCAAATCCTGAGATATTATATATGGGTACCGGAAACGCATGGCATTTTGAAGAAGCTGGACAGTTTGGTGGAGGTGTTTATAGATCTGATGACGGTGGTGTGACTTGGGATAACATTTCATTATTAGATTCAATTGGAAATATTGATCTCAAATTTAGGTCAATAAGCAGTGTTGTTGTTAACAACGTTAACTCAGATATTATTACTATTGCTGCTTGGCCAGGCTCATATTATATTGATAGTGATGTTCCTGGTTTTATTTATAGATCTGAAGATGCTGGAGCAAGTTGGAATTTGGTATATGTAAGTCGTCCACTTGAAAGGATTACTCAACTTATTCCATCCCCCTCAAATAATAATATTATTTATGCCAGCGTATCAAAGAATGGTGTTTTAAAATCAATCGATGGAGGATTAAGCTGGAACAATCCTGGAAATATTGGTTTAATTGGTGACATCTCATATGATCATTCTGATGGAATATATAAACCTTCAATAACATCAAATTTTGGTAGGGTTTCCGTATCGGTTTCCCATTCAGACCCAAATATTCTTTATCTGGCTGCTGTAAATGAATTTTCCGCCAATGGCTTTACTGGTACACCATTTTCTAAATTATTTAGATCAAATGATGGAGGTGTATCATGGAATTTAATAAAAAATAATGATGGTTCTGATGATGATTGGCTAAATGCCTTAGGTTATTTTGCAAACAGTATAATGGTTCATCCTTTTAACGACAGTATTGTTTATCATGCATCACAAGATATGCAGAGATCAAAAATATTACCTGGAGAGGGCGCAGGTTATTCGGGAAGTTCAACTGTTGTTGAAATTGATAATATTTCAAGAAATATTAAAATTCAAAATATTTGGGGAGGCTCTGCAGTTGGAACAGGATCAGATTGGTCCGATCACTCATATAACCCTGAATTCGACAATTTTGAAATATTATTTGGTACTGGAATTTCACAGAAAGCATATAGATTTTCTGTCCCAGAAAATTCTTCATCTAATGTTGGTCATCAGTTTTACACATACCAAGATGTAGTTGATGTTCCTTTCCAAGTTTGGAATACATCTGCTAATCCCCCACAACAAATAACAATCTCGTTTAGAGATAACAATAACGATGGTGAATTTAATCTTCAAGATAATTCTGACGAAAGTAGAGAATACATATTTACTCAAAATATTCCTTATGATCAATCAATGTCACAAGTTGATATAAAGTCTCTGTATGGTCAATTATATCAAACTACTTATTTGGTTTGGCTCTACCTTTCTGAAGGAACTGAATGGAATGAAAATAATCTACCAAATTCATCTATCAAAATCAATAACATTGATAAGTCTTATACTAATTATAAAAAGGATTTAGTGGATATTACAAATTGGTATACAGGTAATACAATTAATCAAAACGTTCATGTTGACCATCATTTTTTTTATCCAATACTAAGTAACTCAGATTCTGTGTTTTCTTTTATTTTAGGTTCTGATGGTGGATTAAACCTAAGTAAAATCAAAAAAAATCCCGGCATTGATGATGACGATTTTTTCTTAGCTGGTGAGGTAACAGACTCATGGTTTGACACACCTCATGGAGGACTTAATACATCGCTTTTGTGGGGAGCAGATAAAGTCATAGGAAAAGAGCAATACCTAATTGGAGCTCAAGATCATGGATCATTTTTATCTAATAAAAATTATAATGGATCTGATACATCAAAATACGTATTTACTTGGGGAGGTGATGGTTTTGAAGTTTTGACGCATTATACTAATCCAAATAAAATGCTCGCTGGCAGCCAGTTTAACAATGCAATAAGATCATTAGATGGTGGTGAAACTTGGTATTATGTTTCAAATATTCCTGGATATAGATCTTCAGATGCACCTTTTTCTTCTCAGTACGCATCATCCTATCAAGATCCTGATGTTATATTTTCAATGCATTCAACAGGGCTAGGTAAGAGTTCTGACTGGGGTGAGAATTGGAAAACAGTACAGGTTCCAGATGGTAATTGGGAATTATTAAACAACAGAGATATTAAAGTTTCAGATGCAAATCCTAGGTTTGTTTGGACAGGAGGCTATATGGGTAATTTTTCAAAGATTTATGTTTCTGATGATTGGGGTGAGTCGTTTAATCAAGTAAATAACTTTACAAATTCAAATGGTCAGTCCATGGGTACTATTTCTGGTATATATACACATCCTAATGAAGATTCTACAGCATATGTATTATTTAGTTACTATGGGTACCCAAAAATTATAAAATCAAATGATTTAGGCCAAACATGGGCTGACATATCAGGCTTTGGTTCATTAGATGACGGAATTTCAGTTTCCTCAACTGGTTTTCCAAATGTGGGTGTTTACAGTTTACTTGTTATGCCACACAACGAAGATATTATTTGGGCTGGTACTGATATTGGATTGATTGAAACTACGGATGGTGGTTTATCATGGCATATTGTTCCTAACATGCCGCACGTAGCAATATATGATATGAAAGTTAAAGATCAAGGACAGATTATCTTAACAACTCATGGAAGAGGTTTGTGGACAGCTACTTTAGATGATTTGATGGACTTTACACCAAAAGTTGCAATAGTGCCACCTCTCATAAATAATGCTACCCAAATAGAAGATGAGATTTTGTACATTATTGAAGCAGAAATTCAACTCAAGTCTTTGTATGACTCAATTCAAATAGTTGTTAATGATAAAGTTTGGAATTCAATTACCGATTCAATTTCTATATCAATTATTAATACTAGATTTAATGTCGATTCTAAGGGAAATAAATACATAAAGGCTATTGGTTATAAAAATGGTTTGCAATATCCTTCTAATGAATTTCAATTATATCTAAATCCTACACTTGAGCCTAGAAGTGAGTTTAGCACAACATTTAGTGATTTAGTTGGTGACGAATTTGCACTTGACAGATTTAAAATTGGTCCACAAGGTGGATTTGTTGGAAGACAATTACACACAGAACATCCATATGAGTCAGGAGTTGCCGGTGGACACACAAACGGATATAGCGTTCATGCTCAATTAAATATACCAATAATTGTAAATGATTTTACACCTTCAATTAGATTCAAAGAAATTGTGTTAGTTGAGCCTGGTGAACCTGGAACATCATATGGTGATTTTAATTTCTGGGATTATGTAATCATCGAAGCATCAAAAGATGGTGTTTCTTGGAAAAAACTTATTGATGGATATGATTCTGATTCTGACCCTTCTTGGAAAGCAGCATACAATTCTGGTTCAGTAGGTACTCCTGATCTATTAAGAGATCGACAAATTAACTTCTCTCCACATTTTATTATTGGAGATACATTGAAAGTGAGATTTAGATTGTTTTCTGATGATTTAACTGTATCATGGGGATGGTTAATTGATGATTTGTATATACAAAAAGAAACACCTGTTGTACAAGGTCTGGAATTTTCTTTACTTCATAAAGATATTTCCATATATCCTAATCCTACTTCTGGAAAGTTTAACATAAAATTTGATGGAACTTGGAAAGGTTATATAAATTGTAATATAACAGATATCTTTGGAAGAAATATTTATGAAGATGTTCTTGACAATACAAGTTCTAATTCATTACATCAAATAAATATCACTGATAAAAACGATGGATTATATTTTGTTCAGTTAGTACAAGGAGACAAAAAAACTATGAAGAAAATAATTAAAGAATAGTTATTTTTTAATTTTCACTCTTTTTAAACTTACTCTTCTAAACCTAATATTTATTAATTCTACTCCAAGGGTGAAAAATAAGGAAAAGTAAATAAAACCTTTGGGTATATCAATATGTGCTGCCTCAAGAATTAATGTAAAACCTATTAAAATTAGGAAGCAGAGAGCTAATATTTCAAGAGATGGGTATCGATCAATGATATCACTAATTTTTGATGCGTAAATAATCATGAATAAAATTGAGATAACAACTGCTATTATCATTAATAATAATATTTCAGTTAATCCAATTGCTGTTAATATTGAATCAACAGAAAAAACAAAGTCAATCGCTACAATTTGCCATATTACAGACGATAAGCTGACTGTTTTTTCAGATAATATTTTTTCATCAAAGTTGCCATTTATCTTATGAGATATTTCTAAAACACTTTTAAAAATTAAAAATCCCCCTCCTAAGAAAAGAATAATATCTTTAATACTAATATTTAAAAATATTGGTTCAGTTAATCCGATAAACCAAGTAAGACCAAAAAGCATTATTATTCTTAGAACTAATGCTAAAAGTAATCCAAGGACTCTTGCCTTTTGTCTACTTTCTTCTTTAACTTTATTTGTAACAATAGATATAAATATTATATTATCAATACCTAAAATGATTTCAATTATAGTCAAGGTAAGTAATGCAACATATGTCTCTAACTGAAAAAATATTTCCATAATTTATTTATATTTTTTTTTTAAAAAATATCAGCAAATTTATTTATTTTGTTAGTTATAATTTTTCAATACGAAATTAATTATTTATATGAAAAATATTATTGAAGTCAGTAATATTTCTAGACACTATAGTGTTGGCAAACAAATTGTTAAAGCTTTAGATTCAATATCTGTAAACATAAAAAAAAATGAATATGTTTCTTTTATGGGTGCATCTGGTTCTGGTAAATCAACACTGATGAATATAATTGGATGTTTGGATTCTCCAACTTCAGGTAATTACAAGTTAAACAATAATGATGTTAGTAATTTAAGCGATGATGATTTGGCAGTGATTAGAAATAAAGAAATAGGTTTTGTTTTTCAAACATTTAATCTTCTACCAAGGGCATCAGCACTTGATAATGTTTCCTTACCTTTAATATATGCAGGATACCCCAGAACTAAAAGAAATGAAATGGCAATTCAAGCTTTGAAAGACGTTGATTTATTTGATAGAGCAACTCATAAACCTAATGAGTTATCAGGAGGCCAAAGACAAAGAGTTGCAATAGCAAGAGCATTAGTTAATGACCCCAGTATTATACTTGCTGATGAGCCAACCGGTAATCTGGATAGTAAAACCTCACAAAGTATAATGAATTTATTTTCTGATATAAATGAAAGAGGAAATACTGTGATCATGGTAACCCACGAAGAAGATATTGCAGCATGTTCAAAAAGAATTATTAGATTAAAGGATGGTTTAATATCTTCGGACAAAAAAAATTAAATTTAAGTTTTGAATATTCAAATAACAAAATCAAAAGAAACTAAACTTTCAAATGTTGATTATACCAATCTAGGCTTTTGTAAGTATTATTCGGATCATATGTTTATCTGTGATTATGAAGATGGGTCCTGGAAAAATTTTAGAATTATACCTTTTCAAAATATCACATTGTCCCCAGCATGCTCAACATTACATTATGGTCAAACCATATTTGAGGGATTGAAAGCTTATAGAAGCAATGATGAAATTTTAATATTTAGACCAGAAAAAAATGCTGAAAGATTTAATAAAAGTGCTGAAAGAATGTGTATGCCATCTATACCAAAAAATATCTTTATAAATTCCATTGAGGAATTGTTAAAAGTTGATAATGCTTGGGTACCTAATGGAAAAGAAAACTCCCTTTACATAAGACCAATCTCATTTGCTTTAGATCCTTACATTGGCATTAAGCCATCAGATAATTATTCTTTTATTATAATATGTGGTATGGCTGGTGGTTACTATTCGGAACCTGTAAATGTTAAAATTGAAACTAAATATACGAGGGCAGTTTCTGGTGGTGTTGGATTTTCTAAGACAGCTGCTAATTATGCTGCTGCTCTATTTCCTGCAGTTAAAGCACAAAAAGATGGTTATCATCAATTAATCTGGACTGATGGGAAATCACATGAGTTTGTTGAAGAATCAGGAACTATGAATTTATTTTTTGTAATAGATAATAAGTTAGTTACCCCACCTCTTGGTGACACTGTCTTAGATGGAGTCACTAGAGATAGCATAATTCATTTATGCGATTTATTAAATATTAAAATTGAAATAAGAAAAATTTCAGTTAAAGAAGTAATATCATGTCTAGAAAATGGATTAATGAATGAAGCTTTTGGAGCTGGAACTGCCGCGACAATAGCACCGATAAAATCTATTGGTCACAATAATAAAAATTATAGTCTTCCAGAAATAACTGAAAAATCTATTTCAAATATTTTATTAAATAAACTTAATAATATAAAATTTGGTGGAGAAATGGGTGAACTAAACTGGCTTAGAAAAATATCATTATGAATTTAGAGCAAATAAACAATATTAAAAAGCGAACCTCTGCTTTAAGAGGTTATCTTTGACTACGATAATAAAAAAAATATTGTAGAAGAAAAGCAGAAAATTAGTTCAGAAGAGGGTTTCTGGGATAATAAGGAAAATGCTGAAAAAGTTCTCAAAGAGATCAGCTCCAACAATTTATGGATTGAATCATTTGACAAATTAGATAATGCTCTTTCAGATTTAGACACGCTTCACGAGTTTTTTATTGAAGGAGAGATTGGGGAGGAGGAGATAGAAAAAGAATATACGAAGGTTTTGAAATTACTTGAATCGCTGGAATTTAAGAAGATGCTTTCAAGTAAAGAAGATCAAATGAATGCCATAATTGAAATAAATCCTGGGGCAGGAGGTACGGAAAGTCAAGACTGGGCTAGTATTCTTATGAGAATGTATGTGATGTGGGCTGAATCACAAAATTTTAATGTTAAAAAAGTTAATGTTCAGCCAGGAGATACCGCAGGAATTAAGTCAGCTATTATAGGTATCGAAGGAGATTTTGCATATGGAAATTTAAAGTCTGAGATTGGCGTCCATAGGCTAGTTAGAATATCTCCTTTTGATTCTGGAGCAAGAAGACATACGTCATTTGCTTCGGTTTTCGCATATCCTGAGGTTGATGAAACAATAGAAATAAATATAGATCAATCTGAGATATCGTGGGAGACTTTTAGAGCTAGCGGAGCTGGAGGACAAAGCGTGAATAAAATTGAATCAGCAGTTAGATTAAAACATAGATCATCAGGATTAATAATTGAATGTCAACAAGAACGAAGTCAGATATTAAATAAGGAAAAAGCTATGAAAATGTTAAAGTCTAAATTATATCAAATTGAACTTGAGAAAGTTAACAAAGAGAAAGATGAAAGAGATAGTAAAAAGTTAAAAATTGATTTTGGATCCCAAATAAGAAATTATGTGCTTCATCCATATAAAATGATTAAAGATGTTAGGACTAATATAGAACGTGGAGACGTAAATAACGTATTAGATGGTGATATTAATGATTTTATAAAAGGATTTCTCTTAATGAGTAAATAGTTAAAATGAGTAAAAAAAAAGCAGTTGTTATAGGTGCTGGAGTAAATGGTTTAGTTCTTTCAAACTATCTTCAAAGAAATAATTATGATGTAAAAATCATAGAAAAATCAAGTAAAATTGGTGGTGCATGTACTTCTGATAAAATAAATATTAATGAAAAGAATATAAATTTTGCAAAGGGAGCAACTGTATTAGGAATGATGCCTGATTTTATTTTTAATGATACCGGCTTATCAAACAAATTAGAGATCTACTCTCCTGAATATCAAAAGATTCTTTATTTTGAAAATGATAATACTGAGATAAATATATATAAGGATGCCAAACAATTAGAAAAAGAGCTGCATAAAAAAGTTGGAGAAAGAGGTAGAGTTAAAGAGTTTAGAGAAGATGAAAATAGGGTGATCAAATATATTCAAGATGGATATTTAAAAGGAGAGGCACCTTCTTTTCATAAAGCCTCTAAAGTTTTAGGTGAAGATTTAGCACAACTTTGGATAAGAGGTACTGCTAGAAATCTACTTGATTATTACTTTACATCTGAAAAAACTAAGTTATATATGGGAATGACTGTAATCGAGAGTAGTCCTGAATCAATTGATTCAGAGGGTTCGGCATTTATTATCCCATTAATGGACTCCGGATCGGTTTTTGACGGTTACTGGGGATATGTGAAACATGGTATATGGCAAGTTACTGAAGAACTTGGACTATTAAATGAATCAATCGGTATTGAAATTAATACCTCATCTGTAATTAAATCAATTGACAGAGAAAGTAAAAAGGTCTTGTTGAATGATGGGAAGAATTTTGATTACGATATATTAATATTTGCTACTGATCCAGTTTCTCCCATGAAATATATTGATAGTGAATCTCTGAAAAAATCAGTTATAAAAAGAAAGTATACAGGTACTAGTGGTAAGGTAACTGCATTTTTTAAAAATAAAGTTAAATGGATCAATCATAGTGATAATGATGATTCTCTCTCATCCTTTAGATTTATTTTCTCAGTTGATAATTTAGATGATTTTGAGATTAAGTCTCAAAATACTTTGAATGGTTTAAATGATTATGAACCTGGTTACATCCAAGTCTATTGTGAGGGAGCAGGTCAGAGAAAATTAGGAAATGATGAGCCATTTGATAAATTAATTTTTTTTACTAAAAATTTATCTTATGATAAAAAAGGAGAAGAATTACCTCATATACATGAAGAAATTAAAAATAAAGTTTTTAAGTACATATCAAATCCTGAGGACTGTATAGGAAGTGTATTTTTAACTCCTAAGGATATGAATGAACAATTCTATTTTCCTGAGGGTAATATTGATCACATGATGCTTACCGAAGGTCAAAATTTTGATAAAAGAACATTTTCAAAAATTGATGGCAGCTTCTATAGCTATGGAAATATGAAAGATATTTTTTATTGTGGGGCAGGTTCTTACCCTTGCGGAAGTGTTGCAGGTACCGCCGGATATATGTGTTTCAAAAATATAATTAATAACTAGGTTGATTAATTGATTTTTTTAGAATTTCAAGGTACCAATTCTTAAATTTTTCAAGACCAACCTCCATCTTTGATAAAGGCCCAGGAGAATATTCTTTTGATAATACTCCCTTCTGATTATCCTCAATTATTCTTTTATCAGCAAGAGTAGTTTCATGCCATAACCATGATATATTATCTTTTTGGTAATCAACCCCTTCAATAGCAGACTCATCAACTAACCACATTAATTCAACTACAGTTTTTAATGTTTCTTTTGGTAAGAATGTAAAGCAGGTTGCAAAATCGTTTGACATTATTAAACTATTGAAAGGAGAGGGACCGATTGTGGTATATCCTCCATCGTATTCTTTAAACTTTCCCATTAACTTTGATGCAGGTTCACCAGATTTTGTTTCAGATAATCTTCCATCACTAAAAGGTGTTCTTTCAGCACTTCTATAGAAGTTTGAAAATTTGTTTTCTGAGTATTCGCCCCTAAAATATCCAAGCTCGTCAACTTTTTTATTCCATTCGTTTAATAATGTTTTAAAATTCAAAGATTCAGGACCAGTATTACTTCCTGCGCCATATGACTGAATATAATCTTTTGAGTGAACATCACAATATTCAGGATGAGATGGGTGACAATGATAACACTCATGAAAATTATCCAGTGCTAATTTCCAGTTACCTTCTATTTCATATACTTTTCTTAAAGCAATTTTTGATTTCCCTAAGCCGTGTAAGGAAATAAAAGGTTTTAAAGGACTTATGAACTCATTAAAATCAGACGGTTTATTTGATAGATTAATAAAAATTAAACCTTCAAATATATTTTTATTACATTTTATTAAACTCCATTCTTCTTTTTTAAAATTATCACCCATCATACTTGCGTTACTTAAAGAACCATCAAGGTTATATGTCCACGCATGGTATGGACAAACAAGCTTTCTTAGTGAGCCTTCGGTTTTTGTACAAATATGAGATCCTCTATGTCTACACACGTTATAAAAACAATTTATATCACCTCCTTTATCTCTAATTACTATAATGGACTCATTAGCAATTTCAATTATGAAGAAATCACCTTTACTAGGAATTCTAGAGATGTGACCAATAAATACCCATTGATTAGAAAATATATGTTTAATGTCTTCCTCAAAAATTTGTTTATCTGTAAAAAATTTTTGTTCTAAAGGAAAATTATCCTTCTGATTTTCTATTAATCTTGTTAACTCAGAATTTATATTATTCATTGTATCAAAAAGCTATAATAATTTTTATTAATTAAGTTTACTATATATTTTAAGAAAAGTTTAATGGTTTCTAATAGAAAAAATAATCCATCATTTTTACAGTCAATTTTGCCACTATTTTTTTTAGTTGTATTGCTTGCAATTAATGTCTCAATATTCAAGGGTGATTCCTTGAGCGGTAGTATTCAAATTGTTCTTTTTCTATCTTCTGCATTTGCAACAATCATAGCTTTTAATGTTGGTTTTTCATGGAATGAAATTCAAGAGGGAATTGTTAAAAGTATTAAATCTGCTCTTCCTTCCATATTAATTTTATTTCTTGTTGGTTCCTTGGCAGGATCTTGGATGGTGAGTGGCGTAGTGCCAGCAATGATTTATTATGGTATTAAAATACTTAATCCAGAGATTTTTCTATTAGCTGCATGTATTATTTGTATAATTGTCTCGATGGCAACTGGAAGCTCGTGGACCACATCAGCCACAATTGGTATCGCATTAATTGGTATTGGTAAAGCTTTAAATATTTCTGAGGGTATCATTGCTGGAGCAATCCTTTCAGGTGCATATTTTGGTGATAAAATGTCACCAATATCTGACACAACCAATTTAGCACCTGCTGTTTCTGGTAGTGATCTATTTTCTCATATAAGATATTTATCATTGACAGCACTTCCTTCAATTATTATTTGTCTTCTAATATTTACTTTCATAGGTTTTAATTTAAATTCTGGTCAAATCGTAGATAATTCCCTTAATATTTCACTTATTATAAAAGAGAAATTTTTTATATCTCCAATACTTTTTATCGTTCCACTAGTTGTTATTTTTATGATATTCAAGAAAATTAAGGCAGCACCTGCTCTATTTATTGGTGTCATTCTTGGTTCATTATTTGCATTAATTTTTCAATCTGAACTTTTAGTGGAAATTTCTGGTAATACTTACGGGGATTGGAGAGATCTTTTTATTGGATCAATGATATCTCTATATGGAAATGTAAACATATTAACCTCTGATGAAATGTTTACTAAACTTTTATCATCTGGTGGTATGTCAGGTATGTTGGATACTATTTGGCTTGTTATTTCTGCCATGATTTTTGGAGGTGTAATGGAAAGCTCTGGGTTTTTAAAGAAAATATCATCAGTAATATTAAGTAAGGTTAGTTCACACGCATCAATTGTAACATCAACTGCAGGTACATGTATATTTTTTAATCTTACAGCTTCTGATCAATATTTATCAATTGTGGTTCCAGGTAAAATGTATTCTAAAATCTATAAAGAAAAAGGCCTTGCTCCTGAAAATTTAAGTAGAACCCTTGAGGATAGTGGCACGGTTACTTCTGTTCTTGTACCATGGAACACTTGTGGTGCATATCATGCATCTGTTTTAAATGTAGCAACGGTGACTTATTTACCTTTTTGTTTTTTTAGTCTGATAAGTCCTATTATGACAATTATTTTTGCTTTTCTTAAAATTAGAATTAAAAAATTAGCTAGCTAAGTTCTTTAATTATTGATAAATAACTACTGAATCTTTTACTCCATATTTTATTACCAATATTTTTTTTTATTTCACAGTTAGGCTCATTTAGATGAAGACAGTTATTGAATTTACATTTTTTTTGTATATCGATAAATTCTTTAAATAAATATTTTACATCTTCTTTTTCAATATCGTAAAAATAAAAATCTTTGAAACCTGGTGAATCCACAATTAAACTTTTTGAATCAATTTCAAAAATTTCTGAAAATGTTGTAGTTTGTTTTCCTCTCTCTGTTTTTGAAGAAAGACTATCAATTTTTTGATTTGATTTTGAAATTAGATTAATTATTGTTGACTTCCCAACCCCTGAATTTCCTATAAATAAAGTTTTTTTATTTTTTAATAATTTATTCAAAATCTCAAGATTAAATTTATTAGTTGCTGATATTTTACAGAAATTTATTCCAATAGAGGAGTATTTTTTTTTAATTTCTTTTAGTTTATTGATTTCTTCAGGTTTTAGAAGGTCTATTTTATTAAAAACTATAATTGGTTTTATATTATAAAAATTAGCAGCTGATATACATTTATCAATAAAAATAAGTTTTGTATAGGGTTTTTTAAAACTGCAAATGATCAGAATTTGATCAATATTTGATCCAACAACGTGTGCCTTATTATCTTTTAAAGATTTTTTTATAAATAAGTTCTCTCTCTCAAATATCTCTGTTATGATACCGTTTTCATTATTGTCTATTTTAATTTTAACTAAATCTCCAGAGACAATTGGATTTGAGAAATTATTTTCTAGTCTAAAGTTTCCTCTTAAGGTGCATTTATAAACTTTATTTTTTGCTTTCACTAATGAGTTTTTACCTGTAGATTTTATAACTAAACCTATCATTTAATAAGATTTATGGTTTCTCTAATTATTTTATTTGTTGCTCCAGAGTTTTCTAATATAAATTTATTCCCTCCTGATCCAATATCTCCATATTTAACTATTCTATTAATTAGCAATTTAAATTCATTTCCACTTGTAATCGGAAAACCAATTCTTTGATTTTCTAAATGAGAAATTTCATTAAACTTTTTGTTGTTATTATTTTTTCCATAAATAATTGGCAGATCCCAAACCGCTGCCTCTAAAGTGTTGTGTAATGCACCTCTAAATCCACCTCCGATAAATGCAACATCACAATACTTATATAGTGATGATAGCAAACCAAACTTATCTATTATTAGTATTCTTTTTTTTATAATTTTTTGGGGGAGTTCAGAGTATTTTATTGTGTCGTTAATAAATATATTTTCTATATACTTGATATTATAGTCATTAATTTCATGGGGAACAATTATATATTTAGTATCAGTTAAGTCCCTTAAAATCTCATTTTTTAGTTTATCTATATCACTTTTCCATGAGCTTCCAATCATAACTGTTTTTTTATTTTTTTTGAACTGTTCTACAAGAGGATATTTTTTTGAATCATTATAAATTTTTAGTACTCTATCAAACCTAGTATCTCCAACTTTTTTTACACGAGTAATATTATTTTTTTTTTAGAAGGTTAACTGAATCATTATTTTGTACTAAAAAAAGATTAATTTTTTTTAAAGTATTTATAAAGAAAGAACTGTAGAAAGGAACATAAAATTGACTTTTTCTAAAAATTGAAGAAACTGATATTATTGGAATACTTTTTTTATTTGTTGACAAAATTAAATTTCTCCAATATTCATACTTTATGAGCAATAAGATTACAGGATTTATTTTTTCTAGTAAGAGTTCCATATTTTTTTTTGAATCGGATGGAAGGTAAAAACTATGATGAACAGATTTGTCTTCCTTGACTTTATTTTCAAGTGATGAAGAAAAAAAAGAAACAATAATTTCAAATTTATTTAATGATCTAAGTCCATCAATAATTGGTTTTGCTTGCTCAAACTCACCAACAGAAGATACATGGATAAGTATATTTTTTTTTTGAATATCAATATTTTCATCAATGTATTTAAAGGTATCTTTTCTTCCTTCATAAATTCTTTTTAATTTTTTATTGAATAAAGAAGATATAAGAATATATATATCTATAAGTTTGATTGCTAGCTCATACATCAACTTCATGTTTTAATAATTGAATTTATTGTGTCACTTATTTGGCTTAATATATCATTTATACCATCTCTTTTTGTAGAAGAGGTTATAAAATATTTTGGTACATCCTCCCATGAATCTAAAATTTGATTTATAAATGAATCTACATTAAATTTAAGCTCCTCTTTTTTTACTTTATCACATTTAGTAAAAATTAAATTTAAAGGCACATTATTTTTTCCTAAGTAATTAATATTTTCTAAGTCTATTTTTTGAGGTTTTAGACGTACATCTATTAAAATAAATAATAAGGCCAACTTATGAGATTTAACCAAAAAATTTTTTGACATTTTATCCCATTTTATTCTATTTTCTTTACTAGTTTTTGCCCAGCCATAACCTGGTAAATCAACTAAGTAAAAACTCTCATTGATTAAAAAGTGATTTATGAGTTGAGTTTTACCCGGTTTAGAAGATATTTTAGATAATTTTTGATTATTTGTTATTGCATTTATTAGAGTTGATTTACCCACATTCGATCTTCCAAAAAAAACAAATTCAGGAAAATCTCCTTTTGGACATTCCTCTAATGAGGTACTGCTTTTAATAAATTGAGTTTTTTTGATTTTCATTTAATATATTCCAAATTGCAATTTAAATTCATTTTTAGAGTTTAGGTAGTATATTAGAATAGAAAAATGAAAAAAAGCTGTACTGTTTTTTTATTATTTATAATTTATTTTGATACTTTCTCTCAGTCGTCAACATTTAATCTAAGTGGTTACGATGACACTAAAGTTCATTATGGTTTCTTGCTAGGCGCACACTCTTCATATTATAGACTTGAATATTCTTCAGTTTTTTCTTCATCTAATTATTCAAATTTACATAGCATTCTTCCTGATGTTAGTCCAGGTTTCAAACTTGGTTTTATATCAGATTTCAGCATATACTATCCTTTTGATTTAAGGACATTACTCCAAGTATCTTTTCAAGAATTCAAAGTTGATTACTTATATGATGATGGTACATTATTTTCAGATGTTAGACCTGCAACATTTTTAGAGAGTCCAATACTTATAAAGTATAAATCCAAGAGAAGGAAAAACAGTAGAATGTTTATTATTGGAGGTATAAAACCAAGTTTAGAGATTGGAGCAAAAAATAAAGATGAAGCTGGAAAAGATATTCTTGAATTGAGGGCATTTGATGTTTCTTTAGAAATTGGTTTTGGTGCTGATTTATTTTTCCCTTTATTTAAGTTATCTCCAGAAATAAGATATTCGAGAGGTTTATTTAATATGATTAATGATAATTCGAGGAATGAATATAATCTCCCGATAGACAAAATCATTATTCATAATATATCATTTTTCTTTACTTTTGAGGGTGGACCAAAATAACAGAAAGAAAATATTAATCACTGGATCAACATCTGGAATCGGTGAAGCTACAACTAGAATTCTTGCAAAAGAGAATGATCTGATAATTTGTGGAAGACGATTGGAGAATCTAAATAAAATTAAAAACGAACTATCTTCTATTTCAAATATTAAAATCTTAAACTTTGATATTTCTGATAAAAATCAAGTTAGGGACGCATTCCAAACTCTTGAATCAAAATGGAAAGAAATTGATATTTTAATTAACAATGCTGGGAATGCTCACGGCTTAGATTATATTCAGGACGGAGATACTAATGATTGGGATAAGATGATAGATATAAACGTAAAAGGTCTTTTATACATATCTAAAATTGTTCTAGATCTTATGATTAGAAGGAGAAAAGGTCATATCATTAATCTTGGTTCTATTGCTGGCTCTGAAGTATATCAGAAAGGAAACGTTTATTGCGCATCTAAATTTGCAGTTGATGCAATAACTAAAGGAATGAGACTAGATTTAAATAAATATAATATTAAAGTTTCTCAAGTAAGTCCTGGGTTGGTGAACACTGAATTTTCAAAGGTAAGATTCAAGAGTGATATGAATAGAGCTGATGAGGTATATAAGGGAATGAAACCTTTAGTTGCCGATGATGTAGCAAGGGTAATGAAGTTTGTTGTTGATTCACCTGATAATGTTAATATAAGTGAAATAAGTGTTCTTCCTAAAAGTCAAGCTTCTTCAACAATAATCAATAGAGAAGATTAGTATTTTAAAATGCTAAATATCCAATTTAAGCCAACTTTTTCTAATTCTATTGTGTCAACTATTTTGGAGAAATTTTTATTATAAATTTCAACTCTAGTTGGCATCTTTAATTTATACTTATCATTAATTTTACTTCCTAGCCACTTAATATTTTCCATGAACTTTGTGGGCCTTATTCTGCTAAAACCCACATAGTTCATATCATTACAAAAATTATATCCTCTGCACCATCCCAACGAGCAATCATCTACAGCAAATTTGTTTAGATCAATGATATCTTTAATTGATTCATTTTTTTTATTAACCTTAATAATTTTTCCTGTAACAGTTGTGTAAATGAATTCATCATTGAAAATGGAACCATCATGAGGAATCCCATTTTTTAACTCAATTGTTCTTAGATAATCTCCATTTAATTTATATACAATAACATCTTGCTGTTTATATCTTGTTATGTAGAGTTTTTTATTAAAAATTGTAACATGATTTGGATGGCTAAAGTGAGGTTTGGTTGTATTTATTTTTCTATAATCAACTTTTTTACTGAACCTTTCCCATGTTTTTTTTTCTCTATAACAATTAAAAAATTTTGATATTTTCTTTTTGTCTAAATCATATTCAATTGTTAAATCAAGACCAGTAATAACTATGTATAAAAAACCTTTTTCATATATCACATGATGAAGATCGTTAAATATGTTCAGGGAAATCTTATCGATAATTTTATAATCAGGCAAGCTCAAAATTAAAATTTCTGTTAGAGTAGTTACATATAATTTTCCTTGATGAATAGATCCACTTTTAAAGGATATGCTATAATCATTTTTTGGTCGCAATTCCTCTGGGGTTTCATATACAAATTTTTCCTCAATTATTTTTGAATCCGTATCGTACTCAAAAATTACTCCTTCTACTCCATTTGACCATTCTTTATTGAAATATGACAGAGAAGAATTTGATTGTCTTCCACCAGTTATTATTATTTTCATGAAATATATTTGAAATATATATAGATTAGTTTTAAAATACTGATCTAAATTTATGACAAAAACAATAACAATCCTAGGTGCTGGAAAGTCTTCTTACAACCTAGTTAGTTACTTATCCAAAAATCAAGAAAGAATTGGAATTGATATTAAAGTTATTTCAAATCAAACTCCAAAATACATTAATAATTTTCAAAAGATTAATTTTCAAAAGATTGACATAAATGATAATTCTCAGATTTCAAAACATATTAAAAGTTCGTTTATTGTAGTAAGTTTATTGCCACCAAAACTCCATTACCAAATTGCTCTGATTTGTTCAGACTACAAGATAAATATGATAACAGCATCTTATTTAGATGAAAAAATTAAATCTTTAGAAAAAAAATTTAAGAAAAATAATTGTTTCCTTTTTATGGAAATAGGTCTAGATCCAGGTCTAGATCATTTATCTGCAAAAAAAGATATAGATAACTTAAATAAAAAAGGAAAAATATTAGGTTTTGAGTCATATACTGGAGGTTTAATAAAAAAAAATAAAGAAAATCCCTGGGGATATAAATTCACTTGGAATCCGATGAATGTAATTACTGCAGGAGTTGATGGTGCAAGATATCTTGAAAATGGTAAAATTATTGATGTTCCTTACAATAAAATTTTTTCATCAGTTAAACATATAAAGTTTAAGAATTCTGATTTATATGAAGGATACCCTAATAGAGATTCTTTAAAGTATAGGTCTCTTTATAAATTAGAAAATGTAAAGACATTAAAAAGAGGCACATTAAGACACCCTGGGTTTTGCAAGTCTTGGAATGTACTCGTTAATTTAGGACTGACAGATGATATTAACATTATAAAAAATCCAAAGTTGGAAACTTATTTTGATTTTTTAAATTATAAACTGAATCTTAGTAATCTTGGGGAAGCAAAAAAATATATCAAAAAATATTTTCTAATTGAAAGTGATTCGAAGGAGTTTGAAAATTTGAATTGGTTAGACTTATTTTCTAACTATAAATTATTGAATAGAAGTAAAAAAGCAAGTAATCTACTTTTGAACATTTTAAAAAATAAGTGGAAGCTAAAAAAAGATGATATTGATATAGTAGTTATGTATCACTCTTTCATCTATAAAGAAAATAATCATTTCAAAAAGAAAGAATCTTTTATGAAGATAGAAGGTAAAAATAATTTAGAGACAGCTATGTCAAAAACAGTAGGTTTACCTATTGCATTACTGATAGAATTAATAATTAAAAATAATCATGAGTTTAAGGGAGTAATTCTTCCTTTTGATGAAATTATATATAATCCTTTGTTAAATAAATTAGAGGATAATGGGATTACTTTTAATCACAGAAGATCTAATATTCAAAAGTATCCATGAAATTTGTTGTGAAATCTCCTTTTTTGAAATTCTCATCATCCATTATTTTGATATGAAATGGTATTGTGGTCTCTATTCCCTCAATGATAAACTCATTTAAAGCTCTTTTCATTCTTACTATTGCTTCTTCTCGAGATTGATGACTGACCATAAGCTTAGCAATCATAGAATCATAATTCGGGGGAATAACATATCCTGAATATATATGGGAATCAACCCTAACACCATGACCTCCTGGTTTATGTAGAGCAGTTATTTTACCGGGACATGGTCTAAAGTTTGCTTTTGGATCTTCTGCATTGATTCTACATTCAATTGAATAGAGTTTTGGATAATAGTGTTTACCAGAAACTTTAGCGCCATCAGCTACCTTAATTTGTTCTTTTATAAGGTCATAATCTGTAACTTCTTCAGTAATTCCATGTTCTACTTGAATTCTTGTATTCATCTCCATAAAATAAAAATCTTTATTGGCATCAACTAGAAATTCAATGGTACCTGCTCCTTCGTATTTAATAAACTTACAAGCCTTAACTGCTGCTTCACCCATTTTATTTCTAAGTTCTTTATCTACAAATGGTGAAGGAGTTTCTTCAATTAGTTTTTGATGTCTTCTTTGAATAGAACAGTCTCTTTCAGAAAGATGACTAACATTCCCATATTGATCTCCCATAACTTGAATTTCAATATGTCTAGGTTCTACAATAAACTTTTCCATATACAAACCAGAATTTGAAAAGGAAGCTTCAGACTCCACTTTAGCACTATTCCAAGCATTTTCAAAATCTTTTTCATTGTATACAATTCTCATTCCTTTACCTCCACCGCCAGCTGTAGCCTTAAGAATTACAGGATAACCCATCTTATTTGCAAGTTTTTTTCCAACTGATACTGATTCTATCAGACCGTCAGATCCAGGAATTATTGGGATTCCTGCTTTTTTCATTGTCTCTTTTGCAGTAACCTTATCACCCATTTGTTGAATCATTTTCCAATCTGGTCCAACAAATTTTATTCCACTTTCATTACAAATTTTTGAAAATTCAGCATTTTCTGAAAGAAATCCATATCCAGGATGGATAGCATCTGAGTTTGTTATTTCAGCTGCCGCCATTATTCTTGGAATATTTAGATATGATTCCTTAGATATTGCCGGACCTATACATACTGCTTCATCAGCAAACCTTACATGTAAACTTTCAACATCTGCTTTAGAATAAACCGAAACAGTCTTTATTCCCATTTCTTGACAGCTTCTTATAACCCTAAGTGCTATTTCTCCTCTATTTGCAATTAAAACCTTTTTAATCATTTTAAGATATTAGCTAGGATCTATTTCAAAAAGTGGTTGGTCAAACTCAACGGGCGAGGAGTCATTAGCTAATACTTTCACAACTTTACCCGTAAATTCTGATTCAATCTCATTGAATAGTTTCATTGCCTCAATAATACATATTGTTTGACCAACTTTTATTGAGTCTCCTTCTGATACAAATGGATCACTTTCTGGATTTGGTGACTTATAAAACGTTCCAATCATTGGGGATCTAATTATAATATTATTATTTCCAGTTTTTTCTTCGGTTGTAATGGGTTCAGTAGTTGATTTTTCAACAATAGTTTCCTTTTTTTCTATTATTTTAGGTTTTGTTGATTGATGAACAATTTTTTCTGTTATTGAAGAGGGATTATTTTTTACTCTTATTTTATAATTTTCTGTTTCTATACTTACATCATATAGATCAGTTTTTTTAATAAAATTAATTATGTCTTGAATTTCTTTTACGTTCATTAATACAAAGTTATAATTATTTTACTCTCTCTATATATTTACTTTCTTTTAAATCAATTTTTATCTTATCTCCTTCATTGATAAATAATGGCACTTGTATTTCAGCACCAGTCTCAATTTTTGCAAGTTTTGTAGCATTTGTAGCAGTATCTCCTTTTACTCCAGGCTCGGTATAAGTAATTTGAACTTCAATAGTTGCTGGGAGTTCACATAGTAAAACTTCATTGGTTTCAGTGTGAATTGAAATTTCAACCTCCATGCCTTCTAGTAAAAATTCTGAATTATCAATCATTGATTTATCAATCATAATCTGATTAAAAGATGAATTATCCATAAAATGATAACCAGAACTATCTTTATATAAATACTGATGGCCTCTTTTTTCAACTCTTGCCGTAACAATTTTATGTCCTGAGGGGAAAGTGTTATCAATTACCTTACCTGTAACAACATTTTTTAATTTTGTTCGAACAAAAGCTGGACCTTTGCCTGGTTTAACATGTTGAAAGTCAATAACAAAGAATAAATTTCCATTGTATTCAATGCAAAGTCCATTTTTAATATCAGTAGTAGTTGCCATTTTTTTTAATTTGAATTATAAGACCATTTTAAATATAGTGATCCCCAAGTGAAACCACCTCCAAATGCTGCTAAAACTAAATTATCTCCTTTTTTAAAGCTTTTCTCAAAATCCCAAAAACAAAGAGGAATTGTACCAGCTGTAGTATTTCCATATTTTTCAATGTTTAATAAAACTTTTTCTGGGCCTAAACCCATTCTATTTGCAGTTGCGTCAATTATCCTTTTATTTGCTTGATGAGGAACAAGATAAGAAATATCGTCGGAGGTTAGCTTATTTTTTATCATAATCTCCTCAGAAACATCGGCCATGTTTGTTACGGCAAATTTAAAAACGGATGATCCTTCTTGATATATATAGTGTTCTTTGTTCTCAATTGTTTTTATTGAGGCAGGTCTTAAACTTCCACCAGCCTTCAGACAAAGCATATCTCCTCCGGATCCATCACTTTTAAGTATGTAATCCATTATTCCTGTTTCATCCTTAGAGGCTTCAAGTAGAACTGCTCCTCCACCATCACCAAAAAGGACACAGTTTTTTCTTTCTGTATAATCTATGATAGATGACATTTTATCAGCACCAATAACAATAACTTTTTTGTGGGTGCCAGACTCTATAAATTGTGAGCCTGTAGCAAGTGCGTAAAGGAATCCAGAACATGCAGCTGATAAATCAAAACCATAAGAATTATTTGCCCCAACATTATTTGCAATTAAATTGGCTGTTGACGGGAATAGCATATCAGGAGTTACTGTAGCACAAATTATTAAGTCTATTTCATTAGGTTTAGTTCCTGTTTTTTCTAAAAGACCTTTAACACATTTAGTGCCAATAAAAGAGGTTCCTTTCATTTTACCCTTCAGGATTCTTCTCTCTTTTATTCCTGTTCGTGTAACTATCCATTCATCATTTGTATCAACTAATTTTTCAAGTTCACTATTCGATAATATATATTCAGGGACATACCCATGAACACCAGTGATACTTGCTCTAATTTTTTTTGAGGACATTAATTTTAAATGTATTAAGCAGATTCCTTTTCAAGGACAACCTTTCCTTTATAATATAACTTTCCTTCGTACCAAAAAGCCCTGTGTGGAAGATGAGATTCTCCAGTAGTTTGACAAATGACAAATTTTTTAGCATTAGCCTTATAATGAGTTCTTCTTTTGTTTCTTCTTGTTTTTGAAGTTTTTCTTTTAGGATGTGCCATAACTTATTTAAGTTTTTTTAAAGTTTCAAATCTAGGATCAATTTTCTTAGATGTGTTTGTTTTATAAACAAAATTATCAATATTATCATCATTTTTAATACTTGGATGTAATCTTTTTATAGGAATCTCTAAAATAAAAAATTCGTAAATATATTTTGAGATATCTAAAATTGATTTAGCCCTGTTGATCACTATCATTTCATCTGATATTTCTTCATTTTTATCTCCAAATTTGAAAAGAATTTTTTTAGAAAAATTAAGTTTATGAGTATAATTTTTTAATGTTCTATCACATGTAAGGTTTGTTTCACCAGTGATATTAAATGTGACATCAAGCATCATTTCACTTTTTAATAAAATGACATTACAAATACCTTTTGATTTTGATATATCAATTTCACTGTTAAAGTGCTCAAGTAGTTTTTGATTAAAATCAAATTCAAATATGTGTTCATTATTTGAAAGGCTTTGAATTTTAATATTGAATTTCCTTAAAAATTTTTTATCCATATTTTTAAATTCTACAAAATTAGACCAATAATCTACTTATTGAGATTCCTATTATTAAATATATCAACATTTAAAAGTATCGAGTTTAGTAGAGATTCCTCGTTAGCAATACCTTTTCCAGCAATGTTAAATGCCGTACCATGGTCAGGAGAAGTTCTAATGATTGATAAACCTGCTGTAAAATTAACTCCGTGATCAAATGATATGGCTTTAAAACCAGTGAGTCCCTGATCATGATAAAAAGATATTATTCCATCAAAATTTTTATACATTTTTAGTCCAAAAAATGAATCTGATGAAAATGGGCCATGGAAATTAATATTTTTATTATTAAGTTTTTCCATTATTGGTAAGATAATTTCTGATTCTTCTATTCCTAAAAGGCCATCTTCTCCTGAATGTGGATTTAGACCAAGAACTGCGATTTGTGGATTTTTGATATTAAAATCATCGATTAGAGATTTTAGAAAAATATTAAATTTTTCAGTGATTTTATACTCATTTATATAATTATGAATTTTAGATAATGGAATATGTCCAGTAACAAAACCGATTATCATATCCTTTGAGTACATAACCATTATACTCTTTTCGTTAGTAAATTCACTTTGTAAAAATTCTGTATGTCCAGGAAATTGAAAAGTTTTAGATTGTATATTTATTTTACTAATTGGAAGTGTTATCAAGCTATCAATTAAACCTTTTTTAAAATATTTTATAGATTCTCTTAATGATGATTCAGCATATTTTCCTGAATCCATATTTACTTGACCAGGTAAAATATTTAAATCAAATATTTCATTAGAATAACAATTAATTTGATTTTCCTTTATTTTATTGTTTTGTTCATTTATTTTAATATCAATGGAAAATTTATTTTTATAATAATCTAAGATATAACTAGAACTAAAAATAATGGGAACACAAATGTCAAATATGTTTTTATTACAAAAAGCTTTTAGAAGTATCTCAGGACCAATGCCATTGAAATCTCCAATACTAAATCCTATTTTTAATTTATTGTTTATATTTTTCTCCATTAATTTCAACTAAATTGGTGGCAAATGTACATCCTATAAATGACAAAAATTAAAACTAAAAAAAAATTTGGTCAACATTTTTTAGTAAATGAAGATTTAGCATATGAAATATCTAAAAAACTTCTTTTAAGAAAAAATATTTTTGAAATTGGACCAGGAAAAGGTGTTTTAACAAAAACTTTATACGATGACGAAAAGATTAATTTAGTAGTTTCTGAGATTGATAGAGATTTAGTTGATTATTTAAGAATAGAATATCCAAATTTAGTAGTTATGAATGGAGATGTTCTTGAGTTAAATTTTAAAAATATATTTAATGAAAATTATTCTATTATAGGTAATTTACCATACAATATTTCCTCTCAAATTCTTTTTAAAATTCTCGAAAATAAATCTCAAATTCATGAGTTTGTTATAATGTTACAGAAAGAAGTAGCAGAAAGAATTTGTTCATCTGAAAATAAAAAATCATATGGAATTTTATCCATACTTACTCAAACTTACTATGATGTAGGTTTATCTGAAGTTATTACCCCTGACAATTTCGATCCGCCACCAAAAGTAAATTCTTGTATAGTATATGGAAAAAGGAAAAAAGATATTGTGTTAAAGATCCCATTTAGGAAGTTCAAAAAAATTGTGAAGAATTGTTTTCAAAATAGAAGAAAAACATTGAGAAATTCATTAAAAAATCTAAATTTACCAAAGGAGTTCACCTCAAATGATATCTTTTCAAGGCGTGCAGAACAGTTAAATTTGAATGAATTTTTAACTTTATCTACTGAAATAATAAAGGTCAACCATGAAGTTTGAGCTATCAAATAATTTTAAGGAAAGACTAAAGGTTGAGATTCAAAATCAAAACGTAAAATTTATAGAAAATGCATTTCATGAGGTTAGTCATGTTGATGTGGCTGAGCTTTTATATGAATTTGATTCGTTGGAATCGAAGTATGTTTTGGACAATATTGGACTAGAAACTTCTTCAAAGATTATTTCTGAACTAGACGATGATACAAGGGAAAGTTTTCTAAAAATATATTCTTCTTACGAAATAGCGAATGTTTTAAAAATTATTGACTCTGATGATGGAGCAGACATTTTATTAGACTTAAGCTCTGAGGTAAGGGAGGAAGTTCTAATAAATATAGATGATAAAATAAAATCAAAAAATTTAAGAGATTTAATAAAGTATGATGATGAAGTTGCCGGTGGTTTAATGGCTATAGAACTTGTCAAGTGTGACATTGATTGGAAAATTAAGCAATGCATAGATTTAATTAGAAAACAAGCTAAAAATGTTTCTCAAATCTACAGTGTTTATGTGACTGACTCAAAAGGAATACTTATGGGTAAAGTATCATTAAAGGATATAATCATATCAAAAGATAATTCAAAAGTAAAAGATATATATGATGAATTTGTTGTTTCAGTAGATGCAAATATGAATCAGGAAGATGTAGCTCAGATAATGCAAAAATATGACTTAACTGTTTTGCCTGTAGTAAATAAAAGAAAAAAATTAATTGGGAGAATTACAATTGATGATGTTGTTGATGTGATAACAGAATCTGCTGAAGAGGAAAGGCAAATAATGTCAGGTATTACAACAGACGTAGAAGAAGATGATACAATTTGGAAGTTATCAAATGCAAGATTGCCTTGGTTAGTAATAGGAATTTTAGGAGGACTTTTTGGTGCTTTTTTCCTAGGTTCATTTGAATCAAATTATTTTGAGGAGAATGAAGTTTTTATTTCACTATCTTTCTTTATACCTCTAATTATGGCAACTGCAGGAAATGTTGGGATTCAATCCTCTTCTATAGTAATTCAAACTTTATCAACACCAAGTCCATTTGAAATATCAGTTGCAGAAAGGTTGACAAAAGTTATTCTAGTATCTATTTTAAATGGAATTGTCTTGTCGCTACTAGTATATTGTGGGTTATTGCTATTTGATTACTTAAACTTTCTGGATTTTGAGATTTTTTCAAAAACAGCGAAAATAGTATCAGTTTCATTATTTTCAATTGTTCTAGTCTCTTCTTTACTAGGTACACTTACACCAATCGTGCTAAATAAATTAAAGTTTAATCCTGCATTAGCATCTGGTCCTTTTATAACAACTACTAATGACCTAATGGCTCTTGCAATCTATTTTATTGTTGCAATAGCAATGGGCGGGATTTAATCTTATTATTTAGTTTTTTATATATTTGTACAAACGGAGACTTCCGTTTTTTTTATTTAATAAATTAATGAATAAAGTAACATACTTTACTGAAGAGGGTCTTAAAAAATTACAGGACGAACTGAATTATTTAAAGACTAAGGGTAGGGCAGAGATAGCTAATCAAATAGCTGAAGCAAGAGATAAAGGGGATTTATCAGAAAATGCTGAATATGATGCTGCAAAGGAAGCTCAAGGATTACATGAATTAAAAATATCAAAACTTGAGGAATCTTTGTCAAGTGCCAGAATTCTAGATGAAAATGATATTAGTACTGATAAAGTATCAATTCTTTCAAAAGTAAAAATTGAAAATGTTAAACTTAATAAATTATTCGAGTATGTGATAGTTTCTGAGGAAGAAGCAAATCTTCAGGAAGGTAAAATATCAGTTGAATCACCGATTGGAAAGGGTTTGTTGGGTAAAAAAAAAGGTGAGAAGGTAACTGTTAAAATACCATCAGGAGAAGTGGTTTTTAAAGTTATTAACATTTCATTATAATATATGTCTACTATTTTTACCAAGATAATAAATAAAGATATACCTGCATACATAATCTTTGAAGACGAGCATTTTATATCATTTCTTGACACCAATCCTCTTTCAATTGGTCATTCATTAGTAGTTCCAAAAACTGAAGTTGATTATATATTTGATCTAGAAGAAGAATATTTAAAAAAAATATTAATTTTTTCAAAAAAAATAGCCAGCGCAATTGAAAAGTCAACTAAATGTAGTAGAGTTGGACTAAAGGTTGTAGGCTTAGAGGTTCCTCACGCCCATGTTCATCTTATTCCATTCACTAATGAGAAAGAGATGGATTTTATAAACAAAAGATTAAAATTAGATGAATCGGATTTTACTTCTTTATTGAAAAAAATTAGAGATAACCTCTAGATGATTTTTTCTGGATTTGCTTGTAAAAATTTCTTCCACGATTTCTTAGGACTTTCATTATTTGATTTTTGATAATAATGACATAATGCGGCACCTAATGCATCTGTAGCATCAAGTTTTTTATGAATATTTCCTTTTAGATCTAGTATTTTTTTTATCATTTCAGAAAGTTGTTCTTTTGATGCATTTCCATTTCCAGTTACTGATTTTTTTATTTTTCGTGGTGCATATTCCGCTATTTTAATTCCATTAATTTTTCCTGCTACCATTGCCACACCCTGAGCTCTTCCTAGTTTTAGCATAGATTGCACATTTTTTCCAAAAAAAGGTGATTCAATAGATATCTCGTTTGGTTTATATTCTTTAATAAGTTCGTTTACACTTTCGAAAATTAATTGAAGTTTTTTGGTATGATCATTCTGTTTTTTAAGATTTAATACTCCATATTGAATAAGTTTTATATTCTTTTTAGATGATTGAATTAATCCATATCCCATAATATTTGTTCCAGGGTCCAGACCTAAAATTATTTTATTACTTTCCATTTAATTTTAATTAATTCTTATTTAGATTCAAGTTAATTGTAAAAGATTTATATGACAAACTCAAATTTACAACTTATTGACACACATGCTCACTTATACATGGACGATTTTATTGATAATATTGATGAATTTATTGAAAGGGCTAAAGAAAATAATGTAAATAAGATACTCATGCCAAATATAGATCTTAATTCAATTAAACCAATGATAAGCATAAGTAATAAGTACGTAAATACGTGTTACCATATGCTTGGCTTACATCCCTGTTACATTGAAGATGATTATAAAACTATTATTAAAAAAATTTTATCAAATATTTCCAAAAGTACAATTGCAATAGGTGAAATTGGAATTGATCTTTATCATAGAAATGATAATCTGAGGGATCAAGTTAGTGCTCTTAACATTCAATGTAAATTTGCCCAAGATAATAATCTCCCAGTAGTTTTACACACTCGAAAATCTATTGACGAAACTATTAATGTTATTAGCAATTATAAATATAAATTAAAAGGCGTCTTTCATTGTTTTGATGGCACCTATGATCAAGCATTAAAAATTATTGATCTTGGATTCAAGATTGGTATTGGAGGGATTATAACTTTTAAAAATTCAAAACTAAGAGATATCATATCAAGGATAAGCTTGAAAAATATAATTTTAGAAACAGACTCTCCATATTTGTCTCCTGAGCCTAATAGAGGAAAAAAAAATGAACCTTGTAATGTATTATTAGTGGCCAATGTTTTGTCGGAAATATTTTTAACTCCTTATAATAATGTGTGTAAGTTAACGTCTGAAAATGCTATAAATTTGTTTGATTTACATTAACAAAGAGAGGTGGCCGAGTGGTCGAAGGCGCGCGCCTGGAAAGTGCGTATACGGAGCAATTTGTATCGAGGGTTCGAATCCCTTCCTCTCTGCACTTTTTTGATAGTTTAAAATTTCTTTTAAAAATTTTTATTTTATACTAATAACGCTATTTTTGAAAAATTCTAATTTATTAAAAAGATTTAATTATGAAAAATTTACACACTATGTTAATGACAATCTGTCTTCTGTCATTTATAAATTTATCATTTGCTCAGGATCAATCTATTGAAGATACTGATCAGATGGAAGATACCACATATTCTTCGGAAATGACAGATTCTGCATCTGAGGAAACATCAGCTATTCAAATTATTGAAGAGGAAGAAATTGAAGAAGTTGTTGAGGAATCTCAATCATTTCATTATGCTATTAAAGAAAAATTTATTGAAGGAGGATGGCAATTTATGGGTATAGTCTTGTTGTGTTTGATTCTTGGTCTAGCTGTCTCTATTGAAAGAATAATAACACTAAATCTTGCAACGACGAATACTAAAAAGTTGTTATCTGATATTGAAGGCGCTATTAAAGGTAAAGATGGAGTTAATGCAGCAAAAGAAATTTGCAAATCAACAAAAGGACCTGTTGCATCAATTTTTGTTCAGGGTTTAATGAGAGCGTCTGAAGGAATTGATATGGTTGAGAAGTCTATCATTTCTTATGGTTCTGTTGAAATGGGTAAGTTAGAGAGAGGAATGGTTTGGATATCTCTATTCATATCTCTTGCTCCAATGCTTGGGTTTATGGGAACTGTAATTGGTATGATTGGTGCTTTTGATGCAATTGCTGAAGCTGGAGATGTGTCTCCATCTCTAGTTGCTGGGGGTATTAAAATAGCTCTATTAACTACTGTTGGTGGATTAATAGTTGCAGTAATACTTCAGTTATTTTATAATTACCTGGTATCAAAAATAGATTCTCTAGTCAATAATATGGAAGATGCATCTATTTCATTGGTTGATATATTAGTTAGAAACAAATTATCTAAGTAATGGATTTTGTTGATTTTGTACTCTATTTTGGATATTTAATGATAATTGTGGCAGCAATATTAGCCATAGGTTTTCCTCTTTACATAGCTTCTAAAAATCCTAAATCACTTGTTAACTCTGGAGTTGGTCTTATTTCAATACTAGCATTGTTCTTAGTGTCTTGGCTAATATCTGGTAGTGAGGTCTATACTTCCTATGCTGAGTTTGGTGTTGATGAATCTCTATCCAAATTTATTGGTGGAATAATATATTTGGTATATTTCTTAGCTGGCATTGCTGTTATGGGAATTATAGCATCCGAATTTAGAAAAGTATTTAAAAATGGCTAGAAGAAGTAGACCTACAGCTGAAATACCAAATGGATCAATGGCTGACATAGCCTTTTTATTGCTTATCTTTTTTTTGGTGACAACTACTATTGCAAATGATAAAGGAATTGCAATGTTATTACCTCCTAAGCCTGATCCTAATCAACCACCTCCTGAGGTGACAAAAAATGACAGGAATATTTTTAAAATTTTAGCTAATTCTCAGGATAGATTATTAGTTGAAGATGAGCCTCTTGAGGATGTTAATGCTTTAAGAGAAATGGTAAAAACATTCATTTTAAACTTTGGTAATCCAGGAGATGAGGGTGTTGAAATATATAATAGTCTGCCGGGGTCAATGAAGTTATTTGTTTCATCATTCGGAAGAAGGTCTGATTATTCTGATGACCCAACTGAGGCAGTCGTATCTTTTAAAGCTGATAGGGGAACATCTTATGATTTATATGTTCAAGTCCTTGATCAAGTTAATGCTGCTTATAATGATGTATATGGAGAAAGGGTAGGTTTATCAGCTAATGAGTTTTTACAACTTGATAGAGATGACCCAGTACAAGAAAGAAAGTATTTTGCTGCAAGGGATGGAATTCCAAGAGCCATATCTATTGCTGAACCAAATAAAATTGCAAACTAATGTCAAAATTTGGTAAAAAATCTAACACCTCGCAAGATATTCCAACAGCTGCTTTGCCTGATATAATTTTTATGTTATTATTTTTCTTTATGGTAACAACTGTATTGAGAGAAACTGACATAATGGTAAAACAAAAATTACCTAAAGCAGCTCAGTTGACAAAACTTGAACGAAAGTCTCTTGTAAGTTACATTTACATTGGTGAGCCAAAACAAAGCTCCTTATTTGGAAAGGAACCAAAAATACAAGTAAATGATGTTTTTGTTGAAGTTGATGAGATAATCCAATTCGTAAATCAAGAAAAAGATAAATTAAATGAGGCTGAAAGAGATCAGATAACCATGTCAATGAAAGTTGATGTTGATTCTAAGATGGGTATTGTATCCGATGTTCAGCAGGAACTGAGGGAGGCAAATGCTAGAAAAATTCTCTATTCCTCAATTCAAACTTCTGACAACATATAGTGTATAGGTAAGAGAATTGTTATAATTTTCTTATTTATTTATGAATTCATTTAAATCAAATTCCAAAGTAGTTAATGCCTGGTGCATGTACGATTGGGCAAACTCTGTTTACTCTCTTGTAATAACTACTGCAATTTTTCCTCTTTATTATAATGCAGTAACTACAACATCAGATAATAATTATATCGTTTCTTTTTTTGGTTTTGAAATCGTTAATTCTGTTTTGTATTCCTATTCTTTATCTTTTTCTTTTCTTATTCTAACAATAATTCAGCCTATATTATCTGGAATTGCTGATTATTCAGGTAATAAAAAGTTTTTTCTGAGACTGTTCATGTACTTAGGTTCAATTTCGTGTATGTCTTTATATTTTTTTGATGGTGATAATGTTGAGTATGGTATTATCCTTTCTGTTCTGGCAAGTATAGGATTTACAGGTAGTTTGGTTTTCTATAATGCATTTTTACCGGAAATATCAACACCTAATGATTTTGATAATATAAGTGCTAGAGGATATTCATTTGGGTATGTTGGAAGTGTTATTTTACTTATAATTTGCTTAATAATGATTCAAAGTTTTGATTTTTTTGGATTTGAATCTTCTAAGCAGGCAACTAAGTTTACTTTTTTATTGGTTGGTATTTGGTGGATTATATTTGCTCAAATAACTTTATTTTACCTTCCAGAAAAATCGAAAAAAATTATATTAAATAGAAAAATACTAACCTACGGTTCGAAAGAGCTAATCAAAGTATGGAATTTCTTAAAAGATATTAAAGATTTAAAACTATTTCTATTATCGTATTTTTTTTACAGTATGGGAGTTCAAACAATCATGTTAGTCGCATCCTATTTTGGAGCTAAAGAAATCAATTTGGATCAAAATAAACTGATATTTACAATATTAATAATCCAACTAATAGCAATTTTTGGTGCTTATTTCTTCGCATATCTTTCTAGATTAAAAGGAAATAAATTTTCATTAATAACTATGAATATCTGTTGGATCGTTGTTTGTTTAACTGCTTATTTTACTAATAATGAGTATCAATTTTATTTACTTGCTGCTATTGTTGGTATTTTAATGGGTGGAATTCAATCTTTGTCAAGATCTACTTTCTCTAAGCTATTACCAAAAAAAATTGAAGATAACGCATCATTCTTTAATTTTTATGGTATTTCTTATAATATATCTGTAGTAATTGGAACATTTTCGTATGGTTATATAGAGCAGGTTACAGGTAGTATGAGATCTAGTGTGCTTGCTTTAACATTTTTCTTTATAATCGGCTTATTTTTTCTTATTAGGACTCAAATAAAAAAATAGTTCATGTTTCATTCAAATCTTTTAAAATATAATTTGAAGATTGAGTTAAATAATTCTAAAAAGTATTTTTTTGATAAGATAAGAAAAAAAAAAGTTATGCTTACACCTGAGGAATGGGTTAGGCAAAGTATTATTATGCATCTTACAAGTAAATTAAATTATCCAGAAGGTTTAATATCTTTAGAATCTCTCTTAAAATATAATAAATTAACTAAACGTTCGGATATTTTAGTTAAGTCAAGAAATGGCATAGAAAATTATCTTTTAGTAGAATGTAAATCATTTAAAATAAAGCTGAATGAAAGTCATTTAAGCCAGGTATCAATATATAATAATGTTTATTCTAGTAAATATGTAATGATAACTAACGGTATTGATCATTTTGTTATTTCTATTAAAGATGAATCAGGCGACATAAAAGTATTAGATAAAATACCTGAATATGAGAACTAGATTTGATCCTCAGGATTAAAATAGTCTACATTAAATGCATCAGACACGTTCCTATTTACAACATTTCCACTTATTATGTTTAGTCCTTCTTTTATTTCACTATTTGATTTTGCTGCCTCCTTCCACCCTTTTTCAGATATTTCAATTATGTAAGGTAAAGTTTTGTTAGTAAGAGCTTGGGTTGATGTATAAGGAACAGCTCCAGGCATATTTGCAACACAATAATGTACAACACCATCAATTATATATGTAGGGTTTTCATGAGTAGTTGGTCTTGAAGTTTCAAAACATCCTCCTTGGTCAATAGCTATATCAACTAAAACGCAACCTTTTTTTAAAAATTTAAGCGAATTTTTTGTTATTAGCTTTGGAGCTTTTGCTCCAGGAATAAGAACAGCCCCAATTATTAGATCACTATTTAATGCATATTCAAATAATTTTTTTTTATTTGATAAAATACATTTTACTTTTCCATTAAATAAAATATTTAGTTCATCTAGTCTATCTTGATTTAAATCTAAAATTGTAACATCTGCTCCTAGTCCAACTGCCATTTTTGCGGCTTCTGTTCCAGATATTCCTCCTCCGATAATTAAAACTTTTGCGGGATCAACACCAGTAACGCCTCCTAATAAAATTCCTCTTCCTCCCATTGGTTTTTCTAAAAATTTAGCTCCTTCCTGTGTAGCCATTCTGCCCGCTACTTCAGACATAGGGGTAAGAAGTGGAAGAGATTTATCATCACTTTGTACAGTTTCATAAGCTATACATATTGATTTATTTTTAATCATCCCATCTAATAAGGGTCGATGAGATGCAAAATGAAAATAGGTAAATACAATCTGACCTTCTCTAATGAGGTTATATTCCTCCTCAATTGGTTCTTTTACTTTGAGAATCATTTCTGATTTTTGAAAAATCTCCTCTCTAGAATCAATAATAACTGCGCCAGCTTTTTTGTATTCTTCGTTCAGAAAATTAGAGTTTTTTCCAGCGTCTTTCTCAACAAGAATGATATTTTTTTTTGAAATTAATATAGAGGCTCCAGATGGCGTAAGAGATACTCTAAATTCATTATTTTTAATTTCTTTTGGTACACCAATAATCATAATATTTATTATACGTAAATGTAACTTTATGATCTAATAATTTAAAAAAAATATCTTTTTTTATTCTTATAATTTATTCAATAATAAAATATTATTTTGTTTTAATTAATATATCAGTATATAGTTTTATTAAAATATTATTTTAATAAATAATTTGCTATTTCATTTTTTGTCATAAAATTTATTTAGCTCTAATTTTTGTATCTTTATGTATCTAATGTCTCAAAAAAATCTAATAATAAATAAATCTTATAAAATTTCTAAAAAAGAAATACTTGATGACTTTCTTTTAATGAATATTAGTAGAAATATAAGTTATATTGGTAGGAGGGAAGTATTTATGGGAAGAGCTAAGTTTGGTGTTTTTGGTGATGGAAAAGAGCTTCCTCAAATCGCAATGTCTAAGTTTTTTAGGAATGGAGATTTTAGGTCTGGTTATTATAGAGATCAAACTTTTATGATGGCTATAGATCAGTTAACAACCGATCAGTTTTTTGCTCAATTATATTCTCATACAGATATTAAAAAAGATCCTCATTCTGGTGGAAGACAAATGAATTGTCATTTTGGGACAAGATTATTAAATGAAGATGGTCAGTGGAAGACTCAGACGGATATGATGAATTCTGCTAGTGATATTTCTTGTGTATCTGGACAGATGCCAAGAATTGTAGGTTTAGCCTATGCTTCTAAATTGTATAGGAATAATAAGAACTTATCTGACATGGAAAACTTCTCTATTAATGGAAATGAGGTAGTATTTGGAACAATTGGTGATGCCAGTACATCTGAGGGACATTTTTGGGAAGCTATTAATGCATGTGGTGTGTTGCAAGTACCTCTTGTTATGTCAATATGGGATGATGGATACGGAATATCTGTTCCATCTAAATATCATACCTCAAGAAATGATTTATCTAAGGCATTGTCTGGATTTCAAAGGTCATCTAAAAAAGAAAATGGATACGAAATTTTTACAGTATATGCCTGGGACTATATTAATTTATTAAAGACTTACCAAAAAGCAGTAAGAATAGCAAGAGAGGACCACGTTCCTTGTATAATTCATGTAAAAGATGTTACTCAACCACAGGGCCACACAACCTCAGGATCACACGAAAGATATAAATCCAAGAAAAGATTAGAGTGGGAAAAAGATTTTTGTTGTATTAAAAAAATGAGGGAGTGGATAATTGAGAATAATTTTGCTTCAAAATATGAAATTGAAAGTGTAGAGACAGATGCTAAAGAAATTGCAAAAAAATCAAGAAATAGATCATGGAAATCTTACAGAGATGATATAAAGGAAGATTTTGATGATGCGATTACTGTAATTACTAGGGTAGCTCAGAATAGTCCCAAAAATAAAAAAGAGATAATTAATATTAGAAAAAATCTTTCTAAAACTATTTATCCTTTAAAATCCGATATACTTAAATCCTTAAGGTTTGTAAGGAGAATAATAAGAAATGAAAATAATCTAGCAAATAATTATTTATTGAGTTTAATCAACGAAAAGGAAAAAAAATATAAAAATGATTATAGTTCACACCTTTATAGTGAATCAGAAAATTCTGCAATCAAAATTAAAGAAGTCTCTCCTGTATATAATGACAAATCAGAACTTATAGATGGCAGAGAGATCATAAACAAATATTTTTTTGAACTTTTTGATAAAAATCCAAAAGTTTTTGCAGTAGGAGAGGACGTAGGAAAAATTGGTGGAGTTAATCAGGGCTTTGCTGGAATTCAAGATAAATTTGGAATAGACAGAATAACGGACACCGGTATAAGGGAAGCATCAATAATTGGTCAAGGAATAGGAGCCGCATTGAGAGGATTAAGGCCTATTGTAGAAATTCAATATTTAGATTACGTTTATTGGGCACTTCAAACACTCTCAGATGACCTTTCAACTTTACAATATAGGACTAAAGGTGGACAAAAAGCACCATTAATAATTAGAACTAGAGGTCATAGACTTGAAGGAATTTGGCATAGTGGTTCTCCAATGGGTACACTGATTAATAGCTTGAGAGGTATATATGTGCTTGTTCCGAGAAATTTTGTTGAGGCAGTTGGTATGTATAATACATTATTGACTTCAGATGAGCCAGGAATTATAATTGAACCTTTAAATGCTTATAGACTTAAAGAAAATTTACCTACTAATCTATCAAAAATTAAAGTTGAATTTGGATGTCCATATGTAATTAGAAATGGTAGTGATATAACAGTTGTTACATATGGCTCAATGTGTAGAATCGCTTTTGAAGCTATAAACCAATTACAAGAAGTAGGCATCTCCTGTGAATTGATTGATGTTAGAACTCTTTTACCGTTTGATAAAAATAATATAATTTCAAATTCTCTTAAAAAAACAAATAGAATTGTGTTTGTCGATGAAGATGTTTCTGGTGGTGCAACTGCATTCATGATGCAAAATGTCATAGAGAAACAAAACGGATACTATTTTTTAGATTCAAAACCCGTAACTATCCATTCAAATGATCATAGGCCAGCTTACAGTACAGATGGTGATTATTTTTCTAAACCGAATTGTGAGGATATTTTTAATAAAATATATAATCTATTTAGTGAATTAGATCCTCGGTCTTATCCTAAAATTTAATTTTCTTTTATTTGTTCTAATGTTACTTCAGGTGTTTCTATACTATTGCTAGAATTTAGAGCTCTGTCTTTAATCTGAATTTTTAATTTAAAGATGTCATTTTGAATTACACTTTCAAATCCATAGGAAACCATGCCGTATCTAAGTTTACCTTGAAGAATCTGATTTGTATTTGTAATATTTAACGATGGAAATCTAGAATTAAAATCAATTCCACAACCATATTCTTCATCAAAAACTCTTGTCCAATCAATAAGTTCAAATTTGTCTTCATTTTTTTTATAAAATTCAATATAAATATTTTTATTGTTTATATTTTTTTGAATGTAAAATGTATCTAAATCAGTTGATGAATTAATTGTATCAATAATATAATCATTACAATTAAAAGGATTTCTATTATCTTCATTACTGTAGAAAGAAATAGATCCATTAGGCTCGTATATATAAAAAGGAGGATTTACATCATTTGAACCATACGTTATCCAATTAAAATTTTCATCAATTATTGCATTATATTGATGATAAGGATAACTATTTTCTTCATTAGATAAACCTAAATCACCATTTCCATCTATAAAATTAATTGTAAGTATCAATGAGTCTTGTACAAAATTATTTTCACTTTTTTTAAAAATCATTTTTTCAAAACTAATAGATGGAACTTCAGAAACGGTATTTTCTTCATTACACGAAATAAATAGAGGAAAAATAAAAATTAAAAGATATTTTTTCATTTGTTAAAAAACTATAAAGTTAAATTTTTATTGCACTAAGTAATTTTTCAATTTTAAAAATAGGCTTTTCACAAACATTATTACGACATAAAATAAATGATTGTTTATCTTCGGTTTCTTCATTAAATAGAATCACTTTGTTTGGTGAGTAAATCGTCTGTATTGATAAAAGATCATTTTTATTGATAGATTCGTTTACTTTTATCTCATTTACTTTACAAAGATTTATTTGATTAACATAAATCCAATTATGCATAAACTCATAAGTATTTAAATACTTAAATAAACTATCACCCATTTCATTAAATATATTTTTAAATAGAATATCATCAAACAATTTTCCCATAAAAAGTAAGTTATTATACATAACTGAATTTGAAGATGGTATTACATTATCAAATATTTCAATTTTATTTGATATGAGTTTTTCATGTTCTGAACTAGAATAATTAAACATTTTTTCCTTTCTGTTATAGAATTTCGATATAGTAAATTCTATTAATTCCTTTGCAGATACTAAGAATTCTTTATTTTTTGTTGTTTCATAGTATAAGATAAATGCTTTTATAGTATGAGCATAGTCATCTAAGTAACCTAATTTTTTAGTTCCGTATATTCGATATAATTTATCATTATTTAAAAGTTTGGTCTTGATAAAAATTGCATTTTTATTAGCAATTTCCAGGTAGGAATTATTTTTTGTTGCTTGATAGGCATTAACAATACCAATTAAAGCTATACTATTCCAAGAACAAATTATTTTCTTATCTATTATTGGTTTTATTCTTTTATTTCTCTCATTAAAAAGTTTGATTTTAATTTTTTCAGAAAGAAAGTCAATATTTTTATTGAGTGTAAGAATAATAAATTCTCCAAAGTTATTTTCAAGATTTATTTCTTTTGGTAAGTATTGATTTTCATTTTTAAATATTTTTTTTAGTTCACTCAATTTCCATCTGTAGAACTTCCCTTCAATATTTTCAGATTCTGCATCTATGGCTGAATAAAAACCACCCTCCTTACTTATCATCTCATTTAACATCCATTTCATACAATGATCTATATAATATTTATACTTATCATTTTTTGTAATTCTATAAATATTTGATAAAAGCTCAATAAATAAACCGTTATCATATAACATCTTTTCAAAGTGAGGTATTTCCCATTTTTTATCTATAGAGTACCTAGAAATACCACCACCTAGGTGATCATAAACTCCACCAGAGAGTATTGAATTAATAGTTTTTAATACATGATTATATAATTCTTTGTCATTATTTTTTTTTGAGTGTAATAATAGGCTATTCCATAAACTTGGCATAGGAAATTTTGGTTCTCTCAACATTCCGCCATCATCAAAATCAAATTTCAACTTAATTTCATTTATAAGTGTTTGAATATTATATCTTTCAGATGTCTGAAAGTTTTCATTTGTATTTATAATCTCTTTTGTGAATTTTTCTGAAGACTCAATAACATTTTTCATATTATCTTTTGATATATTTTTAATATTTTCAAGAATTCTAAACCAATTATCAATAGTAAAATAAGTTCCACCATAAAAAGGTTTTTGGTTTGGTAGTAGAAAAATATTTAATGGCCACCCTCCCTGAATACCCATTTTCTGAATGGCATCCATGTATATGATATCGATATCAGGCCTCTCTTCTCTGTCAACTTTTATAGATATAAAATGTTTATTCATAAAGTCAGCAACTTTTTTGTCTTGAAAAGATTCTCTTTCCATCACATGACACCAATGACATGTAGAGTAGCCTATACTTAGAATAATAATTTTATTTTCTTTTTTAGCTTGTTTCAGTGTTTTGTCATTCCATGGTTTCCAATTTACTGGATTATAAGCATGTTTTAATAAATAGAGACTTCTTTCATTAATTAATTCATTACTAAATTTTTGCATTTAAATTAATTTTTTAATTAATTAATAAAGTTTTGTATCTTTGTATATACTCATAAAAGTGAAAAAACTACTTTTTATATTAGTTATAGTATTTTCTTCTTGCGAAAGAAAATTGTGTCCAACATATTCTTCTGTCCAAAAAAAAGATATTCCAATCCATTTAAGTATTAACAATCATAAAATAGTGTAAGTCTATAAGCCGGATTCTGTATCTGATAAATCAGATTCTTATCATTTATCTAGACCTGATATCACTATCAAGTTCAATCGATCTACCCGTTCGAATCTTAGCGGGCAACTAACTGTAAAAAATACACTCGAACTGCTTGATCTTTCAATTTATAAGGTTTACAAAGCATTAAATATTGCTATTTAATCGGTAGTCTCTTACACTACCTTTTCACCCTTACCTAAATTTAGGCGGTATTTTTTCTGTTGCACTATCTGTTCCCGTTAGAGACCTTCCTGTTAGGAAGTATAATGCCCTATATTGTCCGGACTTTCCTCTTCAATTTGAAGCGATAAGACAACTTACTTTACAAAAGTATATATATATCTTTGTTAAAAAAATTAATATGTCAACGACTATACTAGCTATTGAAACATCGTGCGATGATACATCTGCTTCAGTAATTTCAGATGATATAATAAAGTCTAATATAGTTTCCTCTCAATTAGATCATTCTAAGCTTGGAGGAGTTGTGCCAGAAATTGCGTCGAGAAGACATCAAAAAAATATCACCTATATAGTGAATAGAGCTCTTATGGAATCCTCAACTACATTAAGTATGTTAAATGCTATTGCTTGTACTAATGGACCAGGATTATTAGGTTCATTACTCGTTGGAACATCATTTGCTAAGTCTATTTCATATTCATTAGGTATTCCTTTGATCTGTGTTGATCATATAAAAGCTCATGCTTTATCTCATACTATAAATGCTTCTAAAATAGATTTCCCTTTTATATCTCTCGTTGTTAGTGGTGGTCATACTCAAATTATGTACATTGAATCCTATAATAATATTAAAATATTAGGAGAGACAAGAGATGATGCAGTAGGTGAGGCATTTGATAAATGTGGTAAAATAATTGGTTTAGATTATCCTGCTGGTCCTTTAATTGATGTTCTTTCAAAGAATGGCGATCCCTATAAGTTTAATTTTCCAGATACAAAAGTTCCAGGAATTGATTTTTCTTTTAGTGGAATTAAAACCTCATTTTTGTATTTTATTAAAGATAATTTAAAAGAAAATAAAAACTTTATCACTGAAAACATAAACGATATTGCATCTTCAATTCAATATAAATTAGTTGAAATGGTAATTGACAAATTAAGAATTTCTTTGAAAGAATATAAGGTATCCAATATAGCTATAGGTGGGGGTGTTGCAGCAAACTCCCTCTTGAGAAGCCAGCTTATGAAGTTAGAGGATGAAATGAATATTAAAGTACATATTTCAGATGTAGAATACTGTACTGATAATGCAGCTATGATTGCAAATTATTCTAGGTTTATGTATAGAGATAAAAAATTTTCAACACATGATGTTGTACCCTTTTCAAAAAATTAGGCAATGATCAAAAAATTATTTTTTAAGAACAGGAAAGCCAGTTATAATTATGAGATTTTTGACAAATATCAAGCTGGTATTATATTGAAAGGAACAGAGATAAAATCAATTCGTGATTCTCTTATTAACCTAAATAGTTCTTTTTGTACTATTGATAATAATGAGGTTTATGTCAAAGATTTAAATATTTCAGAATATCAATTTGGAAATTTAAATAATCATGAACCTAAAAGAATAAGAAAGTTATTATTGAATAAAAGAGAAATTAATCAAATAAAGAAAAAGGTTTTTGAAAAAAAACTTTCAATAATACCATTGAATCTTTTTATTTCAGATAGAGGTTATGCTAAAATTGAAATAGCGTTATGTAAGGGAAAGAAAATTTATGATAAAAGAGAGGCAGTTAAAAAAAGGGAAATCGACAGAAAAATTCGTCAAAATTTTTAAAAATACTTAATCATAATATCTATTAATCTTTTTTTAAAATTGGTGTAAGGAGGGATGATTAAATCTGTTGGACTAAATTTAATTCTCTGTTTAAAAATGCTCTTTTGATTAGAAAATTCTCTAAAACCATATATTCCATGGCATCGACCAAAACCGCTATTATTTACTCCACCAAAAGGTAGATGATAGTTTGAATAGTGTAAGGTGCTATGATTAATACAAACTCCACCTGACGAAGTTTTTTCTAATACTTTATTAATATTTTTTTTAATATTACTATAGATATAAAGTGCCAACGGTTTCTCTTTTTTGTTAATTACATTTATTGCATCATCAATATCTTCAAATTCATAAATAGGTAGGATTGGCCCAAAAATTTCTTCATTATTAATTTTAGATTTTTCAGATATTTCTGTGAGAATAGTAGGTTCAAGAAAAAGATCTTCCGAATTATTTTTTCCACCAAAATATATTTTTCCATCATATTTTTTAACATCTTCAATTAAATTAATCAGTCTAAGAAATTGTTTTTTATTTACTATTCTACAATAACAGGAAGAATTTTGTGATTTCTCAGTATATATTTTTTTTATGTTTTCTACCAGTAGTTGTAGAAAAATATCTTTTATTTTCTTATTTACTAGAATATAATCTGGGGCTATGCAAACCTGACCATTATTTAAAAACTTTGCCCAAGCAATCCTTCTAGCGGTTGTATTTAAATCAACCTTTTCATCTATAATTGTTGGTGATTTACCACCTAGCTCAAGAGTTACAGAGGTTAAATGATTACTTGCTGCTTTCATAATTAGTTTCCCTATGGTTGGTGAACCGATAAAAAGAATATGATCAAACTTTAATTTTAGCACTTCTTCAGCAGTTTCAACTCCACCCAATACAGTATTTACTTCATTCGAATCAAATGTATCGTCAATAATATTTTTGATAATTTTTGAGGTGTGATCTGTTATCTCTGAGGGTTTTATAAGTACTGCATTTCCCGCAGATATTGCGTTTATCAGTGAAATAAAAGTCAAATTAATAGGGAAGTTCCATGGAGTGATTATCAAAACCAATCCTTTAGGTTCATAAGAAATGTATGATGTAGATCCAATTAATGAAATAGGTGTATTTACTCTTTTACTTCTCATCCATTTTTTTAGATTTTTAACATTGTGGTTAATTTCTTGGATAACAGGAAATATTTCAGTTAGATCTACTTCGGAACCATTCTTCTTAAAATCTTTTTTGAGAGCATCTTTAATGTTTTTTCGATTATCTAAAATCTTTTCTTTTAATTTTTTTAATTTTTTTATTCTATCATTTGCAGATGAGCTTCTAAGATTTGAAACATTATTTTTTAATTTTTCATAATTATCACTTAAAAATTCATTTTTTGTCTTCATAATTTACTTTATAAGTAACATCCCTAATCCACAAAAAAGGATTCCAAGAATTGTACTTGCCATGATATATGATATTAGCAGTAAAAACTTTCCTTGATTAAAAAAAGTAATAGATTCAATAGAAAATGCAGAAAAAGTAGTAAATCCACCACAAAACCCAATAACTAATAAATTTAATAGATTATTAGAAAATGAATCGTTGAAATGATTAGAAGTTAGCTTAAATATTATACCAGCAAAAAAACAACCAATTAGATTTACAAGGAGCGTACCAATAGGAAATGAAATTAAAGTTTGAGTGAAAAATTTAGATATTGAGTAACGAAAGATTGATCCTGTCATTCCTCCTAAACCTACTAGTAAAAAATCTTTCATTTTTTTTCGACAAATTCAAGGGATGCGGAGTTAATGCAATACCTCAATCCAGTAGGATTTGGTCCATCATTAAATATATGTCCTAGATGTCCATCACAGTTGGAGCAAATTACCTCAATTCTTTTCATCCCAAAGCTGTTATCATTAAGAAAACTGACATATTTTTTGTCTTCAACATCAAAAAAACATGGCCATCCAGTACCTGAATTAAACTTTGTGTCAGAAGAGAAAAGCTTTTGACCACAACCAGCACATTTATATTCACCATTTTTTTTATTATCCCAATATTTACCTGTAAACGGTCTTTCGGTACCTTTTTGTCTCAGCACAAAATATTGTTCTTTAGAGAGTTTTTTTTGCCAATATTCATCCTTTTTTTCTTGAGAAACACAAGATGAATGGATAATTAAAACTAAAGGAAATATAAATACTAAATTCATTTGTTTATGTTAACGTCTAATTGAGGGAAAGGGATACTTAAGCCGTTCTTTGGAAATTCAGAATAAACCTTTTCATTATAATCAAACTTTACTTCAAGAAAGTTTTCTGACTTGACCCATACTCTTACCATGATGTTTACTGAGCTATCTGCAAGTTCAGAAAGTACAATTAGTGGTTCTTGATCTTTAATTATTCTTTTATCATTTTTAATCCAATTCAGAAGAAGTTTTTTTGCTTTTTGATAATCATCACCATACGAAATTGAGAATGTCCATATTATTCTTCTCGTATTCTCTGATGAAAAGTTTATAACTATAGAAGTCTGAAGTATCCCATTAGGTATAATCACTCTTTTATTATCGAGAGTTGTAAGGATAGAGTTGAATATTTGAATTTCTTTTACGGTACCTTGAGTCCCTTCGTACTCTATAAAATCACCTACCTTAAATGGTTTGAAAAAAAGAATCATCACTCCAGCTGCAAAATTTTGAAGTGTATCTTTTAAAGCTAATCCAACTGCAAGACCTGCAGCACCTAAAATTGCCAAAAATGATGTCATCTCAACACCAACCATTGAGAGGACTGAAATTATTAAAGCAATTTGAAGAGTGATTGATAATAATGATCGAAAAAATGGAACTAAGGATTTATCTATCTTTTTATTGTTAAGAAACTTTTCTAAAATATATATAACTCTTTTTATTGCTCTGTTCCCAACAAATAAAAAGATTAGTCCCAACAAGATCTTTGGAGAATATTCAATAATGAGATTGAACAAATAGGTATAACTCTCTGGACTTAGTATATCATTCATTTAGCAAATTTAATTTAATCTTCCGGATATGGAATAAATATAATCTTTGATTTGTCTTCCATAACAAAAAGTAAACAACAATATTCTTTATAATTTTTATATCTTTTTTTAAATATTTTATTATCATTAATAACTCTGTTTGATAGTAAAATTTCTAGGTATGATGCATGATATTTCCATTCATTATTGTAAGACTCATTGCTATCAATAAAAAGTGAGCCTAGTTTATTATTGCTTTTACTCATGATTATTATAGGGTAATCAGAAAACTTATTCTCAATAATTTTTGCTGTAATAGTTTTAAGCTTATCAGCAACCTTAATAAAGTCTGATGAAATAATACCCATTTCTTCAATATCTAGATCATATTTTTCTTTCATGATACAATAAACTTACTATATTTAGATATATTTTATGAAGTCTCATATAATTTTTTTTCTATCCTTTATTTACTTACTCTCATTAGAGATAAATGCTAATCACATAGTTGGTGGTGAGATTGAAATGGAACATTTAGGTGACAGTAATTCTTATGATTATAGAATTAAATTAATACAATATTTTGACTGTGCACAAACAGCAAATCCTGGACCAGATGATTTAATTTATTATAAAATTTTTAGAAACTCAGACGGACAGCAGGTGGGTGATGGAACAATGCCTATAACTAATCAAGAATTTGTTCCTTATACAAATCCTGATTGCGCACTTGGTTTCTTATGCACTTTAAAAGTTGAATATTCACACGAGATAACCTTGAGTCCAAATATTTTTAATCATCCGGATGGTTATACAATAGTTTGGGAAAGGTGTTGTAGAAATAGGACTATAAAAAATCTTATTGATCCAGGTTGGAATGGAATGACTTATACTCTTCATTTTCCTCCAGTTGTTGATGAAAATGGTGATCGATTTATAAACTCCTCACCTAGACTTTTTCCGCCTTTAAGTGATTATGCGTGTGTAAATCAACTTTTTTACATCGATTTTGCTGGAATAGATAATGATGGTGACTCGATAGCATACTCTCTTGTTCCTCCTCTTGATGATCATATTGATAATGATTATACCAAAAATCAAATTGAATCAGTTGGAGTTTGTGAGCCAAGTTATATTGCAATTAATGGATCTGGATTATGTTATTCATTAGTTGTACCTGATCCAACACCTTCTCCTCATCCAATAGTCAACTTTGCTTCTGGATATAATGTATCAAATTTGATACCCGGTGATCCAGCTTTATCAATATCTAATGAAGGATTTATCACAGTTACTCCTCAAGAAACAGGTTTATATGTTTTTTCAGTTAAAGCAGATGAATTTCGAGATGGAGTCAAAATTGGTCAGGCAAGAAGAGATTTTCAAATGTTGGTTGTGGATGGATGTAACCCTCCCGACCCACCTGAAGCTTTAGTCCTAGTGCCAGGAAAAAATGAATTTTATAGTGAAGACGATACAATTATATATGTGGCCTCTCAACCAAAATGTTTTGATCTTTTCGTGACTGATGATGTAGGAACAAATGTTACTCTTGAAGCACTAGGCGTTAATTTTGATATAAATGGCAGGACAGGGTTAAATGATATATTTTCTATTTCAAATGGTCTAATCAATCAAAATGGAGATACTCTTAAGGTAGAGGTTTGTCTTTCGGATTGTCCTTATGTACAAAATGAACCTTATATTATTGATTTAATAGCAGCTGACGATGCGTGTCCTTTACCTCAAAGAGATACTGTGAGGGTAACAATTATTGTTGAGCCTCCTACCAATAAAGACCCATTTTTTATTAATCAGAATGATACTAACTCAGTGGTTATACCTTGGAACACAACATTTACAACCTTAATTCAGGGTCTAGACACTGATAACGATAGTCTGACTTTAAATTATTTTACTGTACCCTCAAAACCAGAAATTAATTTAAATGATTATGGTATCTCATTTAATAAGGTAAATGATAATCCAGGAAATATTTCATATGAATTAAGTGTTAATGCTGATTGTAAAGTTTTTGATTATCAGGATAAAAATGATTTCATGATTGGCTTTGTTTTGGATGATCTTGATACGTGTGATATTTTTAATATGGATACTATTTTTTATGATTTAGAAGTTGACCTACCTGATAATACAGGTCCAATTATTTCATCTGATGAAGAAATTACAGATTCTGTTCCATCAAGACCAAATTTTTCTGTAATCGAAGTGGAAACTAACCTTTCTGGTACTTATAGTTTAAATCTTTTTTCTGACGATGAAGATAAAGACTCAGTAATTATTTATGCATCAGGAGATGGTTTTGATATTAATGATATAAATGGAATATTTTCTACCTTTAATAGTGCCCCTGGAAATATTGATGGGACGTTTGAGATTGATTTTGAGTGTATAAATTTTCCTTATAATAATATTGACGAGTATAAGATCAATTTTATCAGTGAAGATATTGATTATTGTCAAGAGATAAATTCTGATACTATACAACTTTTAATAAAAATAATGCCAGATCCCAATGCAATACCTGAAATTACAAATAATCCACTTTATGTTTTAGACGTTAATAATTCATTTGAAATAGATATAAATGCATCTGATAATGATAAGAGTGACATGTTACATCTAAAACTTTTATCTGATGATCTTCCAGGGCAGTTCTCTTTCAATGAAGCATATGGTTTAGGTGATGTAACAAGTAAACTTACTTGGATTCCAACATGTAATGAACTCAATAATGATTTTTCAGATAAAATCTATGAATTGACATTTCAAGTAAGTGATAATAGTTGCCCTCTGAATGCAAGTTCATTAAAGACGATTCAGTTTTTATTAAAAAAACCAATAATAAACTGGGATAATTTTAAACCACCAAATGCGTTTAGTCCAAATAACGATAATATTAATGATAAATTTACATTAACTAATTTGCCAAGTGAATATCAAAATTTACCATTAAATGTTTGTGATGATAATTTTGAATATATTGTTTTTGTTGATAGAACTGGCGTAGAAGTATTTAAATCCTATAATAAAGAATTTGAATGGGATGGGGGTGGACTATCCTCCGGTGTATACTTCTACTACATCAACTATACAAAATCTGATTATAAAGGATCAGTTACAATAATATATTAAGCAATTGAATGAAATGATTTGTCTAAATCATCTATTAGTAAATTTGTATCTTCTAAACCAATATAAAATCTTATATAATTATGAGGTAGAAAATCTGTTTTTGAATAATATTCGCTATCGTTATTGTATCTTGAAATTTCAGGAAAAATTAATGATTCGTGACCACCCCATGATGCTCCCATATAAAAATGGTTAAGATTATTACAAAACTTTTCTATCTCTGATTTTTTTTCAGTTTTAAGAACAATAGTGAATTGACCACAAGGGTTTTTAATGTATTTATTTGTAAGTTCACTTTGAGTAAAGCTTTCAGAATGGGGATAAATAATTTTTTTTACTTTATTATTTTTTTCTAAGAAATCTACAATTTTTGGTGTGGACTTAGCAATATATTTCATGCGGATTGGAAGAGTTCTTAAACCATTTATGAAAAGCCATGAGTTAAAGGGAGACAAGACACTTCCCATCAATTTAAACTCTTTGTTATTTATATTATTGATTAATTTGTTGGATCCACAGATAACTCCACCCATAGCATTGGCATGACCTCCAATATATTTTGTAGCCGAGTGAATGATTAAATCTATACCCCATTCTGATGGATTACAATTTATAGGAGAACAGTAACTATTATCTATTATGGTAACAATATTATTTTTACGAGCAATTTGAGAGATAATTTCTAAATCCTGCATTTTGTACGACCATGAGTTTGGACTTTCTAAGTATATTAGTTTTGTGTTATTTTTTATTTTATTTTTAAAATTCTTAGGAAAACATCCGTCGATAAAAGAAACTTCAATATTTAGAGATGGAAGAATTTCTTTCATAAATCTATCAGTACCTGTGTACGGTCTTTCAATAGATATAATATGTTCACCTGATTTCACCTGAGATAGTATTGCTGTACTTATTGCAGCCATTCCGCTACTGAGTGCAATTGCTTTATCTGTTTTTTCTAATGCTGCTATTTTTTTTTCGAATATTGAGGTAGTTGGATTACTCCCTCTTGTGTAAAATGGTTGTGAACTTTTTGCTGACATTGCATTTCTCATATCTTTCACATTTGAAAAAACAAAGTTGGAATTTGAAAAGATTGGAGGTATAGCTGCGTTGAAATAATTATCCTTTTCTTCAGCTAATTGATTAATTATATTTTTATTCATTATTTGGGTTGATTTATTAATGTGAAATTATAATAATTTTATTAAACTATATTTATGTAATGAAAAATAAAGTTGCGCTAATCACAGGTGGATCTTCGGGTATTGGTGAGGCACTTGCATATAAGTTCTCAAGGGAAAATTTTAATATTGTAATAACAGGTACAAATGAGAATAGAATAAAAAAAGTTCTTTCAAATATTAAAAATAATGATGTTTTGTGTGAAGGAGTCATTCACGATATTTCATCATCTGAAGATGTAAAAAAAATGGTTGATGTAACTATTAAGAAATTTGGAAGAATTGATGTTTTAATATGTAATGCTGGAATATCTATAAGGTCTTTATTTGAAGATGTTGATCTGAGTACTTTTGAAAAGTTATTTGGTATCAATTTTTTAGGTACAGTATACAGTGTAAAATTCTCACTTCCACACCTAATTAAAACCTCTGGTTCAATTATTGCTATCTCTTCTTTAAATGGATTTATTGCTACACCTACAAGAACAGCTTATGTTTCTTCTAAACATGCAATGCAAGGTTTTTTTGATTCTTTAAGGTTAGAATTAAAAAGAAAAAACGTCCATGTCATGGTTGCATCTCCAGGATATGTTCACAGTAATTTTAGAAAAAATACTTTAAAGTCTGATGGAAAGAAAGAGGGTGCTTCCTCCAGAGATCATGCTAGAATGATGTCTCCTGATATTGTAGCTAATAAAGTATATGATGGATATATTTCAAAAAAAAGAGACCTAATTTTTACCTTTCGTGGAAAGCTTGCACATTTAATTAAAAATTGGTTCCCAAAACTTGCTGATTATTTAGCTTATAAGGAAATTTTAAATGAAAAGGAATCATTACTTAAAAATTATTAATCAATCAATCTAATATTTTTTTTTCTCACATACTTCTTTTCATTATTAAGTATTATTTCATACCAAACTTCCAAATCTTTAGACACAATTAATTTGTCTCCTTTGTTTAAAATAGAATATAAATCTGAACCTGATGAAGGTTCTTTCATAACAAATGTGTTCTCTTTAAAAACTATCGCATCTACTGGTGGTTTTATATTTATTATTACAATTGTTATAATACATAGAATATAAAAGTGTGGAATCAAAAAGCTTAATTCTTTCTTTTTAAAAAACCTTATAGCATTTATTAGAAATATTAATGAAATGAATGTGAGTAATAAAATCAAAATTTTATTTTTATTTTTTTTGTAGAGTTTTATAAAAATTGTTTTTTCGCTACTCTCAAAACCTTCTAACTTTTTATCAGTTACAATATCATTTATTTTATTTAATACCTTTTTTTCATCTTTATTTTTTTGGAATAATTCTAGGTAATAAATTGATTTTTCGTAATTATCTAAACTCTCCTCAATAGTTGCCATCTTTAAAAGCATACTATTAGAATATTTATTTTCTATATAAAATATTGAATCGTATAAAATTTTTGATTTGGAATATTTTTTTAGATTAAATAATGAATCAGCTTTTTGAATAGAGCAATAGGAATTTTCACAAAAAATACTTGATATGATCAAAATAATAATTATCCTAAAGATTTTCATATACGGTAAAGTTAACCTTAGATTCTTTTTGATCAGTAATTAGGTGCATACTGTAATTGCCAGGTTTAATGAATTTATTAAAATGGATGAAATATGGTTGATTCGTTTCAACTTTATCTAAAATTAGATCCCACCTAATCTGATTAATTCCTTTAATTCCCTCAGATTCATAACTCCATAATTTTTTATTATTTTTTTTAATTAATAAACTATAGTTTTTCTTAGAATTTAGTTTGAATGATATTGGTACCTTTTGGTATGTATCCATCAGGGGTTCTTTGTGAGTATCATTAAATTTAGGTAAAATCATTTTCATATCTGAAAAAAGTAATTCATCGCTGTTATTTTTATGATTAAGGAAATACCTGTGGAGTGGGTTAAGATTAAACTTATAAATTCCTCTTCCATGTGTGGAGATAATCAAGTCATTACTTGTTTTGTGGACTTCCATATCAGATATACTACTCATTGGAAGATTTCTTCCAAGAATATTCCATGATTCACCTCTGTCAAGACTTACGTAAAGTCCTCTATATAAACCGGCGTATAGTATATCTTCAAAATTTCCATCTTCTCTAATAAAGTTTATAGGCTCATTTGGTAGATTGCCTTGTAGTTTTTCCCAGTTTTGACCATAGTTATCAGAAACATAGAGGTATGAATTTAAATCATCATAATTTATTCCAGTCATTGACATATAGACTCTAGCCTTATTAAACTTTGAAGGTTCAATACTTCTTATGTAACCATTTGCTATTTCCCCTGATCTTTCTTGCCACGAAATACCATCGTTTCTAGATACCCAAAAAGATCCTCCATCAGTCCCGAAATATAATAATCCTTTTTCTAATTTAGATTCAGCTATAGCTCCAGCTGAAAAAGATTTTTTATCTGATGAATTAATTAAATTATTACTTATTAATTTCCATGAATTACCTCTATCAGTTGATTTGAAAACATAATTCCCAGCATGATATAAAGTATTTGAGTCATGATTTGAAATTAGATAAGGAGTAATAAAATTGTAATTTAAACTGTCATTAATATTTAATGGTAATTTGGGTTTAATAGAAACAGAAACTCCTGAAAGCATATCCTTCCTACGTACGGCTCCGTTTTGCATACTGAAATAAACTGTATTGTTATCATTTGGGTCTACTCTTGTAATACAGCCATCGCCTCCATCCCAAGCATCAATCCAGAGATATTTCCATTTTTCATTAAAAGAATTATTCCATTCATCTGCAGGACCATATACTGTTGCATCGTCCTGAGTGCCACCATATATATTATATGGTACTTTATTGTCCAATTCTATGTCATAGAATTCCCCAGTAGGTAAATTATTATAATGAAGCCATGATTCGCCTTTATCAAAACTAACAAAAAATCCACCATCGTTTCCTACTGCAATATGATTCGAATTTTTTGGATTGATCCAAAGTTCGCAATGATCAAGATGAAGACCTTTTGCCTGACTAGGATTCAATCTTTTAACAACTCCTTTTAGATTTTTAAAATTTTTGCCACCATTGTTACTATACGCAGCTCTTACTCCGAGTCCGTATATTTCCTCGTCATTATCTGGACTTACATAAATATCTGTAAAATACCATCCAATCCCTGGAAATATTAATAATTCTTCTTTGTGTGTTCTTTCCCAAGTCTCTCCTCCATTTTCGGTTTTATAAACTTCTGCAGCTTCAGCTCTTGATTTTTCAAGATTGTCAATTAAAACATATGCTTTTTTTGGGTTAGAGTATGATACTGCTACACTGCTTCTTCCCATTTTTTTCCCATAAGGTAAACCCTCTTCCAGCTTAATCCAATTATCTCCATTATCATCGCTCTTATAGATACCACTATTATAACCACTAATTCCAGGATTATTTTCCCACATGGTCGCATAAATTATGTTTGGATCTGATCTTGAAATAACAATATCGTTTGATCCTGTTTTATCGTCAATGTGTAACACATTCTCCCATGTTGAACCACCATCTAATGTTCTGTATATACCTCTATTTTTATTTTTGGACCAGAAATGTCCTAAAACACTAACAAAAACAATATCTGGATTTATAGGATTAATTGAGATTTCACCTATATGCCAAGAATCGTTAAGACCTTTGTGATACCATGTTTTTCCTCCATCATCTGATTTATAAATTCCTGTACCAGGCATAGTAAAATTTCGAGCCTTTTTTAAGCTTTCACCTGTTCCAACATATAATATATCACTATTTGATGGAGCAAGTGCAATATCACCAATCCCTATTGATGGAACATCATTAAAAATTGGCTTCCAGGATATTCCATTATTTACTGTTTTCCATAAATTACCTGAACCGAAAGCCACGTACATTGTTCCTGGATTCTTTTCGTCTATTTGGATTGATTCAACCCTGGCAGAATTAATAACGGGTCCGATTTGGATCCAATCAATATTGAATGGTGTTATATTTTTATGATTAATATACTCTTTAAAAGAATTAATTAAAGGAGATTCTTTTTGTTGAGATTTTAGATTATAATTAAAACAAAAAATGAGCAAGCTCATTAAAAAAAATTTTTTCATTTTTGAATATAATAATTTAATCTGATTGTTAAAATATCAAGAACATTTTCTAGTTTTGCGCGTTCCTGATGATATGATTGGCTAGCTCAGTTGGTAGAGCATCTCCCTTTTAAGGAGAGGGTCCTGGGTTCGAGACCCAGGCCAATCACTTTTGTATTGAATTATTTATTAAAAAACCACCAACAACTGCGGCAGTTTCTGATCTCAAAATCATATTTCCTAATGAAATCCTCTTGTATTGATTATCCAGAAAATTCATTACTTCATTTTTACTAAAATCACCTTCAGGGCCAATAAGTATGACTGAATTTCCTTCTCTTATCTTTCCAAATTTTAGATTTTTACTATTAATATCTGCTAAAAATTTATTTTCAAAATGATATTTTTTTAAAAATTCATTAATGCTATAGAATCCCTTTAGTTTTGTTTTAAACAATGAGTTACATTGCTTCATTGCTGATACAACTTTTTTTTCTAATCTTTCAAAATTTATTTTCTTTCTTACAGAATTTGAAGATTTTATAAAATAAATTTTCTCAATCCCAATTTCTGTTAACTTTTCAACCATCCATTCAACTCTATTAATATTTTTTGGAGGAGCTACCGCAACACTTGTACTTTTGGGATACTTATATGATTTTATCCTTTTCATTTGTTTTAGGTAAACTTTTTGATCAGAGATGTCAAATATTTTTGCTTTATAAAGATTTCCTTCTCCATCAGTAACATAAATAATATCACCCCTTTTATTTCTTAATGCATTAGCACAGTGATTATATTCTGACCCTTCTAAAAAATCAGAATTGATGTTTTTTAGGTAAAATAATTGCAATATTTTATATTTATATATAAAATCAGATTATAAAAATTGAATTTATTTTTAATAAAATTATTTATCAGTATTCTATTTAGTTTTAATATAGCTTTTAAAGATTACTGTTTTCCTCACAAAACTAAGGAAAATGATATTATTAAATTATCATTTTTTTTAGATCTTATAAAAATGAAAACAAATTCTAAAAAATCTGACTCTGTATTTCTTGATCCAAAATCTACTGAAATATGGTTTCCTGAACCTCCTCTTGTTAATCCTGCTAATAAATTTAATGGTGTACCTTCTGATGCAATTGTATTATTTTCTAGGAATGATTTAAATGAGTGGGTTCATGCTAACGGCGAGATTCCTAAGTGGGTGGTCCGAGAAGATTTCTTTCAAGTTAAACCAGGTTCTGGTGATATTTTTACAAAAAAGAAATTTGGAAGTTGTCAAATACATGTAGAATTCAAAACTCCAATTGAAATTACCAATAAAGGACAGGGAAGAGGTAATAGTGGAATTTATTTTATGGCTGATCCTGACCCATATGGAAATCAAGGATACGAAATTCAAATTTTAGACTCATATAATAATAGAACTTACTCTAATGGTCAGGCGGGTAGCGTATATAAACAACATATACCACTTGTAAATGCATCAAGAGAACCAGGAAAATGGCAATCCTATGACATAATATTCAAAGCACCATATTTTTCAGAAAGTGGTTATCTAGATTCTCCAGCATATTTTACAGTATTTCATAATGGAATTTTAATTCAAAATAATGTTCAAATACAAGGTACAACAAAATACAATGGTTATCCTGAATACAAAAATCATAAACCTAAATTACCGATAAAACTCCAGGACCACGGAGATAAAGTCAGTTTTAGAAATATTTGGATAAGAGAGTTATAAAGTCAATTACTTAGAAAGCCCAACCAAATGATAGGTTACCTTTTAATCCAACACCATCGCCCTTAGCTATTATTGCTGAACCATCAACTGACCAATTATTATAACCTAAACCGGTATTAATATCGATTGTAAAACCACCACCATCTCCAAATACCCATTGGTGACCAATCAAGCCAGCTAGACTAAATCCATTAATTCCATAATCGACATCCATAACTGAATATTTAGTGCTACTATACCCAACAGCAGGTGCAACATACCAACCTTCAGGTGCTGTATCACGGAAATATATTTTATATTTTACTTGGCCTCCAAGACCATTTGATTTACCAAGAATACCAACGTCAATACTGTTGTAAGTTAATGAGAGTTCATATGAGGAGCTTTCAGTTAATACACCTTCATATGTTGCTTTTGCAGATCCGAATAATAAACTGACAGGGTTAATTTTAATTATACTTTTCTGTGCAAAAATATTTGAATTGATAAAAAATAAAGCGAGTAATAATATGATTTTTTTCATTTTAATTGATATTTGGTTATTAATAAATATAATAAAAAATTTAATCAATCTTTTCAAGAATAATATTGTGGTTTGTATAGACACATATGTCTGCAGCAATTTTTAAACTTTTTTTAACGATTTCTTCAGATGTTAATTTTGGATTATTTTCTTTTAGTGCTGTTGCAGCTGCTTGAGCATACATACTTCCAGAACCGATAGTAGCAATATTATTATCTGGTTCAATTACATCACCAGTTCCCGAAACAATTAAAATTTGGTTATTGTCAGCAACAATCATCATTGCTTCTAGCCTTCTTAAATATCTATCCATTCTCCAATCTTTTGCAAGTTCAATAGCTGACCTTTTCATATTACCCCCATACTTACTAAGTTTTTCTTCAAACCTCTCAATTAATGTGAAGGCATCAGCAGTAGAGCCAGCAAAACCAGCTAATATTTTTCCATCAAGAAGAACTCTAATCTTATTTACATTACTTTTAGCAACAGTATTTCCCATTGTCGCTTGTCCGTCTGCTCCAATGGTTACCTTTCCATCTTTGAGTACTGCACAAACTGTAGTAGACTTAATTTTAATCATTAAACTAATATTTTTATTGGATCCTCAATAAGTTCTTTCAAAGTCTTTAAGAAAGAGGAGCCAGTTGCTCCATCAACTATCCTATGATCACAAGACAGTGTTACTTTCATTATATTACCAGGAACAATTTCTCCATTTTTAATAATTGGGGTATTTTTTATGCCGCCTACTGCAAGTATACATGAGTCGTTAGGGTTAATAATAGCTGTGAACTCATCAATACCAAACATACCTAGATTTGAAATTGTAAATGTATTTCCTTCCCAATCAGATGGTTGGAGCTCTTTATCTTTAGCTTTTCCTGCAAGATTTCTTACTTCTGTTGAGATGTGAGATAAGGATTTATTATCAGCAAATCTAATAACAGGAACTAATAAACCTTCATCAACTGCTACGGCAACACCAATGTGAATGTGATTATTAACTCTAATTTTATCAGTTAAAAAACTTGCATTTACCATTGGATGTTTTCTTAGAGCAACTGCTGAAGCCTTTATTATTATATCATTAAATGATATTTTTATATTAGAAGATTCATTAATTTTATTTCTTCCCTCAATACAATTATCCATATTAATTTCCATAGTAAGATAGAAATGAGGGGCAGAAAATTTGCTTTCCGCTAATCTTTTAGATATGGTTTTTCTCATTTGGGAAACAGGTATTTCTTGATATGATTCCTCTGAATGAATTTTAGGTAGTTTAACTTCTTCAGTTTTAATACTATTATTTTTTTTGAAATTTTCTATATCTTCTTTTACAATTCTGCCTGCGTCACCTGAACCTTTCACCATTGATATATCAATCCCTTTTTCTGCTGCTAATTTTTTTGCTAGAGGTGATGCCTTAATTCTGTTAATTTCATTAGAAAAGTCGATGTTTATATTCTCAATTTTATCTTCGGTATTTTTAACTACTTCTTCTTCTACTTCTTCTTTAACCACTAAATTTTCCTCAACTGGATTATCCTCAGCTACTTCTTCTTCTTTTTCATCTTTAGCTTCTACATCTTCAGTTTTATTTTGTTTACTTGAAATTTCTTTTAGTACATCATCTATATTTTCATCCTTCTTTCCAATTATAGCTAAAATACCATCGACTGGAACGGATTCTCCATCTTTAACACCGACGTGAAGTAAAAATCCATCGTCGTATGATTCAAGTTCCATTGTTGCTTTATCTGTCTCAACCTCAGCTAGAATATCTCCAGATTTTACTTCTTCTCCAACCTTTTTTAGCCAACCTGCTATGACACCTTCCTCCATTGTGTCACTCATTTTTGGCATTCTTATGATCTCAGCCATTTAAATTTTTTTTCAAATTTAATTTAAAATTTGTTATTAAGATTAACATAAGAAAATTATTATTTTTAATGTATGGTAGATAGATACTCTCTTATAAAGGTGGAATCAATTTCAGATTTTTTATTAGATAATAAAAAAAAATTAACACCAATATATAACGCTTCTCCTACATTTGAACTTCCAATTATTGATTTTAATCTTAAGAAAATTACTAAGACTTTGTGGGGATCAAACTCATATTTATCAAAAAATAAATCTCTAGCAAAAAGGTTAGTAAATCTAGAAATTTCAAAAATTAAAAAAAGTAATATTCTCCTTAATCAATTCAAATATAATAGATGTTTAATTCCATGTGATGGATTTTTTTTCTGGAAGAAAATAAATCAAAAAGAAAAAATTCCTTATTACTTCTCTTTTCATAAAGATAAAATAATGTATTGTTTAGGAATTAAAGAAAAGTATGAAGATTTGACAGGCAATTCATTTTATTATTTTTCATTTATTACCTCAATCTCTAATACTCAATGGAGAAAATTTACTACTCAAGTTCCAATGACTTTTGATTCAAGATATTTAGACATTTGGTTTAATAAATCCTCATCATTTGATAAGATATCTTCATTTATTAACCCATTAAGATTTGAAGATTTTAATAATTTCTCAATTTCACCTTATTTTGAAAAAATGTCAATTGGTGATATGAGAGTTGTCGAACCTAAAAATAATCTTAATCAATATGGTAATTATTCTCTTTTTGATTAAAAAAAATTTCTACTTTTGATGTATGTCTAAATCAAAAATAAAAGGAGTTGGATTTTATGTTCCTGATAATATAATTAAAAACTCTGATTTGGAAAACTTCATGGATACAACTGATGAATGGATAAAAGAAAGAACAGGGATTGAGGAGAGAAGATGGGTAAAAGATGATATGACAACTTCAATGATGGGAGCTTTCGCAGCAGAAAAGGCTATAAAAAATTCAAATATTTCAAAAGATGATATTGATTTCATAATATTTGCTACTCTTAGTCCTGACTTTTATTTTCCTGGAAGTGGTGTATTATTACAAGATAAACTTCAATTAAAAGAAGTTGGGGCCTTAGATATAAGAAACCAGTGTTCCGGTTTTATTTATGGTTTATCTGTTGCAGACCAATATATTAAATCTGGAATGTACAATAATATTTTAGTTGTTGGAAGTGAAATTCATTCAGGAGGGTTAGATATGTCAAATAGTGGTAGATCAGTTTCAGTAATTTTTGGTGATGGTGCTGGAGCTGCTATTGTATCCAAAAGTAATGATAATTCTGAGATATTTTCAACTCATCTTCATTCTCAAGGTAAATTTGCAGAGGAATTAGCAGTAAAAAAACCGGCAACAACTTTTTGGGTAAATAAAATTATTGAAGATGCGAGTGAAGATGACAGAAATTATTATCCTCAAATGAATGGTAATTTTGTTTTTAAAAGTGCGGTTCAAAGATTTGAAGAAGTTATAATTGAAGCCTTAAATCATTCAAATTTCACTATTGAAGACATTGATATGTTAATAACACACCAAGCTAACCTAAGAATATCAAATTATATAAGAAGAAAGTTGAGTTTAGATAAAAAAAAAGTTTTTAATAATATTATGAAATACGGTAATACTACTGCTGCCTCTATTCCAATTGCTCTTTCGGAAGCAATTGAAAAAAAGAAAATAATAAAAGGTGACATAGTTTGTTTAGCTGCCTTTGGCAGTGGTTTCACTTGGGCTTCAGCTCTGATCAGATGGTAAAAATTATAACTTATCTATTTTTAATTAATAATCTATTTCTTATTGAAAATACTCAGAAGTTATATATACCAATTTCTGATCCTGAAATTATAAAGATTTACCAAAAAGGAAATAAAAAATCCAATGGTGAATATTTATCAAAAGATTCTGAAGGAATAGTCAGAATAAAAGGAAAGTTTAATGAAAATATTCCTATTGGAAAGTGGTATGTATTTTTTAAAAATGGAAATCTAATGGCTTATTATAATTATAGTAATAAAGGAAATTTGGACGGCATATTTGTCGAATATTATGAAAACTCCCAATTAAAGGTTTCCGGTTTTTATGAAAACAACAAAAAAAATAAACTGTGGAAATCATATTTTAATGACGGTATGGAAGAAACAGCGGGTGAAATGTTAGATGATAAAAAATATAAAATGTGGCTTAAATATCATAAAAATGGTAAACTGAAGGAGTATTCAAATTATGATATAAATGGTAAACTTAATGGTGATTATGTTTCTTATGACAATTATGGAATTGCGATTAATAAAGCATATTACACTGAGGGTAAAATTGATGGTGAATACTATGAATTTTATTCAAATGAGCAAATTGCCCTCAAGGGGTTTTATAAAAAAGGTTTAAAGGATAGTGTGTGGACTGAATATAGCCCTTATGGAAGAGTTTCATTTGAAAAAAGATTTAAAGATGATTTACCCCATTTAAATTGGATTTATTATTATAAAAATAATGGCTCGAAGAGAAAAGAAGAATATTATTTAAATGGCATAAAAAATGGTGAGTTTACTGAATATTATCCAAGTGAAAGGATTTCTAAATCTTACAATTTTAGAAATAATTTATTAAATGGTATTTACATAGAGTATTTACCTAATGGTTATATAAGTGTAAAAGGAGAATTTTTAAATGGTCTGAAAAGTGGGAATTGGGAAACTTATGATGAAAATGGTAATATTTTTTCAGTTGGAAAATATAATAATGACTTTCAAAACGGGGATTGGAAATATTTTTATAGTTCAGGAAATATTTTTTCTGAAGGTATTTTTATAAATGGATTCGAATCAGGTCAATGGATTAGTTATTATAATGATGGAGAATTAGATGAAATTGGTGAATACGTTAACGGATTAAAAGATGGAAAATGGGGGAGATTTAATAAAAATGGAATTTTAAAACAAGAAGAAATTTATAGATTAGGTAAACTAATTCATGTTTCTGATTTTTATTTATCTGACAATACTGTAATTCTAAATGAGAAATTTGATAACGGTAATGGAGAGTTATTTGATTATTATGAAGATGGAATTATCTATTCTAAGGCAAAATATAAAAATGGTATACTTGATGGAATATATTTAGAGTATCACAATAATGGAAAAATATCACAAGATGGAATTTATAAAAATGGTGAGAAATCTGGAATATGGAATGAATATAATAGAAGGGGTAGTATAATTAAAAAGAATTCATATGATTAATGATATAATAATTGCTATTGATGGTCATTCTGGTTGTGGTAAAAGTACCACATCTAAACTATTAGCAAAAAATTTAAATTTTAAGTATCTTGATTCAGGTGCAATGTATAGAGCAGTTACTCTATTTTTTATAAATAGAGGGATATCTCATTGTGATACTAAAAAAATTGAAAATGAGTTAGATAATATTATAATTGATTTTAAATATGTAAAAGATAATCAACATATTTTTTTAAATAACCAAGATGTTGAAAATGATATTAGATCTGATGAAATTTCTAATAAAGTATCATTATTTAGCTCAAATTCCTCAATAAGAAAATTCTTGGTTAATAAACAGAAAGCTTTTGGTGTTAATAAAAATATTATTGTTGAAGGCAGGGATATAACAACTGTTGTATTTCCTGATGCTGAGATTAAAGTATTTATGACAGCTGAAATACATGTAAGAGCAAAGAGAAGATTTAATGAGATGAAATCAAAAAATCCAGAAATAACTTACAGTGATGTAATTAAAAATTTAGAAGATAGGGATACCCAAGACTCAAATAGAAAAGATAGTCCTCTTGTTATTGCTGATGATGCTTTTATATTGGATACTTCTGACCTTGAAATTAAAGATCAAGTAGACAAAATTATTAATTTTATTGAGAATAAATTTTATTAATTTTTTTCTTAAAAAATAATTTAGAAATAGATTTTTTAGTCTTATTTTTGTCGCGAATTGAACTTACTATTTATCGTAAATGTCTCTTAAAATAGACCTCAAAAAAGGATTTGATATAAAGCTGAAGGGATCTGCTACAGAAGAAATATTTGAATTTAAATTACCAAGTTCCTATGCAATTAAACCAACTGACTTTGTAGGACTATCAAGACCAAAACTATTAGTTAAGATTGGAGATGAAGTGAAGTCAGGAACTCCAATTCTTTATGATAAATTATCAGAAGATGTCATGTATTCTTCACCCGTTAGTGGTGAAATTATTGAAATAGTTAGAGGAGAAAAAAGAAGACTTGAAGAAATTAGAATCCTTCCCGATAAGGTTAATAAATTTTTAAAATTTAAAAAATATTCTGAGGGAGATGTTGATGATTTATCACGAGATGAAATTAAAAAGCATATATGTAGTTCTGGAGTTTGGCCTAATTTAATTCAACGTCCATTTGGTTTAGTTGCTGATCCAAATAAAACACCAAAATCAATTTTTATTTCTTTTTTTGAGAGCCATCCCTTAGCTCCAAGATCATCCTTTATGTATAAGAATGATAATAAATTTATTCAAGTTGGTATTAATGTACTTAGAAAACTAACAGATGGTAAAATACATCTTAATCATAATGATAACTCCATGGAACATTTTAGTTATGATAGATGTGAAAATAATTTATTTTCAGGTCCACATCCAGCTGGTAATGTAGGTATTCAAATTCACAATATTGACCCAATTAATAAGGGAGATATTGTTTGGACAACAACTCCACAAGGTTTAATTGAGATTGGAAGACTATTTCTTGATGGTAAATATGATACATCAAAAAAAGTATGCATTGTAGGATCTGAGGTTGAAAAACCAAGATTTATTGAATCAAATTTTGGTATAAATGTGTCTTGTGTTATTGATCAAAAAGAAAAAAGTAGTGTTAGGATTATTTCTGGAAATGTTTTGACAGGTAATTCAGTTGGTCATGATGGGTATTTAGGATATTATGATAATATGATTTGTGTTCTACCTGAGGGAGATAAGCATTCATTCTTAGGTTGGATAATGCCGGTCACAAATAAATTAAGTTTCCAAAGAGCATTTGGTTTACTCTCCTTCGTAAAACCAAGAAGGAATGAATTTATACTAGATACAAATACAAATGGTGAGTTGAGAGCTTTTGTTCAAACTGGTGTCTTTGAGAAAGTTTTACCAATGGATATCCTTCCAACTTTTTTATTTAAAGCTATATTAGCGAATGATTATGACGAGATGGAAGAACTTGGTATATATGAATTGTTAGAAGAAGATATTGCACTTTGTGAGTTTGTTGATGTATCAAAGAATGAACTTCAAAAGTTATTAAGAAGAGGTTTAAATTTATTAATGGAAGACTAATGAAATTTTTAAGAGGTATTTTAGATAAACAAAAACCAATGTTTCAGAAAGGAGGCAAATTGGAGAAATTTCACTATTTATTTGAAGCTGGTGAAACATTTTTATTTGTTCCTAATGAAGTTACACCAAAAAAAGGAGCTCAAATTAGAGATGCAATTGATCTGAAAAGGTTAATGATGACAGTTGTAATTGCAATGCTTCCTTGCTTATTATTTGGTATATGGAATGTTGGTCATCAGTATTATTTTGCAAGTGGAGCTGATGGAAGCTTCATTGATAAAATTTTAGTAGGATCTAAACAAGTATTACCTATTGTGCTTGTCTCATATGCTGCTGGTGGTCTTGTTGAAGTTGTATTTTCAACAATTAGAAGACATCCAATAAACGAAGGTTTTTTAGTAACCGGGATGCTTATTCCACTTATTATGCCTCCAAATATTCCACTGTGGCAAGTTGCTATGGCAACAGTATTTTCAATTATTATAGCAAAAGAAGTTTTTGGTGGTACAGGTATGAATATTTTAAATGTAGCTTTAACCGCAAGAGTTTTTCTTTATTTTGGATTTCCAAGCGATATAAGCGGAGATGTCTGGACATATTATGATGAAGACAAAGAGCTTGTAAGTGGATATTCTGGTGCTACACCACTTGCAATTGGTGCTTCAACTGTGGGTTCTGTAAATTCAGATGAAGTTGTTAATTTACTTTATGAATATTCAACAGAAGTAGGAAATTTAAATTTTTATTCTTTTGATAATATGCTTGTTGGATCAATACCAGGATCAATTGGTGAAACATCTTTTCTAATGTGTATGATAGGTGCATTCATTTTAGTTTTTACTGGTGTGGCTAGTTGGAAAATTATTTTTGGTGTTTTCCTCGGAGCTCTTTTTATGGGGGGAATCTTTAATTTAATTGGTATTAATGAGTTTATGAATTTACCTCCACACTATCATTTGGTTATGGGTGGACTTGCTTTTGGTGCTGTTTTTATGGCAACAGATCCAGTATCAGCCGCTCAAACAGAGACAGGTAAATGGATTTATGGATTTATGATTGGATTATTGACGGTTTTAATTCGTATTTTTAATCCAGCATATCCTGAAGGAATAATGCTTGCTGTTTTATTTATGAATGTCTTTGCTCCACTAATAGATTTTTATGTGGTTGAAGCAAATAAAAAAAGAAGATTAAATCGTGCAACAGTCTAATATTTATATAATTTCTTTTACACTGATAATGACCATTTTTTTAGGTTCATTACTTTCTTTTACAAGAATGCAATTGGGTCCTATACAGAAGAAGCAAGTCGAGATAGATACTAAAAAGAAAATTTTAGGTGCAGTTATGGATATTTCATCTCTATCACCTGAAGAGGTTCTTGAATTATATAATGAAAAAATGAATTCTATTGTTATTGATGTTGAAGGTGAAGAGGTTTTACAGAAAGATGGATCAAAATATGTTGCTGAAGAGGTAAATATTCGAAAGAATTATAAAATATTACCCAATCAAAGAAAGTATCCAGTTTTTATGTTTAGTTCGGATGGAGATAAAGTAGATTATTATATATTCCCTATGTTTGGTAACGGTCTTTGGGATTGGATTTCCGGTTTTGTTGCACTTGATGAAAATTTAAATACTGTAGTTGGGGTAGCATTTGATCATAAAGCTGAAACTCCTGGACTTGGTGCTAGAATTTCATCTGATGAAATTCAAAATAGATATAAAGGAAAAATGATTTATAATCGGGTTGATGAGCTTGTATCTGTTAAAATGCTTAAATCAGAAAATAATAAAGACTTAGATTCACATCAAGTTGATGGTATGTCTGGTGCTACAATTACAGCCTATGGTTTGAATGATATGATTTATCACTATTTTGAGTGTTATGATCCTTACATTTCAAAAATAAAATCAAACTCAAGAATGTTAACATTAAATAGATGAGTACTGAAATTAAAGAAAAAGAAGTAGTAAAAATTAAGCAGTCAGAATCTCTCATATCAAAAAGAAGAAGAAAAATTTTAGTTGATCCATTAGATGACAACAATCCAATCTCTATACAGGTTTTAGGTATATGTTCAGCATTAGCTGTTACAATAAAGCTTGAACCAACTATTGTAATGTCAATAAGCGTTGTTTTTGTTATGATATTTTCAAGTTTAATAACATCCTTGATAAGAAATTATATACCGGTGAGAGTTAGAATTATTGTTCAGCTTGCTATAATTGCAACACTAGTAACATTAGTATCAGAGTTCTTAAAAGCATTTAACTATGAGATGTTTAAAGTTTTAGGAGCATTTGTAGGTTTAATAATTACTAATTGTATAATACTTGGAAGGCTTGAGGCATATGCAATGGGAAATAAACCATACGACAGTGTATTAGATGCTCTAGGTAGTAGTGTTGGATATGCCTGGATCATTTTAGTAGTTGCTTTTTTTAGAGAATTACTTGGATCTGGATCGATACTAGGATGGAAAGTTTTTGAAGCTATAGGATGGGATACATTTCCTACAAATGGTCTTTTTGTTGATTCAATTGGTGCCTTTATTATTTTAGGTTTACTTATTTGGGCACAAAGAACTAGAAACGGATATATTGAAAATCAGTAAAAATGAGTGAGTTATTCAATTTAGTAATTAAAAGTGCGTTCATGGACAATATGATATTTGCATATTTTCTTGGGATGTGTTCTTTTCTTGCCGTTTCAAAAAAAGTTAGTACTGCCAATGGTCTTGGTTTAGCAGTAATATTTGTTTTAAGCTGTACTGCACCTCTTAATTGGCTGATTCAAAAAAATATTTTAGATGAAGGTGCATTATCTTGGATCTCGTCGGATTTTGCTTCAATTGATTTAACATTTTTACAGCTTCTAATGTTTATAGCTGTAATCGCCTCCTTTGTTCAACTTGTTGAAATGATTATTGAGAAATTTTCTCCTGCTTTGTATGGATCTCTTGGAATTTTTCTTCCATTAATAGCCGTTAATTGTTCAATTCTTGGAGGTTCTCTCTTTATGGTTCAAAGAGATTTCAATATTCAGGAGGCAACTGCTTTTGGTTTTGGTAGTGGACTTGGATTTTGGCTAGCTATTGTTGCATTAGCTGCTATTAGAGAAAAATTAAAATATTCACATGTTCCTAATGGATTAAAAGGTTTAGGAATAACAATGCTACTTACTGGTCTAATGGGATTAGCATTCAAGACCTTTATTGGAATGACACTATAAATTTTTTATATTGAAATTATTATGGGTAATCTTATTAATAACTTTTTAAGAGGCCTTCTTTTAGTTGTGCCTATTGCAGCTGTTATCTTTATTGTTTGGAAATCCATTGATTTCTTAGATAGTTTAATACCTTATGCAAAAAATATTCCTGGTTTAAGTTTAGTTATTGTATTATTATTTATAACAATAACTGGATCATTAGCAAAAAAATATCAGACTGGTATCACATTTTGGTTTGAGGATTTGATTAAAAAAGTACCTCTTTTGAATCTAATTTATTCTTCTGTAAAAGATCTTATGAACTCATTTATGGGTGACGAGAAAAAGTTTAATGAGCCCGTATTAGTTAAATTTGAAAGTAACATATATAAACCTGGATTTGTAACGAGTGAAGATTTAAAAGAAATTAATTTACCTGGTATGGTTTCTGTATATTTACCTCATTCATATAATTTTAGTGGCAATGTTTTTATTACTGATAAAAAAAATATCAAACCCTTAAAAAACACCTCTGCTGATGTAATGAAATACATAGTTTCTGGTGGGATCTCAGGAAAAATCAAAGCATAGACGCTTATGAAAGAAATATCTCCAAATTCCTTAAAAGAGATGATGAATAAAAAAACGGATTTTCAATTAATTGATGTTAGAGAATATTTTGAGCATCAGATATGTTGTATTGGTGGTGATAAAATTGATATGTATTCAATGATGAACAATATTGATAAAATTTCAAAAAAGAAAGATGTAATAT
>MDTB01140977.1_pt1 | contig 77676 bp, 60 predicted proteins | sample 811161 | NCBI WGS metagenome assembly MDTB01 (sample SAMN05326650, study PRJNA326480) | marine metagenome | isolation source: seawater | place: Mediterranean Sea | collected 2009 | reverse complement strand
TTTAAACATCTAAAACACCAATCACTTTCCAATTTGATTGTTTAATCGGGAAAGTCTCTATCATAAATATCTCGAAATGTATTAATGCCCTATAAGAGCGTTGACCAGCAGTATGTTGATTTTATCTATTTCTATTGCAGGAATACTATACGTTCATGACAGCTTTGATTGACCCTTCGGCGTGGTTTGCCTAAGGAGATGGCGACAATACTCTCAAAGGTCGGATAAAATGACATTTGACGCTCCTAAGTCTTTCCAAGAGGTCATCTTGCGTTTGCAGTTATACTGGTCCCGGTATGGTTGTGCAATAATGCAACCGTATGACATGGAGGTTGGTGCTGGTACGTTTCATCCGGCTACAACCCTGAGGTCGCTTGGGACACGACCTTGGGCCGCTGCGTATGTTCAACCTTCACGCAGGCCCACGGATGGTCGTTATGGTGAAAATCCTAACCGTTTGCAGCACTATTATCAGTATCAGGTGATCATCAAACCGAGCCCACCTGATTTTCAGGATCTCTACCTTAGATCGCTCGAAGCAATTGGCATTGATATGAGCCTTCATGACATTCGCTTTGTGGAGGATGATTGGGAAAGCCCCACTCTAGGCGCCTGGGGTCTGGGTTGGGAAGTTTGGTGTGATGGAATGGAAATTTCTCAGTTCACTTATTTTCAACAGATGGGGGGCCATGACTGCCAACCTGTTTCTGGTGAGCTTACCTATGGTCTTGAGCGGCTCGCAATGTATGTTTTGGGTATCGATCACGTAATGGACATGCCTTTTAACGACCCCAAAACACCGATTCCACTCAGTTATGCGGATATTTATCATCAGATGGAACAAGAATATTCTCGTTGGAACTTTGATGTCGCAAATACACAAGTTTTGCTACGGCATTTTGAAGATGCAGAAATGGAATGCAAAGCCATACTTGACCAATCCGCTGTTGATCCAAAAACAAGAAAGAGCATTATAATGGTGCATCCAGCTTATGATCAATGTATCAAGGCCAGTCACTTGTTTAATCTTCTTGATGCCCGTGGGGTCATTTCAGTTACAGAGCGGCAAGAATATATAAGGCGTGTCCGAACTTTGGCTAAAAAATGCGCCGAGGCTTTTTTGTTGACTTCGTCAGGCGGAGTAAAAGTATGACAGGCAAATTGCTTGCTAGCTTTATAATAATATCTGGATTAATTTGTGGTATTGGAATGTATTATTTCCAGGTCTACGCTTTCTACCACACAGTAATCCCGAATGGTTCAAATGATGTGGTTTTAATGGATAGGGCTGGTGGTGAAAGTCAGGCAATTGCCTATTTTGGATTTCAAGCCATAGATTCTTTAAGTTCTCCTATCCGCTACCGTGCGTGCTTTAAAACTGAAACAAAAATTACGCACTTAAGAAATAGATACAAGATGATTGACGATGCCGTTCCACTAAATGCACCGCGTTGGTTTGAGTGCTTTGATGCAAAAAAAATTGGAGCCGCAATTGAAGATGGAACGGCAGATTCGTTTTTATCCATCCAACATGTGATTTATGGAATTGATCGAATTGTGACCATTCTTCCAAACGGGCAGGGTTATTCCTGGAACCGTATTAACCACTGTGGAAAACGTGCCTTCGATGGTAAATCACTCCCACCGGATTGCCCACCACCGCCAGAAAGCCCTTAGTCATGCCCGACTTACTCATAGAATTATTATCAGAAGAAATACCCGCTCGTATGCAGGCGCGAGCTGGTGAAGACCTTAAACGTCTTATGACTAATGGCCTAGTTGAGGCTGGTTTAACCTATTCTGATGCGGCTTCTTTTTCAACACCACGAAGATTGGCTTTGAGCGTTAATAACCTTCCAAGGGAAAGCTCCCTTATGAGCCAAGAGCGTAAAGGTCCGCGTGTAGATGCGCCTGAAAAAGCAATCGAAGGGTTTTTGCGAACTACTGGTTTATCTCGTGCAGATCTTACGGTGCACGAGGAAAAAAAAGGGAAATTTTTCATTGCAAAAGCTCAGGTAGCAGGTCGCCCTTCAGCCGAAATCATTGCTGATGTGCTCGATAAAACTATCCGTAATTTTCCGTGGCCTAAGTCCATGCGTTGGGGGAGCAGTGCCCTGAAGTGGGTTCGTCCCTTACAGTCTATCCTATGTATACTGAGTGATGAAGCCGGATCTCAAACTGTATCTATAGAAATCAATGGAATCCTTTCTGGCAGAACCACCTACGGTCACCGTTTTCATGCACCAAGTCAAATTAATGTCATGGATTTTGACGATTATGTCGCAAAGTTAAAGAAAGCCTTTGTAATAATAGACTCTAAAGAACGCGCAGCAATCATATCGAAGGATGCAGAAAATCTAGTTTTTGCCAATGGCGGTGAATTGGTCAAAGACCCGGAGCTTTTAACAGAAATTACCGGATTGGTAGAGTGGCCTGTTGTACTTATGGGTCGCATAGATAAAAGTTTTCTGGAACTTCCACCAGAAGTACTTCAAACTTCTATGAAGAAGCATCAGAAATTTTTTTCTGTTCGCAATCCCAACACTGATTGCATAGATCGATTTATTACTGTTGCTAATCAGGAAACTAAAGATGAAGGTGCGACCATCTTAGCTGGAAACCAAAAAGTGCTATTTGCACGTCTTTCGGATGCAAAATTCTTTTGGGAAAATGATATTCGAATGGTGCGTGAGCAAGGAATGGCCCTGTGGACAAATAGGCTAGCGAACGTGACCTATCATAACAAGCTTGGAAGCGAAGGAGAACGCATTGAGCGGCTTGCTATATTGAGTAAAAACATAGCCCCATATGTCAAGGCCGATCCCGATGTTGCGGAACAGGCAGCCCTTGTCGTTAAAGCGGATCTTGCATCGGAAATGGTCTATGAATTTCCGGAACTACAAGGGTTAATGGGTAATTATTATAGTAATATTTGTGGGCTTAAGCCGGAAATTTCTGCAGCTTGTCAAGAGCATTACGCGCCACTAGGACCCACTGATAAGATTCCAAATGCGCCTGTATCGGTCGCTGTTGCACTTGCAGATAAATTGGATAAGCTAACGTCTTTCTGGATAATTGATGAAAAACCAACCGGTAGAAAAGATCCATTTGCCTTGCGCCGCGCTGCTCTGGGCACAATTCGTCTACTTTTGGAAAATGACCTTACGCTTCCACTACGCCATGCATTTTCCATGAGTAACCCAGGAGCAGATCAGGATGATTTGCTGGGTTTCTTCCATGACCGTCTTAAAGTGTTCCTGCGTGAACAGGAAATTCGGCATGATGTGATAGATGCCGCTATCGCGATGAGTGGAAGCGATGACCTCACGTTAGTTGTAAAACGGGCACGTGCGCTTGGAAAATTTCTTGAAAGTGACGATGGTGAAAATCTTTTGCAAAGTTTTAAGCGTGCGAATAACATTCTATCACAGGCAGAAAAGAAAGATGGTGTTGAATATTCATTTAGTACAGACGAAAAACTTGTCGAAATTGATGCGGAGCGTACGCTTATGAGCGTGCTAAAAGTAGAAACTCCGAAAATTTCAGCTGCGGTTAGGGCCCAAGAATTCGCAACCGCTATGAAATATCTAGCATCCCTTCGCGCGCCTATTGATCATTTTTTTGAGGCAGTTCAGGTTAATACGGAAAATCAGATGGTAAGACGCAATCGCCTGAACCTGTTAAGTCAGATAAGATCAACGTGTTTGTCTGTAGCAGACTTATCTCTGGTTGAAGGCTAATAGCTTTTGCTTGATTAGCGAGGCTTTCGATATAAGCTGAAGGTAAAAAGGTGCCGCAATGCAGCAAAATAGATCAGATGTTGCGCTGGTTACGAAAGCTGCAGCAATAACAACGCCAACACATGGTGGAAGGGCGAAGTGCTTGCAGCGGCTGGTGCGTCTTGATTTGCCTATACCTCGCACAGTAGCATTATCATTTGAGATGGTCCATAAATTGGCCTCGGGTGAATTATCAGATATTTCTGATATTTTGAGTACATTTGAAGAAGAAGATTTGTTGTGTGTCAGGCCGTCCTCAGAAAGCCCAGATTGGGGTGGTCCTGGTGCTGTTTTAAACGTTGGTATGAATGATGAGAATTATAGGAAGCTTCGTTCTAGCCTGGGAGAACAAGCGGCTGCAAAAATATATTTCCGATTTGTGCAAGGATATTCTGTTCATGTTGCAAGGCTTGATCCAGAGATATTTGACCACATAGAAGGCCAGGGGAAATCCGCTTTGGACGAAGCACTTACCGCTTATGAGGATGAGACCGAAGGGCCATTTCCACAAGAAAAATCGATCCAGTTGGGTGAGGTCCTACGTTCCATGGCACGTGTTTGGGAAGGGACAACGGCCCGACTTCTAAGGCAGGCAAAAGGCGCACCTGTAGATGCAGGGCTTGGCCTAATTGTTCAAAAAATGGCGTTCGGCATTGGGCGTGGAGAATGCGGTGCCGGCGTGCTGCAGCTTGTTAATAGCGACACTGGGTTTCCTCAGATCACTGGCCGCTACAGGCGTCAAAGTCAATGGCGGGATGCTTTGTCCACTAGTCAAGGGACACTTTTTCTCAAACGTGATGCAAGGGGGCTTTCGCTTGAAGAGGCTTGCCCTGAGATTTTTAAAACTCTCAAGAAGCATGCAGAACTAATGCGTTTACGTTTGCGCGAGGAAATGCAAATCGAATTTACGATCGAAGATGGGACTTTACATATTCTGGATGGTGTAAAAGTCGCTCGTCGGCCTAGAGCTGCAGTACGCATTGCCGTATTCTTGGCCGAACATGGAATTATATCGAAGAAAGAGGCACTAATGCGTGTTGACCCGCTTGCTTTAGGTGGATTACTCCATCGACAGATCGCATATAATGCGCCAAGAGATGTCGTGGGCACAGGTATTGCAGCGAGCCCAGGAGCTGCTACGGGTCAAATTGTGTTTACAGCTGAAGCTGCACTTGCCTGTAAAGCGAAAGAGGAACCTTGCATTCTTGTGCGGCGGGAAACTAGTCCGGAGGACGTTCGGGGAATGCATGCGGCGAATGCCGTTCTGACTGAACGTGGAGGAATGACCAGCCACGCGGCAGTGATTGGGCGCGGTATGGGGCTTCCTTGCATCGTGGGTGCGAGCACGATCCGCTTTCAAACGCGGCGCAAGCAATTGGTTGCCGCTGATGGGCGCGTATTTGAACAAGGTGATATTATAACCATCGATGGCACCAACGGGGAAGTTCTGAGTGGGAAAGCGGAAATGGTAGAAGCTTCGCTTGATGAAACGTTTCAAACTCTTATGGCATGGGCGGAAGACGCTTGTGACATCGAGATTCGAGCAAACGCCGATACCACCGCAGATGCGCAAACTGCAAGAAACTTTGGAGCGCGTGGTATTGGCTTATGCCGGACTGAGCATATGTTTTTTGAAGCTGATCGGATGACGTTAATGCAGGAAATGATATTTGCGAAATCGCGGGATGAACGTGAGGCGGTACTCGACAGGTTATTACCGATGCAACGTAATGACTTCATTGAACTGTTCAGAATAATGGAAGGTTCTCCCGTATGTATTAGGTTATTTGATCCGCCACTTCACGAGTTTCTACCCTCTGATCGTGATGGTCTTCGCGATCTTGCAGAGGCTCTTGATTTACCCCTTTCCGATGTAATCCGCAGAGTGGATGGAATGAGTGAATATAACCCAATGCTTGGATTAAGAGGGGTTCGCCTTGGCATTACAGTCCCTGAGATCTATGAAATGCAAACGCGGGCGATTTTTGAAGCAACGATTGCAGCAAGTCGTGAAAATAACGTTGTCGTGCCGGAAATTATGATCCCTCTTGTGAGCGCAAAGCGTGAGGTTGAGCTTGTCAAATCACGCATTGATGTAGTGGCTGCCCAAGCGCGCACCAAAAGTGCGATTTCTTTTGACTATCGTTTGGGTGTAATGGTTGAGACTCCGAGAGCCGCCTTACGTGCCAATGAAATTGCCCTCCACTCAGCATTTCTAAGCTTCGGAACAAATGACCTAACCCAGATGACTTACGGCCTATCTCGGGATGATGCGGGACGTTTTATGGGTACATATGTTAAACAAAAGGTCTTTCCAGAAGATCCTTTCCATACTTTGGATACCGAAGGAGTGGGAGAGCTATTGATGCTTGGGGCCGAACGTGCGAGACGCTCTGACCCCGACATTGTCATGTCTATTTGTGGGGAACATGGTGGTAGCCCTGAGTCGATAGCATTTTGCAGAAAAAATAAATTCGATTATGTGTCATGTTCACCATTTCGAGTACCTGTTGCGCGTCTTGCTGCGGCACAGCTTGCAATTTCAGACCAGAAAAATTAGAGCTAAAAAAGTTTAGAAATTTGGGTTTTAACGCCCTCGAGAAGTTAAAAAATAACGACCGAAAATATGAAATTCTTCAATATCCTTGTTATCCTTTTTCACACCATTTCAGCTGGTGCTGCCTTTGGAACAGAGCTTTTTTTTTCAGAAATAGACAAAGCCTTGAGTTTAGACCAAAAATTTCAAACAAAAATGTCGCGAGCGCGAATCCAATCTTTATCTACAGCGATGAACTTAGATCAGGCAAAAATTTACTCGAAAGATCTTTTGGAACGGCTTCCGTTGCTTAGGGGGGATAAGAGCTGGAAATGTTTAGCTGATGCCATCTATTTTGAGGCCCGTGGAGAAAGTGTAGAAGGCCAGTACGCGGTTGCTGAGGTAATTTTGAATCGCGTTGAAAGCAAATCTTACCCGAACAACGTGTGTAGTGTTGTTAAACAGGGAGGGGTGCGGCGGCATCGCTGTCAATTCAGCTTCATGTGCGATGGAAAGTTTGAAACTATCCGGGAACCTAAGGCCTTTGCCCAATCGGCTAAAATCGCAATGATTATGTTGAATGGTGCTCCGCGTGAACTGACACATGGGGCAATGTTCTATCATTCTAAATCTGTTTCTCCAACTTGGTCCCAATATTTTTATCGAACCACAACCATTGGAGTTCATCATTTTTACATTAAGAATAAATGAGTATTTTAATGAGTGTTCTAGTAACGTGGCGCAGTTGAATTTTTTTAAATTCTAGGAGGTTCAACTTTTGCCTTTTAGAAGTTAGGGGCATGATAGACTAAACAAAAGGTTCTAAGTAATGAGCAGCGAAATTCATTTAGCATTCGAGCATCCACTCGCCCGTTCAGAGACCGATGCACCGGAACTTCACGACCGTATTTCTTTACGAGACTATATCGTTGAAGTAGATATTGGTGCGTTCCAGCAGGAACGTGGCAAAACTCAAAGAGTTTGCTTCAACATTGTGGTTGAAGTTCGTCCTGCCCATGAAGTGTCAGATGATGTAGATCGCATTTTATCATATGATAAAGTGAGTGAAGCCATTGCGTTTGAACTTTCTAAAGAACGTCTTAATTTACTTGAAACGCTGGCAGAACGAGTAGCGCAACGTATTCTCTTTGAACCGCAGGCATTACGAATTTTTGTAAGAATAGAAAAATTAGATCGCGGCCCAGGAGCTCTTGGCGTTGAAATTGTACGAACCTCAAAAGATCTACTTCAAAAGAGCCATAAGCGGGAAATTAATGCACCAAGGCCGCAGATAATTTGCTTATCAAGCGATGCGATGGCATCGAAGTACCTCGTGAATTGGTTGGATACTTTGTCAATGGCAAAGAGGCCAAGTATATTGTGCGTTGACCTACCTAATGATGGAATGAGTATGACAAAGCACGCTATGATAAATCGCCGCATTCAATTACTGTCGATCGAAAAGAACGCTTGGGTTTTGGCGTCAAGAGATGATCGTTGTGTTGTTGTTGCCAGCAAAACAGAGTTAGATTGGGCTATCAAACAAAATAAGATCTGTGTATGGGCGCCTTCAAAAATGGTCCTTGATGCAACACAACCACCTAAATATCCAGTGAGCGACACAATTGGCCTTGCTCTCTGGCTTGCTGGTGTATTAAAAGCAACTCGCATCTATGCCATTGGGGATTTTGACAGTCAAGTAAGTGATCCGATCGTTCAAAAATGCGCAAATGAATACTCTCTTTTTTAGTTGTTGCAAGGTCTTAATTTTTCCGTGATGAGCTTAATATGGGCCCTTATTTTCGACCAATATTGATCGCTGACTCTGTTCATCCAGCGGCTGCACTTTCTTTGAACGGAGGGCGTTTATGGTTCACTCATGTTGAACGGCTATCAAGGTTTGAGAAACCAGAAATTCTGCCAGTTAAGGAGCTTCCAGACAACTGGAAAATACGATTTTGTGAAAAGCGCTCATCCATCGCCCAAGTTACTTTTGATCGTCCACGGATCATGGGTATTTTGAATGTCACGCCAGATAGCTTTTCTGATGGAGGAAAGTATAATAGCTTAAATTCCGCCGTTGCGCATGCAAACTCACTAAGCCTACAAGGTTCAGACTTTATAGATATAGGCGGAGAGTCTACTCGCCCGGGATCGAAAGAAATCTCAGCTGAGATTGAAAAAAAGCGGGTTAAACCTGTAATCGACAAAATTTGTCATTTAAAAATTGCAATTTCTATAGACACCCGAAAAGCTTCCGTAGCTGAAGTTGCGATCGCCTCCGGTGCATCGCTTGTCAATGATGTGTCTGGCTTCCAATTTGATTCCAAACTTTTGCCATTGTGTGTTGCTAAAGCTGTTCCTGTTTGTGTAATGCATTCTCAAGGACTACCTGAATACATGCAGGAGAATCCTGTGTATGAAAACGTTGTTTTGGATGTTTTTGATTTTTTGGAAAATCAAATTTCCTTGCTGGTTAACGCAGGGATTTCACGATCAAAAATTATTGCAGATCCAGGAATAGGTTTTGGTAAGACTATGCGGCAAAATTTGGCTCTTCTAGAAAAGTTGTCACTTTTTCACGGACTTGGTGTTCCAATTTTACTTGGAGTGTCTCGTAAAGGATTTATTGGAACGGTGACCGGTGCCGAACAATCCGAAGAACGCTTGATTGGGTCGGTTGCTACCGCATTGGCGGGTGTGTCGCAGGGAGTGCAAATTTTTAGAGTACACGATGTGCAAGAAACACGTCAGGCATTTGATATGTGGCAAAGGATTAAATTTGGAGATAACTATGGGTAGAAAATTATTTGGAACGGATGGTATTAGAGGGGAGGTAAACAAACATCCGATGACAGCGTCTATGGCACAGCGAATAGGTGAGGCAGTAGGCAAGTATTTCGGAGTCCAAAAAGGAGCATCGAAGCGCGTTGTGATTGGCAAAGACACACGTCAATCTGGATATATGTTCGAGTATGCTCTGACCGCAGGATTAACGTCTGCAGGTATGGATGTTTTGCTCCTCGGCCCTGTTCCCACGCCAGCTGTCGGACTTCTAACACCTTCGATGCGTGCGGACCTTGGAATTATGGTTTCTGCTAGTCATAATAAATTTTGGGACAATGGCATAAAGTTTTTTGGGCCTGATGGTTTTAAGCTTTCTGATCAAGTTGAAATGGAGATCGAAGAACTTTTGGATAATGGGTTACCGTCTGCTTCAGCTCTTGACATCGGTCGAGCGCAAAGGGTTGATGATGGCCGCTTTCGTTATGTAGAACGGGCAAAATCTACTTTTCCAACCGGTATGCGTCTTGACGGAATAAAAGTAGTTATCGATTGCGCCAATGGTGCTGCTTACCGCGCGGCACCGGAAGTTCTCTGGGAGTTGGGGGCGGAAGTGCTCACGGTTGGTGTCAACCCTGACGGTAAAAATATCAATGACAAATGTGGCTCGACTGATCCCAAGCTTGCAGTTGAGACACTTCTTAAAACGGGTGCAGATGTTGGGTTATGTCTTGACGGGGATGCTGACCGTTTGATCCTGATAGACGAAAAAGGCCGAATAGGCGATGGAGATCAGTTGATGGGGCTCCTTGCTGTGCGTTGGGCCGATGAAAAAAAATTAAAGGGCGGCACTCTAGTAACAACACTAATGTCAAACCTAGGACTTGAGCGCTATCTTAAAGCAAGTGGTATAGGGCTTGAACGTACGAAAGTGGGCGACCGTTATGTCGTTGAACGTATGAGGGAGGGTGGATTTAATCTTGGTGGGGAACAGTCCGGCCATATTGTGATGACAGATTACGCTACAACCGGCGATGGATTGATTGCGGGTCTTCAATTTCTTGCTGAGATTTTACAAACAGGTAAACCGGCAAGTGAAAATCTTGACGTGTTTGCACCCGTCCCGCAGCTTCTGAAAAATATCCGTTATTCAGTCGGCCAGGAACCGCTACAACTTCCAGAGGTGCAAAAAGCAGTTCAATCGGCGGAGTCCCTTCTTATAGGGCGGGGACGAATTTTGATACGGAAATCAGGAACTGAGCCGCTAATTCGAGTGATGGCAGAATGTGAAGATGACTTACTACTGAAGAAGGTCGTAGATGATGTAGTGGATTCTGTGGTCAGCGTCTGCGCTTGATGAGATTTTAGCCCACAAATGCGCCCCTTGACAGTTCGGATAAAATTTCAGGACCACCTTTTTTAGGATCAAGACATGCTCCAAGCTTACTCTGAATTTTCCGGGTATATAAATTCTGGGCTCGATGGAAAAGACCCTACCTTCCAGTAAGGTACTTGAGTTTGGGCTAAGATAAGGTCGCTCGTGAATCTAACATCCTAACCCATAACCCAGCGATGGATAAAATACTCTCCATTGCTGGCATTTGGATGAGATTTCGAGCGGCTGCGTCAACTTATCTGGTAACCATACCAGTTCGAGCCACCTCAACCGCAGCCCAATCCGCGTCTTCGACAGTATGATGTACTTTAAGGTAATCATCTGACGGTGTACCCAAGACCATCTTCCTATTTATATTGCGAAAATATCCGCCTTTTATAACTCCCACATCAACTGCATCGCCGGGTTTCAGAATGGTGTTTCCAGTTTGATAATGGAGAAAGCACCATTTTCCCCGGTTCCTTCGATATGGAACATGGGTTGGGCACACCTATCTGAAAAACTCTGCTTGATTACTTCCATCACATCTTTTTATGTCATGCCAGCCTTAATGGATGACCAGACGGCCTCCATCATTCTATCTGCAATCAGTGCGTTTTCATTTAACAGTCGGAATTCAATCTTATCTTTCCGTATTCGCAACGCCCCAATTGTGGACGCGCAAAACTGGCATTGGGTTTTTGGCGCGACCTCCTACACTAAAGCTGCAAAATCTGTACGCATAGTTTCATCTAAGGCAATGTTCGCATTCGGGCTAGTACCAAGTTCATTGATCAGCTCCATCAGTACCACCTAAGGTCCATCCGCATCGGATCAGATAAAAAAGGGTAGATCTGAGTATTTTCGAGTGCCTTCTGAAATTAGTGCAGGGATTAGAAGGGCAGAAGTACTTTGGCTTACGAAAAATAAACAAGGACACTCGTCTGGATGAGGTTGGAGTCCCAGAAGCCATTTCACATGTGCACCTGGGCCGAGTACGACTAGGTCAACATTTTTTGGCCGTGCACCACCCTGATCTTTTCAATTTATTTTTTTCAGTGCTGACGAAGACGTCCGTTTTTATTATAAATTTAATAACCTTCCATGTTTGTTTGAAATGCGTCAAGAGCAGTAGCTTTGCTATAAGCTGACCGATTACTTAAAAACATTGATTTGAAAGTAGAGAATTGACCGAAAAATGTACCCAGAGCTAATCAAACCCTATTGCGAACCCAACGAATTCAGAGGAAACACGTTGTTTAATCGAGTTAATTTGGCCATAGGGAAACGTGGTGTGCAAAAAAAATGCTGAATAGCCTCAGGGTTAACACAGACCTGCATTATCTAGTATTAAACTGCCAAGCCCTCAAATGCGTTGATTGTAGTCGCAAGGAAGATTGTCATCGCCATGCAATAGACAGCATAAAATGAAAAAATACTGTTCAGGAGGTTATCTAGGTGATGGATAAAGGTTTCTCAATCACTTCCAGACTTAAATTTGTATGCCAAATTTTCAATTTGAATTACGAAAAAGGTGGCCTTCAGCAACGAATACTTTCCGAATTTTTAAACAACCGACCAAATTCAGTCTAAATGACTGAAGCACTGCTTAGTTCAGTTCTTTTCTTTATCCACCATACGGCCTGCGGAGATCCATGGCATCATTCCTCTGAGTTTTTCACCAACGTCTTCGATCTGATGGGCATCATTCAAGCGACGAGTTCCCTTAAAGAAAGGCTGCCCAACGGTATTTTCCGTCATGAAATCGCGTACAAACTTGCCTGTTTGAATATCAATTAGGATCTCCTTCATGCGGGCCTTTGTTTCATCATATGGTAAAACACGAGGTCCGCTGACATATTCGCCATATTCGGCAGTATTTGAAATCGAGTAATTCATATTCGCGATTCCACCTTCGTATATAAGGTCAACAATCAACTTCACTTCGTGCAAACACTCGAAATAAGCCATCTCAGGCGCATAACCAGCTTCTACCAATGTTTCAAATCCCATGCGGATCAGTTCAACTAGACCACCACACAGAACCGCTTGTTCTCCGAACAGATCTGTTTCACATTCTTCGCGAAAGTTTGTTTCGATTATTCCGGAACGACCGCCGCCGATTGCTGCGCAATAGCTAAGTCCAATTTCTAGTGCTTTGCCTGAAGCGTCATTATCAACCGCAACAAGGCAAGGTACGCCCCCACCTTTGACATATTCACCGCGCACAGTGTGACCTGGACCTTTTGGTGCCATCATGATTACGTCAACGTTAGCTTTCGTTTCAATGAGCCCGAAATGAACGTTCAAACCATGGGCAAAAGCGATGGCAGATCCTTCTTTAAGATTGTCATGCACGAAATTCTTATATGTATCGGCCTGAAGTTCATCCGGCATTGTAAACATGATCAAATCACACCATGCTGCTGCTTCGGCGATTTCCATCACCTTTAGCCCTTCTGCCTCCGCTTTTTTTACAGAGCCGGAGCCTTCGCGAAGCGCAACAACCACATTTTTCGAGCCGCTATCGCGCAGGTTAAGTGCATGGGCGTGGCCCTGGGAACCATAACCCAGAATGGCGACCTTTTTTTCTTTGATAAGATTTATATCGCAATCGCGATCATAATAAACACGCATTTTGGTGACCTTTAGTAAAATAACGATACAAATATATATAGTTATGACGAATAATACTTTCTAAATCATAAGAAATATGAAATAATTAGGCATATTTATTCTTCAAATAGCAAAATAAGAGAAAACTCATTCTTCAAGATCTGGATCGCCGTATACTTAGACGACTGCAAATCAAACCAAACTTACCCATTGCGGAACTTGCAGAACTCTGTGCTAGCACGCCCGCGGTTGTTTCGCGCAGGATTTCCAAAATGTATGGAAATGGGACCATTCTTGCCAAAGAGGCGGTGATCGACTGGCAAATATTAGGTTTTGAAGTTGAAGTTTCATTACGTGTAACACTTGATAAAACCCAAAGTAGTGCCTTCGATGAATTCTTAGCGGCCGCACGAGAGATCCCTCAGGTTATAGAACTTCAAACGTTTCTTGGGCACATTGACGTGCGTCTCTCTGTTATTGCAAAGGATATGGGGCACTATCAGCAAATATATAGGGATTTGATTTTACATTTACCCCATATCGCTGACATTGAAGCACTCATGCACATATCACGCATAAAATCTAATGAAGATCTACCATTATGAGTAACTTTGATGTTATTGACATGCGCCTTTTGAGGTTGCTTTCAGAAAACGCGGATCAGTCTGCTGCCGCATTGGCGCAAATTCTGGGCATGTCACAGCCCGCAATTTGGCGCCGTGTGCGGAGGCTTGAAGACAGCGGTGTAATAAAAGGGCATCGTCTTGTCTTGGACCGCGCAAATCTTGGTTTTGGTGTAACTGTTTTTCTTGGTGTGAAACTTTCTGGTAAAAAGGGAGTTAGTCTGGCAGATTTTGAAGGCGCTGCATCGGGGATACCTGAGGTTCAAATGGTTGAGCATGTGTTGGGTATGTATGATTACCGTCTTCGAGTAGTAGCCCGCGATATTGCTGATTTTGAACGTATTCTCCGCCGCCGCATCATGAGGTTGCCAGGGGTTGGGGATGTTGAAGCCAATGTCCTATTAAGTGAAGAACGAAGGCCTGGGCCGATCTAACTGCGAGGTAAGTTACATGTGTTAAAAATTGGTACTTTGGAGCGAAAGCATTTTTTTGTCCTGCAATATGTATAACTGTTTTGCTAGCGTTTGGAAAAATTATTGACGGGACTACTGGGGCATGTTGATCCTGATAGGTCAGAAGTTTTTTAAATATTATTTTTCTCAATCACATATCAAAAGTTTTTAAAAGCTTTTAACATGATAAATTCTAAATGCTCACTTATGTTTAAAGCTCACGCGCTTAAGCCAAGTCCAAGCTTCATAAGACCTTTCCGGATTGGGATAGAGCTGTGAAACATGTTTATGCCATATGAGCGAATATCTCGGATCATTTGATTGCTGGATAAGGATGCTTGATTTAACAAATTAATACCGTTCATCCGCAAGCGAATGTCGTTAATTCTCATTTTGTGATAGCGCTCTAGAATATCAAATGCTCCGACATCGTGGGTTTTTTCAGCCAGATCCATCAAGGTTTTGATATCCTTAAGACTCATATTCAATCCCTGCGCTCCAATTGGAGGCACGACATGGGCCGCTTCTGCCACGAGTGCAATGCGCTTTGAATTTAAGCGCTTTGCATACTGCGCAATCATTGGCCAGATGGATCGTTTTGTAGCAAGTTTGAGTTGGCCTAAAACACTACAGGATCTTGAAGTCATTTCTTCTTCAAATTCCGCTGTTCCCAATGTCATAAGCCGTACGGCCTCTTCAGAGTTTTCCATCCAGATAACGGCAGATGATGGGTTTCCTTGGTGATGAGGTAATGGTACCAGCGTAAAGGGTCCACCCTTGCGATGAATCTCTGTTGATACATTATAATGTGGGTTTGGATGTGTGACTGCAAAAGAGATTGCTTTCTGGCCAAAACTTTTTGTACGGACATTGATCTTTGCATCCTTACGTACAAGAGAGTTACGTCCATCAGCGCCGATAACCAAAGTTGCAGCTAGAGTTTGACCATTGCTTAGAAAAACCCGCGCCTCTTTATCACGAGTTAATACCCGCTCTGTCCGTACACCGGAAAGAAAGTTTGCATTTGGTTTTAGCTCTATAGCCGCCAACAGTTCTCTTCGGGTGAGCCAATTGGGAACATTCCAGCCAAATGGCCGGTCTGAAATATCGCTTGATTTGAAGTCTTTTGTCACTCTTATCTTCGGTGGGTTTTCCGGGCCTCCGGCATCGGCAATACGCATTACCTCAAGCGGCATAGCGTGATCTTCCAGCCTATCCCACAGGGAAAGACTTTCAAGAAACTCCTTTGAGGGTTGCAAAAAAGCAGTCGTTCGTAAGTCAGCGCTTGCCGTTTCTCTAGATTGAGCAGGTGGAGCCGGATCTGCGCAAACTACGCTACATCCGAGTTGTTCGAATGCAATCGCTGCCACCATGCCCGAAATGCCACCACCAGATATAAAAACATCCACTTTGTCTATGTCCATACAAAATCCTTAAAATTCCAAACGAGGTAGTAACGCATTACTTCAAATACTCCAATCCTACCTAGACGATCTGACGCAGGAAGGTAGTCAAATCGGATGTGATAAAATCAACATGTGGTGGAACGCTCTCGCAAGAGGGTGTAACCAAAACTGTGCGCATGCCAAGTTTTTTGGGTATTACGAGATTTCGCTGATCGTCCTCAAACATAGCTCCATTTTTTGTATTCGTGTTATCTGCGCTAAATACAGTTTCGAAGGCTTTCCTTTGTGGTTTTGGGCGATATCCAGCACTTTCCACGCCGTAAATAGCGTCAAATACTGTACTGATCTGGAGTGTCAGAAGGGCTTCCTTTGCATATGGGATCGTGCCGTTCGTGTACACGATCTTACGTCCAGGCAGTGCGCTTATAGCAGCACCTAGTAAAGGGTTGGGTTTCAGAACGGAAAAATCGATTTGGTGTACATCCCATAGAAATGGAACGGGATCGATTCGGTGTTCTTCCATCAGTCCTGCCAGAGTTGTTCCATAAGTGTTCCAATAGCGATGGCGTAGTTTATTGGCTTCATCTGCATCCAAACCTAATGTATCCATGATATAAAGAGTCATTTTATGTTCAATTTGACTAAATAATTTATGATCCGGAGCATAGAGTGTGTGATCAAGATCAAAGACCCAATTAGTGACTTTCTTGAACTGTTTTTTTGGCATGAAAATCTCAGGCTTGATAGAGAAGTTTGGTCTGACTGTTAATTAGAATGACAGAATAAATTGAACATTCTCTGAAAACTATATTAAACAAATCTATAATGCCATTAGATCAGCAAATTTCTCAAATAGATAATTACTATCCTGTGGACCAGGACTTGCTTCGGGGTGATACTGTACAGAAAATACTGGCCGACCTTCGAGGCGAATACCGCAATTTGATCCGTCAAATAGGGAGATGTGAGTTTCCAATACACCCTTTGGAAGGGTTTGTGAGTCTACACAAAACCCATGATTCATTGATGTTATTTCGACTTTGCCTGTTTCTTTGTCCTTGACTGGGTGGTTCGCTCCGTGGTGCCCGTGATGCATTTTTATCGTTTTGGCGCCCAAGGCCAGTGCCAACATTTGATGACCAAGGCAGATGCCGAAGATCGGTATTTTCTTTTCTTCAAGAAGTCGGCGGATCATTGGAACGGCATATAAACCCGTTGCGGCAGGATCACCTGGACCGTTTGACAAGAAAATCCCGTCTGGAGTGTGACTTAACACGTCTTCGGCGCTAGAGGTCGCGGGTAGAACAGTAATGTCACACCCAGCAGAAGCTAAAGAACGGAGAATATTTCTCTTGGCTCCAAAGTCAATTGCAACAACTTTAAATTTTGGGTCTTGTTGTTTCTCATAACCCTCAGGCCAAGCCCAACGGCATTCATCCCAATTGTAGCTTTGTGCACAGGTTACTTTTTGGGCTAAGTCCAAATCTGCCAAGCCCTGAAATTCGCGTGCTTTAGCAATCAAGGCCTCGGTGTCAAAATTCCCATCCTCAAAGTGTGCAAGAGCTACATGGGGAGCGCCGCTTCGTCGAATTGCCCGAGTTAAACGCCTCGTGTCTAAACCAGAAATTGCTATTTTGCCGTGTGAACTTAGCCAGTGGGCAAGTTTTTTCTGTGCTCGCCAATTAGACGGCTCGCTTATATCCCATTTCACAACCATGCCTTCTGCAACAGGGTTCGTTGCTTCATCGTCTTCCAAAGTTGTTCCTACATTACCGATATGTGGAAAAGTGAAAGTGACTATTTGTCCAGCATAAGATGGATCCGTCATTATCTCCTGGTATCCGGTCATGGCTGTATTAAAGCATAGCTCTCCAACAGTTTGACCCATAGCGCCAAAGCCCTGACCAAAAAAAAGCGTTCCATCGTTAAGGGCAAGACAGGCATTTGTTTCTTGTCTAAGATATCTTGTCATTATGATTTAACTTCTGTTAATCGGCGTCAAGCTAGTGGGCTACTTCCTGTGGGTCAAGGGGGTGATGAGGTCATAATAGCTTTCAACATAAATATATCACCTATTGCTCTCACGGCTTCCTTTTAGTATGGTTAAATCTTCGACCTTGTATTGAAGTAATCGGGTAGGACATGGAACTCCGCACGCGTATCACATCAGAAATGAAACAGGCGATGAAAGACAAAGCGACAGCTAGGTTGTCCACCTTGCGTTTGATCAATGCTGCGATCAAGGATCGCGATATTGCTGCACGGGGAGAAGGAAATGAAGACGGTGTTGATGAAACGGAACTGCTAGCTATTTTAGGTAGAATGGTTCGTCAGCGCCAAGAGAGTGCCAAAGCCTATGAAGAGGCTAGTCGATTTGATCTTTCGGATCGAGAAATTGCCGAAATCGCCGTAATTGAAGAATTTTTGCCGCGTCAGCTTTCTACTGAAGAAACTGAAGCCGCCTTGATCGCGGCGATTGCTGAAGTCGGTGCATCATCTATTCGAGATATGGGCCGAGTGATGGGTCTTTTGAAAGCGAAGTATACTGGTCGAATGAACTTTGGGGTCGTAGCTCCGATGGTTAAGGATCGGCTGGCTAATTAAATTGCGTTGTTGCCTTTGTTTTGATTATTGCCCGTCAGCTAAAGTTCTTGGGTAACTCTTTGAGAACAGATGTGTCCTTTATTCTATAGCGTTCAACAAACCGAGATTTGTAATTGCCTCTATTTCTCCTAAGGCCGAAATTTTCCCCATGGTTAAATTCGTAAATCACTAAATTGTCCTTCAGGCTGTGTAATGGTCGACCCGCTAATGATGCTAAATATGGAAACATCCGGTGTTCATGTTGAAATGTAGCTCTGAGGAAGTCCTGCAAAAGCTTATGTTCATTTGGATCATAGCGAAACGTAGCGCAACTGCCGCAAAGCTTCCAAAACGGTTTTCGTAGCGGTTGATCAAGGGTGGGGCTTCCAGCTTGCCCAAAAGTGCCTGCGGAGATATCATGAACGATGCCGTGATCGATAAGGTATCCATTCGGGTGTTGAATTGTTAGAAAAGTATGAACCAGATCACGATGTGCAAGGTCATCTGCGTCAAACGTCATAACATAGCCAGACGGTTTGGCAACTTTAGGAAAATAATTTATAAGTTCTGCAAGCTTAGCCCATTTATCGTTCCCTGTGATTGAGGTTTCATACTGCAAAAAGTGTATTCTTCTGTCATCGGGCATGTTTGGTTTATCCTGACTGCAAATAATGGCAACCCAATTGGGGTTAGTTTGTTTAAGTAAGCACTTTAACGTCTTGCTCAGGTTGCCCTCAACGATCGACCAATCACTAACTTGTGCACGTCTTACTAACGGTAATAAAAAGACAACTTGTGAAGCTCTCGAGGTACGAGATCTCTTCTTCTTCCTGAGTAGGAGTGCAAAGTGTTCGGAGGCTTTCAGATCGACTGATAAATCAGCTTGCAGTATACCGAGTCTGGCAAGTACGAGGTTACACCACCTTCTTGTCTTAGGCGTTGCTGGTGTTTGCTGCATATGCCTAGCTCTCTATTGTTGTCGTGCAGATTACGCTTTATACCCTTCAAGCGTCGTACGCAATTCGTTGTAAAGCGACTTACGCTCTCCTTCGCTCAAGAATGCACCAATTTCAACTTCCCGCCCATTTCCTTTAAGAGTTACATAAAAGGGGACTGGACCCTCAGAAGCATATAGGTTTACGCGGCTCCAATAACCTTCACAGGTCCAACTTTTACTATTGCCAGAGGAACTCATTCGTATGAGTTCAAGCATTTTGCAATCAAAACTTAATCGTTCAAAAATTTCATTATTTTTATAACTTTGCTTAAGTGCTACCCAGATAGTCCACAGGGCAAGCATCATAAATGGTAAAAGCCCCCAAAACAAAATTGTCCCAGAAAGTGCGATCAAGGGAAAAAGTGTCAGAACAAATGTGATGATTATAAAGGCGGCAAAGCCATTCTTGGGCAAAGAATTATGTGGCCAGAGCTCCACGACCCGGGTTTCTGATAGTTCATCTTCATATGCAATCCAGCGATACGGCATGTATAACTCTGCTAGTAAAAAACTTAAGGGTAAATCTACCTTAAAGAAGATTGGTGATGTCGCAAAAAGGGATCTTAGTGGTTGGTTGTTCTTAATTTTGATTTATGTAATTGCCTCAGTGCGCGCTTGATTTATCCCATGCTTCCTGCTTGGGAAGAATTTCAAAAGTGTGTTCTGGTGGGGGTGATGGAAGGGTCCACTCTAGAGTATCCGCATATTCATTCCAATAGTTGTTCTGCGTGATTCGGGCACCTCTGGTCAGTGAGTAAGTAATAATTCCAAAGAAAAGAATAAAAGAAGCGAAAGATAAAAATGCTCCGAGGCTAGACCACCAATTCCAGTATGCAAAAGCCTCTGGATAGTCGATATAGCGACGCGGCATACCCTGGCGTCCAAGGAAATGCTGAGGGAAAAATGTTAGATTAGAACCGATAAACATCATCCAGAAGTGCAATTTGCCTGCCCACTCTGGATAAGCCCGACCGGTCATTTTGCCAAAGTAGTAATAGATGCCAGCAAAGATTGTAAACACTGCGCCCAAAGACATAACGTAGTGGAAATGGGCAACAACATAGTATGTGTCGTGGTAAGCTCTATCCAGAGGTGCCTGAGCAAGAACAATTCCTGTGACGCCACCTAATGTGAATAAGAAAAGAAAGCCAAATGCCCAGAGCATTGGAGTTTTAAACTCGATCGATCCTCCCCAAAGCGTTGCAATCCAGCTAAATACCTTAATACCAGTTGGCACTGCGATTACCATCGTGGCAAGCATGAAGTATGACTGCTGTGTAAGAGACATGCCGACCGTATACATGTGGTGTGCCCATACAACGAAGCCAAGCACGCCAATTGCTATCAAGGCCCAAACCATTGGTAGATAGCCAAAGACTGGTTTTCTTGAGAATGTCGCAATTACATGACTGATCAAGCCAAATCCCGGAAGAATGATAATATAGACCTCTGGATGCCCAAAGAACCAAAGAATGTGTTGATAAAGAACGGGATCGCCGCCGCCGGCCGGGTCAAAGAAAGTTGTTCCAAAATTGCGGTCTGTGAGTAACATCGTTATGGCACCGGCCAGAACCGGCAAAGACAACAAAATGAGCCATGCTGTTACGAAGATAGACCAAGCAAACAAAGGGACTTTGAAAAGTGTCATACCAGGGGCACGCATGTTCAAGAAGGTGGTGATCATATTTATCGCACCAAGAATAGAAGACGCTCCAGAAACATGTACAGCGAATATGGCAAGGTCCATAGACATACCTGCTTCATTTACTGACAAAGGCGGATATAAAACCCAACCAACACCAGAACCAGCGAGGCCGTTGCCACCCGGCGCCAAAACAGAACATATCGCCAATGTTGTCCCTGCCACATAGAGCCAGAAGGAAAGATTGTTCATCCGGGGAAAGGCCATATCAGGCGCGCCAATTTGCAATGGCATAAAATAGTTACCAAAGCCACCGAACAGCGCAGGTATTACCACGAAGAACATCATTAAAATACCATGAGCAGTTACCAACACATTCCATAAATGCCCGTTTGGCGCAAAACAATTTGTACCACTAGACACGAGCCGAGGAGCAGCTTCACCCATTTCGTTAAGGCACATATACTGGACACCAGGCTCCATCAGCTCCAGGCGCATATAAATCGTGAAGGCTACCGAAATGAACCCAACAAGAGCTGACACAACTAGATATAGTATACCAATGTCTTTATGGTTGGTGGACATGAACCAGCGTGTGAAAAATCCACGCTGGTCTGTATGTTCGTGGCCATGGATGGCTGCGTCTGCCATGTCTTGCTCCTACTTATATTTATTTTTTACTAAAACGACTCAAAATCTTAACGGTTCCAATGCCATAAGATATACGCACCGTTAAAGTAACAGGCAATGCACGTCTTTGCCGCAGGTAAAAGAAAAAACAATGCGGTCCATCGAAAAGCCTGGAGTTAAATTTCAAGTCCTCAGAACTGGAGACAAGGAATCTAAGAAAAATGTTGTATAAATGTGTTTTCCAAGGCGTCGTCGAGTTCGCGTGCCGTAACCATTAAACCAAGGTCGACTAGGCTGGTAATCCCATGTTCGGAGATACCACAAGGTGTAATACCAGAAAAATGTTCAAGATCAGGCTCTAGGTTTATGGAAATACCGTGGAATGAAACCCATTTTTTTAACCGAATCCCAATTGCAGCAATTTTGTCTTCCCGAATAACACCATCAGCTTGCCTTGGTTTGTCGGGGCGCTCCACCCAAACGCCTACTCGCCCATCACGAATTACGCCCTTTACATCGAATTGATCAAGTGCTGAGATCACCCAGTTTTCAAGACACTTGACAAAGGCGCGTACATCTTTTTTTCCCATTTTGTTGAGGTCCAACATCACATAGACGATGCGCTGTCCAGGCCCGTGGTATGTATATTGGCCCCCGCGATCAGTTTTAAACACTGGAAAACGATGCGCTGATATTAGGTCCGCATCATGAGCACTAGTGCCCGCCGTGTAAACAGGAGGATGCTCAAGAAGCCAGATGGCCTCGGACGCGTTTCCATCAATAATTTGGTCAACGCGTTGTTTCATAAACTCTTCTGCCGCCTCGAAGTCCGTTAGGCCCTGGCTATTTATCCATTCAATTTTTCTGCTCACTTGGAGAACCCTTGATCCACGAAACGTTTTTTTTAGATTTTGAAACGGTAACTGTGGCACAATTAAGTGCATAGTAAATTAAGTGCACTATAACGACCACTTTCCCTCCAGTATCCAATGAAAGTAGCCTCTCTTGATTATTTAATTGGGGTACCTTACCTACCCAACTTGGGCAACTCGTTGGATGACAGAATTCCCATTTCCGAGGTGTAAATACTAGTTGCTGTTTTCGCATAAAATTTTCATCTTAAATATAATTTTTAATCCGGACTTGACACAATTTTGCATCAGGCAGAGTCGAATTCAACCTTTGGAAAAAATGCGAGTGTATGCAATTTATTAGAGGACTCCTTCGTTGCTTAATTTTAATTTGTTAGATTAGGTATCGCGGCCTTTATGTGGGCTTTATATATTTTATTGAAAAAGAAGCCATGTCAATAAGTTCGCTAGTCAAAACCAGATAAGAGCTATTCTGTCAGCAGAATCAGAACGTTTTAGGCGGTGATCCAGCTCCTTTATTCTTTCCAGTCCAGGTCGTTCTCTGAGCTTTAAAATGACGGTTCCAAGCACCGCAAATAATTGCGAAAATGGAAGTATTTGAAAAGTTAATTACATAACTTCATATTTTATAACATGCCTTCCTGTCGTGTTTACCATCATATGATGGCTAAACGCTGTGCGGCTTATGTGGAGCGATTGGACTTAATGTACCCTTTGACAATCGTAAATACCCTGATGATTACATTTTAGTTTTGCCCAAAAGATTTTCATCGCGAAGATTACTAAAAGAACCATAATAATTTCTGAAACCCATTGCGATTGATGTCTCCTGTATGTAGCTAAGCCCAATGCTAAAGTTGGATCACATTGTATTGGCGGCCCAAACTCTCGATGAGGGGATTACATTTGTTGAGGAGCGACTAAAGCTAAAATTGGATAAAGGTGGCCGTCATGATATGTTTGGTACACATAATCGCCTTTTGGCTCTTGGAAATTGTTACTTTGAAGTAATAGCATTAGACCCGAAGGCAAAACCGACACAACGTGCCCTATGGTATGAACTTGGCGATTTTTCAGGTGTCCCTCGTTTGATTACGTGGGTCTGCGAGACGGATGACATGACACGTGACTTGTCCCAACTTCCCTACAATGCAGGAAAAGCGATTAGAGTGACCAGAGACGATCTAGTCTGGGACCTCACTATTGCTGACAATGGTAAGCTACCTCTAAATGGTTGTGCTCCTTCAATTATAGATTGGAAAGGGACGCAACCACCCACATTTAAGTTACCTGAGCGGGACTGCAGATTGCAAAAATTGAAAGTGTCGCATCCGAATATCGCTCAAATTAATCCTTGGCTAAAGCGCATTTTGAATGACTCGAGGGTAGAATTGGCCCATGCCAAGAAACCCGCCATAAATTTAATTTTGCAAACCCCCAATGGTTCAGTGACGCTATGACCATTATAAGATCTGCTACGGCAAAGGACGCAGAAGCTATTTCTAAAATTTGGAATTACTTTATTTGCGAGACTACTATCACCTTTAACTCAGAGAAAAAATCTACCGAGATGGTAAAAGATGCGATTAAATCTTGTGAACAAGATGGAAGAGTCTTTTTGGTAGCTGAGGATTTAGAGCGCATTTTGGGATTCTGTACTTATTTTCAGTTTCGTGCTGGCATTGGATACGCCAAAACCATGGAGCATACTATTTTAGTCATTAAGCGTGCCAAGGGTCTTGGGGTAGGAGGAGCCTTAATGAACTCTCTTTGCAAGCATGCTCAAAAGGCAGGTGTCCGCTCACTTTGGGCCGGAGTGAGTGCCGATAATCCATCAGCAGTGGGGTTCCATGAACGAAAAGGTTTCGACTATATCGCACGCCTGCCCCGAGTAGGATATAAATTTGAACGTTGGATTGATCTGATTTTATTGCAAAAACTCCTTTGAATTTTATCTGGCAATGCTCTTTGGGAAGGTTAGGATTGTGCTAGTTCTTGCGGGAGCGGATATCCAAGGCTGTTTAAGCTTTTTCAGTTGGCGAAAGTCTTGTTAAGATTTTTGGTTGTTTGCGCGTGCCGCCGGAAAGATCTGTTGCCTTTATTGTCGCCGTAATCGCATGTATGCAAAAATGGCAAAGGCTGATGGCAACGTGACCCGTTATAGGGTTACAGAAATTCGTGAAGTTTTTTAAACCCCTGATACCGCTGTATAACAGGCGGCCCATGTATTTACTCTCGTCCGTAAAGACATTTCGGGATTAGAGTTTTGTACGTGCAATTCCTCGCATGTTCGGTTCAGGGAATTCGGTTCTTAACTATTTACTTGAAGGATTGCTCTACATTGCGGTGTCTGATGGCCACTATCGTACAAACAAAAATACGTCGCTGGAAGAGGTAACAAAACAATTTGGAATAAATGACCATAATTCCCGCGCTATCCGAACACGGCAAAATTTGGGTCAGAAGTGCGACTCTCTCGAGGTGCTTGGCGTGTCAGCAAAAAATAGTTTGTATGAAAAATCTTGTTTGGCGGGAATTGGTAAAACATAGTCATCCGGATCAAACAATGGCACGCGGAGTCTCGCTTGAAGCTGTAAAGCTTGCTGAAAAACGTCTGGTTCGGATTAATAAGGCCTACAATCCTATCCTTGCTTAGAACTCACTTAACTCTGACTTTGGGTTCTTGGCATGCCGATGGTGGGACTTTAGGGGGGCTTTAACTTTGTACGTAAACTTCTATACTTTCAATGAGATCACCGACCTATGGCGTGTAGTACAGTGGCGCCATGATTGTAGTCATAGCGAACTGATACACGTTGTTACGGAATTCCATAATAGCGTCTGATTAATTTTGTTTACATTGAAAAAACGCTTCGTAAGTTCCATGGACATCACAACTTGGATAATTTGTCTCAACGATCAACTCTTGAAAAATTGCCGCTCTGCTGGCAAATGCAGTATCTCTCATCCATACTGATGTCTTCACAGGTAAGACGCTCTTCAATACCTGCCAACATCTTGCCTTTATCTTTTAGGGTACGATCTTACCCATCATAACGTCCGTAGCTGAACAGACTTGACCATCAAATAGGTTCAATATGAACTATTGATTTTGCGTTCCGCGGTAGAAGGCTTTGGGATTATCTACCCGAACCAATCTTGAGTAGGAATTAACTGTCGTAAAGCAGTTTGTTTTTGTGTTGAAGATCAACCTGAAACTATACATATCCCTTTAGCTGAAAGAGTATTTGCCAGAGACTGAAGACGTGCCTCGGCAACTTCGCCAAACAACGCTGAAGATGATCCGGACAATTTTAGCGTAAGTTCAACCTTATTTGGATTCCAGCAAAGTTTGGCGCGATCAGGGTCATTGGTGAGCCAAATCATGGCTCCAAGGCGCATGGCTTTGCCTAGTATTTCAGCGGTCTTAACTCTATCTTCATCGATAATTCTATACATAGGAGCAAATATTTTATCATCTCGCTTATTTGTATAGCGATGCATCAGGGCGAGACCCAGGAAAATTCGCTCTGAGTGTTTTAACCCACCAAGATTAGATCTGGATGCATTGTCAAAGCATACCTCGGCTCTATAATCCGGATTGGCGCGCCAACTTACGTCATGCAATAGACACGCTGCACGAATGATCCTAAGAAGATCTTTTCCAGCACCTTTGAAAAGTGGTAAAACAAACTTGTACAAAGCTTTACCCATGCCCGGGACGCGAGCGTCTTTTTTTTCTGAAACTTTGCAGGCTTCGATCAAAGGGTCTCTTGATCTGATATGATCAGACATTTGCTGAAAAAGTAACCCTTCCCGCAATCCGTAGCTTGAAATGGCGATGTCATCCAATTCGAAAGTATCAAGTAAGCCCTCCAAGACTTCCCCAGCATATGGTAGTAGTGGAAGCCGAAGCGCAGGTATTTTATATTTCTCCTGGATTATTTCAAATCCGTGTTTTTGAATATGTGCTAATGTTTTTGCCACAGACTTTCTACTCATGCGATATTCGTGCAACACATGTAGCGGATAATTCGTACGGCACATGTCAACCTTTGCTAAGGTACGCCAAGAACCGCCGACTAAAAACAATCGATTGTGATGTAGCCCAAACTCTTTTGCAAGGTTTTTGACCGTTTTCCGAATATATAGCAGCCTCTCTAAGTTGCTAACCTCTAATTCCCTCAACTTTATGGGCCCAAGATCAGATGTAGCAAGACGACCCACTTTACCAAAACTGATTTCTGCAAGTTCCATTGAAGAACCACCAATGTCACAAACAAGCCCATAAGCCCCAGGCCAACCCAGGAGCACCCCTTGCGCCGAAAGTCTAGCTTCATCTCTACCGTCAATTATCCAGATTTTTTGACCTGTTTCTCTATAAACTTGATCGCAAAATTCCAAACCATCGTTGGCTAATCGGACGGCTGCGGTAGCAACTGCTGTAACCTGTTTTATACCCATTGATGTAGTCAGATATTTAAACCGTCTTATTGCTTCAACGGCGCGTATTTTACCTTCAGGATTAAGTCTACCCGTAGTTGATATGCCAACGCCAAGACTGCAAATTAGTTTTTCATTATAAAAATAAGCTGGTGATCTTGCGGCGCCGTCAAAAACCACTAAACGCACCGAGCTTGATCCCACATCGATAACGGCGACTTTTGAAAGATGTCTTTCATCAAGCTGTGGTAGAAGCGGTTTCTGACTAGGATTCCAAATGCGGTTAGTTGAAGAAGAAGGCCTAAGCATCGGTTTACTCGTGATTCCCAATTACAGTTTAGAGCTATGCAGCTAGAAATACTTTTGGTCAATCGAAGTCAGTAGTAAATTCCGAAAGTATATTTTTTGCAAATGCTCGCGTTAGAGGGCGCCCTTCCGCTAAAGAAATCTTATCAGCCCGGTCAACAAAACGTCTGGTAGCTTCATAGGACCGCTCAAGCCGCGCTATAAGATAATTCAAAACTTTCGGTGAGGGAAATAACTGCCTATCCGCAAATTGCTTTGCTAAAAGCGCAGCGAAAAGCCGGTCATCAGGAGCATCTAGTAGAACTTGAGAAGTTCCTTCAATACGAGATGCGAGATCTGGCAAAGCGATAGGCCAAGTATTTGCGTTGCCGATACCGGTCATCAAGAGGCAAGAGCTATTTTGGTGTAATAAATTGTGCGTGTGAAATAAAGCTATTTCTAACTCTTTGATCCCAGCTATTTTATGCACGTCTTCGACAACCAGGTTAGTTCCTGAAACCTCGTCCGGACAGCTAAGGTCCATGGCTGATATGATCCTGGCGCCGCTCATTTTTGCCCAAATATGCGCGAGGTGTGTTTTGCCTGAGGATCTTGGCCCAGACAAAACAAATTTTTTTGATGGCCAACGTTCCCAATCCTCAATAAAGTGAACGGCTGTCTTATTGCTCTTAGAAACAAAGAAATCGCTACCGTCATGAGATATTATGCTTGGTAAATCAAAGGTTAGCTGAGCCGCCATTATACTTCATCATCTTTGGCCATTTTACCTTTGTAAAGTGGTCCTGACGTGTATTGACTTGCTCCAAAGCGCACCAAAACGCCAATACTCGCTGCAAAAGGAACTGCAATAAGCATACCCACAAACCCAAAGGTAGCACCAAAAACAGAAAGTGCTAGAAGTAACCAAACAGGATGCAATCCAACAGAGCCACCCACAAGTTTTGGTGTAAGGTAATTCCCCTCAACTAGTTGCCCTAGAAAAAATATGAAAGCTATAATAGCCAGCTTATCCCACTCTCCCCAAAACTCAAAAATTCCAAGCCCCAATGCTAAAGCGCCTCCCATTAGAGAACCAAGGTAGGGGATAAATGTAACAAGCCCTGCGAAAAAACCAACTGCAACGCCAAAACTTAATCCTGCCATCCAAAGTGAGAAGGCGTAATATATTCCAAGAATAAGGCAAACTGAGCCCATACCCCGAACAAAGGCGGATAAGGTTGCATCGATTTCTTTTGCAAGTTGCCGAATGTAGTCTGCATGGTCGCGTGGTAATAATGCATCGATGCGTTGGACTATTTTATCCCAATCCAGCAACATATAAACTGTAACTACAGGTACAACCACGATTAAAACAAGAATATTAATAAGCGACACGGCTGAGGACAGTAACGTTCCAAGAAGATTTTGACCAAAGTTCTTGAAAAGTTCTTCAGCGCGTGGCCGGATAAATGCGGCAATATCCTCCAAGGAATTTTGTAAATCAAGATTTTCCCCGATGGATGAGGGTAATAAGGTTATGAGTCGTGTTTCGATTTCTATAACTTTTTCGTGAGAGAAACTAAACGATGTAAGTGCACTAAGCTGATTCAATATAATACTAAACGCAAAAACAGTTAGCGGCATTATGGTAACAAGTGCAGTTATGAAAATAACAAAAGTAGCTGTTTTTCTGCCGAGCCCTTTCTTCTCCAGGCGATCAGCAATCGGATCAAGCAGATATGCGATAACAGCGCCTAAAATAAAAGGCAGAAGCACATCATTCAAAAGCCAAAATATCCCAATAAAAACAATTGCGACGATACTCCAGTATAATGTTTGCTGTCGTGCTGGAAGGGCCATAGGGATCCTATAATAGCTCTTTCAGACAATCTGTCTCAAATGGGGGCGGGATGCAACCTTTTGGCTCTGGAAGCAGATTTTATGCCATAGTTTACACTGGGCTAGCTTATTGTCACTTTTTAGAATTAAGGGTAATTAGTCCTCAAGTTTAAACCATGAGGATGCACTATGCGCCTGTCCAAATACTTTTTACCTGTGCTGAAGGAAAACCCTTCCGAGGCTCAGATTGTAAGCCACCGCCTAATGCTTCGCGCGGGCATGATAAAGCAATCCAGCGCAGGGATTTATTCTTGGTTACCACTGGGTTTCAAAGTTTTACGTAAACTCGAAGAATTGGTGCATGAAGAACAAATCAGCGCAGGCCATATTCCTATGCTAATGCCAACAATACAATCTGCAGATCTCTGGCGAGAAAGCGGTCGGTACGAAGCCTATGGTCATGAAATGCTTCGGGTTAAGGACCGCCACAAACGCGAAATGCTCTATGGCCCAACAAATGAAGAACTTATAACAGATATTTTCCGTACACATGTTGGCAGTTACAAAGATCTTCCTATGACGCTGTATCATATACAATGGAAGTTCCGTGATGAAATCCGCCCGCGCTTTGGTGTGATGCGTGGGCGTGAGTTCTTCATGAAAGATGGATATAACTTTGATATAGACTTCGAGAGCGCGCTGCACTCGTACAACCGCCATTTCGTGAGTTATCTGCGTACTTACGAGCGCATGGGGTTACAGGCCCTACCTATGCGCGCAGAAAGTGGACCAATCGGTGGTGAAAATACCCACGAATTCCTAGTACTGGCGGAAACAGGAGAGTCTGAGGTGTTTTATGATAGTGCTATAGCTGACTTGCGGATCGCAGATCGGAAAGTTGATTATAAAAATTGGGATGACTGCGCAATGATATTGAAGGAGTGGACCACTCCTTATGCGCGGACAGTAGAGACTCATGACGAAGCACTTTTTTCCCAAATTCCCGAAGAGCGCCAGAGAAAAAGCCGCGGTATTGAAGTTGGTCAAATTTTTTATTTTGGCACAAAATACTCTGAAGCGATGGACGCAAAAGTCGTAACTGAAAGTGGTGAGGGCGTCCCAGTTCATATGGGTAGCCACGGCATTGGAGTTTCACGTTTAGTTGGCGCGATAATTGAAGCATCTCACGATGAGAATGGGATTATTTGGCCTGAAAGTGTGACGCCCTTTCACTGCGGTATAGTGAACCTTAAGCAAGGTGATGAGGAAACTGATAGTGTTTGTGATACGCTTTACAGGGGCCTAAGGGTTTTGGGTTTGGATCCGCTCTATGATGATAGGTATGAACGCGCTGGCGGAAAGTTTGCGACCATGGATCTTATCGGTCTTCCGTGGCGTTTGACCGTTGGTCCGCGGGGACTCAAGAATGGAGTGGTTGAGTTGACTTCACGAAGCACTGGAGTGAGTGAAGAAATGCCCGTAGAATCCGCCTTACAGAGATTAGCGGAAATCTATCTAAAAGTTTGATCAAAGAATATGCCAACTGGCCTCGGTGTACATCGTGAGAAATTGGTCCTTTGACTTTACGTCCACTAGTTTTCGCTGGAAAGGGAGTCAAACCTTCGATCTTTTACTTAATGACTTACAATTTGTTAAAAGGATTTAGCACGAAGATCCACGTTAACGTATGCTTAGACAAGTTTTTGTAATCTCGTCATATTTATTTCAAATCAAACCATTAAGCAAAAAAAACAGGTAGGATTATATGTATTACCCATCTAAAGCTTATTAAAAAGTCTTTTGCATATCACTTCTCTTTAGCCGAACATGAAACTTGATTTCTAAATCGATTTAAAGTGTAATTTATTGGTGTAATTTAATGAAGGTGTAAGTTTTGGCTAAAATAATAACCTTCGCAAACGTTAAAGGTGGAACAGGTAAATCGACACTATGCGTAAATTTAGCTGCTGCGCTCGGTAGTTTTGGATATACTCTGTCCGTTATTGATGCTGATCAACAAAACTGTGCCTTTGATTGGATAAATGCTTCCAATGATCAAAATTTAAAAAAAGTTGATGTATATCAACATTTTGAAATTCAAGATCTCAAAAAATTAACTACCGATTTTGTACTGGTTGATACCCAAGGTAGCTTAACAAGAGAGATGGCAGACTATCTTGCCGTATCCTCGCTTATTGTTACTCCTTGCAAAGTTTCACGTGACGATATCGTTGGCCAAGGCTGGGTTGAAATTTTCTTGAAACAAATGGGCATAAACGCTGCGCTTATCCCATTGTTAACGGTTTTAAACGGAGTAAATAAAAGGAGTTCCATTCTCTTCCATATTATTGCTCAGCTAAAAAAAGATGGCATACTTACGGCCCAGACCACGATTAGCCAACGAGTTTGTTTCGCTGAAACTAATGTGAACAGAGTCTCCGTCATTGGATATAATAAGATAGCAACTTTAGAAATGAATTCATTAACAGAAGAAATATTATCACTATTAAGTAAGGAGTAAAGGGATTGTGCCCAAAAAATTTGATGAAATATCACCTAAGGTGATTTCAGAAAAGAAATTTAATAAACTGCTTGAATCGCTACCTAGCACTAACATCGAAAAAAATACCGCAAAAAAAAGCGACCCAGGAGAAAAAGTAGCCGAAGCCGAAGAAAATTTAATTCAAAAGAAGAATTTGGTTGAAAAGCGACCCAACGACCAAAGAAAAAAAAGTGAATATCAACCACAGAAAGTGGAATTAAGCTCTAAACGTTCCCAGATCTTAGATGTTTTTGTCTACGAGTGCGATCGTTTGCGCTTTGGAATTCCTGTTCAATATGTCACTGAAATCACCAATGACTTCGGTGCCATTTCACCGCTGAATAATTTCATAAGGGCGTGCACCGGAACTTTTCAATATAGGGGTAGACTTCTGCCGATATTTGATAGTGAAAGTTGTTACCTAAGAACTGAAGATAATTTCAAGGAAAAAAATACGCTGTGTCATACCGAGGTGCCGGATGTAATCATCGCTTTAGACTACGAAGGCGTAATGTTCGCAATGACTATGCAAAGTCATATCGGAATTGTTGGGGTGGAAATACCTCAAAAAAATATCCTTGAAAACGGATCAAATAATTCTGATGAAAGTGATCTTCTTCTAGAAATTGTTGGATATGAAGATCAAAACTTATATATTTTCTCGCCGCAAAAAATAGCTCGGTTGGTTTCAAGGGAACTGAAAAATCAAATTGTAGTGGGCGCGGGAAATCCTGAAGGAAAGATTTCTGGGGAGTCGGAAACTGGTGCAGGCCAAGAAATCGATTTTATGCTAGCTCTGATAAAAAACAGCACACTTGCAATAGAAATCACTAAGGTTTTAGAGGTAATTGAAGGTTTTGAGGTCACACCTCTTTATAAAGTTTCCGATTACATCCGTGGACTGATAAATTTACGTGGTCAAGTTTTGGCATGCATAGATTTAGCGCAATACTTAGGATATGATTTTACAGTTTTAGACGAGCGTAATAAATTTATCGTAGTGCACGTTGATGGAATTGAATTTGCACTTTGTATAGACGATACTGTAGGAATTGAGGCTCTTAACCCATCGAATTTCCAGAGTTCCGAAAAAGTTTTTAAAAGTGAAATTAATCAATATTTTCCAGATTTTGTCGAGCAGAATGGTCAAGTAAAACTGATTTTCAAGCCAGAATTATTCATAAAGGAGCCCGACTTGTTGCAATATAAATAAAATAAAAAATTATTGTAATGATTTCACAGCGCGGTAGTCTCGAAGGGACATTAATTGGGAGTGTAGTAATATGATTGCAAAGAGTAACAGACTCAGGTTCAATATTACCGCCAAGATTTTGATCCTGGTCCTTAGCATTGCAATCCTTCTGGCTTCCTTTGGGGCCTATTCCGTCTACGTAATAAATTCTATGGGCATGAAGACTCAAAGGCTCGATCGGATCGAAAGCGCTCTGGAAACGCGAATTAACAATATGAATACTGTTAGAGTAGAATCCGCCAATATGACTAGCGCTGCGGCACTAACTTTATTGCTTGCGGGCACAGATGCGACGAAACAGCAAGTAAATGGATTTAATAGCGTTGTTAAAGATGCGAATGCAAAAATGGAGCAGGGTCTTAAGGAATTAGAAGAAGCCATTAAAACGATAAAGGCGATAGTTCCAAAATCTGGGCTAAAGGCAAAAAAAGATGCGCAAAAGTCACAAAATGCGCAACGCTGGTATGATCGGTTTATAACTCCGCCGATAGATTCTCAATCTATGGCAATTTACAAAAGGCTCAATTCGTCCCTTGTGATGTTACGATCGGAATATAATACAATTTCTGACAATCAGCAGGGAGTAATTCTAGCAATACTAGCATATAATGCTCACGCGATGACAGCCGATAAAGAGCGGCGTGTGCAGAAAAAAGATTTTCGAGATAAGTTGGCGAGTTTGAATAAAAAAATTGCAAACGCCAATAGTAGGTTGGAAACTTCACAAAAAGAATTGGGACAAAAAAACGAAAATTTATTCAGAGATATTGCTCAAGCAAGGAAACTAGCCTTTTCCTCGATGGAAACGGCACAAAGCCAATCGTTATACGTAACTTTAATTGTTGGAGTTGCATCAACATTACTTGCACTTACATTCGGCTTACTTCTGACGGCGGGAATCCGACAAAAATTGCGTGATGCTAATTTGGCAGTGGAAGCAATCACGCAGGGGGATCTCACGGTCGAAATAACGACTAGAGGCAATGATGAAGTCAGCGCTTTATTAAATTCAACAAACGAAATGCGGGAAAAAATAGTTGAGGTAATTTCCGCAATGAGCCTTGTTATTGATAAAATTTCCGAAAATTCTTCGAAATTGGAAACTACAGCTGAGCAAGTTTCTGATGGTACGAGCCAGCAAGCTAGTTCAGTTCAGCAAACATCTGCTTCAATGGATGAAATGGCCAACACAATTAATGAAAATGCTAAAAATGCTACTGAAACGGATGGGACAGCAAAATTACTGGCAGAAAACGCAAGTGTTTGTTCGCAGTCTATGGCGAAGACGTCTGAAGCGATGGGTGATATTTTTGAAAGAATAGCTATTGTCGGAGAAATTACTCGAAAAATAGAATTATTAGCCTTAAATGCGTCAGTTGAAGCAGCGCGTGCTGGGGAGCATGGGAAAGGTTTTGCAGTTGTAGCATCGGAAGTATCAAAATTGGCAGAGCTTAGTAAAGATGCAGCATCGGATATCCAAAAATCTTCAACGGAAGGTAAACAATTAGCGGATGAAACCAACCAAATGCTCGATGAACTTTTACCTGAAATCGAGAAAACACAAACGCTAGTACAGAATATTACGGCCTCATCTAATGAACAAGCCGTTGGCGCTGAGCAAATAAATGGAGCAATCAAAACCTTGGACGATGTGATCCAACAAAATGCAGTTGCATCCTCAAACTTATCTAGTTCAGCTAATGAACTCGCGCAAATAGTACCGGACCTAGAAGGTCTGATCCACCAGTTTAAAGTTGCTCAAGAGATTGAAGGTGAGGCTGATAACACCTCTACCGAAGACGTTGACAAGAACAAAAGTCATGACCAGTCCGCATTGAAAAAAGATGAAAGAAAAGAAGAATTAAAGGAAAGTGATGATTTTGGCAGATATTAAAGGATTAAGCTGCGATTAGGTAACTACATGCTGGAAAGTTTAACATCCGCCCTCAAAGAATGGCCATCAGACACTTCAAAGGAGACGCTATCGTCAACCCCGGAATTAGAAGCTATAATTGGAGCACTGATCGCTAAGGCAGACTTGATTTTAGGATATATACCAGAACTGGATAATCCGAGCGCGGAATTCGAAGGCCTGTACGATACTGCGTATTCAGACAGTCACTATATCTCTGGATTTGGTCGTATTATTGACTGCAAAAAAATTGTTCATCTTGGAATGTTATCTGAGTTAATTACCGAAGGGGCTAGGCAACTACAAACTTACTCTGAACATTCAATGCTTTATTTGTTTGGATTATTAATAAGAAAATTACAATCTATGTTAGAAGACTTATTATCCAACAAATCAACCGATATCGATATTTCTGACATAGTAAATGAGGCTGCAATTTATTTGGCAGAACCAATATCTGGATTGGTGGAAAAGCTGGAGCAAAAACGTAAAGACAGAATTGCAAATAAAGAAATTGTAAAGCCAGATAAAATTACATCATCGCCAAAGATAAGTACCTCAACAACTGCGATTCAAAATGAATATGAAGTGGAGGAAGACGAAATTCTGAATATTCCGGCTGATAAGATTGGGTTGATTAGCGATTTTTGTGAAGAAGCCTGGGAAAGTCTTCAAGCAAGTGAAAATCTTCTAATTGAATTGGAAAATAACCCCACTTCTAATGAGCTTGTTAATGAACTTTTTCGAGCGGTTCATACTGTAAAGGGAGGTGCAAGATTAATTGAGATAAGGAAAATTGAGGAACTTTCTCATGAACTTGAGACCATGTTAGATTTAGTGCGATCAGGAGATTTATCACTTAACGCTAGCCTCATCGATCTTGCCCTTGACTGTATAAAAAGAATTAATCGGATTACTGAAGAGGTAGCGGGAAGAGGCCCGATCAAAACGGTCATTAATGATTTAATTCATAGACTTAAGACAGATCCACAAGGTAAAAAAACTAATGTTGTTCCTGCTCAATTTTCTGGATTAGAGTCAAAATTAGAACCTGATTTAGCTGAGAATAGAAAAACAACGCAAGTACCTGGTTCAACAAGAGGGACAAGTGTAGTTCGTGAAGATTCAATAAAAGTGTCGGCTGAAAAATTAGATAGCGTCCTTAATTCATCATCCGAAGTTTATATCACTCGAATCAAATTAGATAATGATCAACGATTATTAACCGAGGCTTTATCAAAAATAGAAACAGATATTTCTTGTTTAGGCAAAGAATTGTCCAGTTTAAAAATTCATGCAGAGCTATCCAGTGTATTTCCCTCCAAAGTGAAAGGCAGTACCCCTATTGCTAATTTAAAAAATGGATCTGCTTCGAGTATCCTAGGAATTTCAGAAAATCTCAGCAATTGCCATAATGATTTGGCTGTTAATACGGAAAGATTATCTATCCATAACCGAGATGTACAAAAAAATATCGAAGATTTAGATGTTTTGAGCGCCCGCTTGCAAAGCGGTGCAATGAACTTCAGGATGGTGCCTATTGCAAATTTGTTCAATAGGTTTCCAGCTCAGGTAAGAGATATTGCCCGTCAGATTGGAAAACGCGTTGATCTCCAAATAAGCGGCTCTGATACCGAACTAGATAAAATTCTTATTAATCAACTTGCCGATCCATTACTTCATTTAATCAGAAACTCTATCGATCACGGAATAGAAAACCCGGAGGAGAGGATTGCAAAGGAAAAGCCGGAAGTGGGTGAAATAAAGCTTAAAGCTTATTATATGGGATCAAACGCAATAATTGAAATTCAGGATGATGGAAAAGGAATTGATCCTCAGACTATACTTTTAAAAGCTATTGAGAAAGGCCTAGTATCAAAGGCACAAAGTGTTGACTTAAACGAAAAAGAGATTTTTGATTTTATTTTTGAGCCAGGCTTTTCGTCGGCGGAAATAGTGACTGAATTGTCTGGAAGAGGAGTTGGAATGGATGTCGTTAAGACATCCATAAACCAGATGCAGGGGTCCATAAAAATAGAAAGTATAGTTAGCGCTGGAACCAAGGTTACCCTTCGTTTGCCGCTCACTCTTGCAGTAGTCGGCATTTTATTAGTGGCCGAAAATGGTTACGAGTTTGCGTTCCCAATTTTGAATGTTGAAGAAATTATTAATATTCGTCTCACACAAGATGTTATGAAGGTTAATGATACTTTAGTATATAATTTTCGAAGCGAGCTTGTCCCAGTTAATTTTTTGTCAGATTTTTTGGAATACCCTAAAAACACGCAGTCTGAAGGTGAAAATTTTCTTCTTATCCTGAATGATGGTGAAAGCAAAATTGGAGTAATTGTTGACGAAGTTTTGGGACAACAAAGTGTCCTTCTCAAACAACTCGGTAGCTTGATAGGGAAAGCGCCGTTTGTCATTGGCTGTACGATTTTGTCCAACAGTAAACTAGTCCTTATTCTAAATGTACTAGAATTAACCGAGTTTAACACGAATTTTGAAACTGCTAATCTTTATGAAAAGATTGAGAAGGTGGATCAAATTCAGAATAGAAGAGAGTCTCAAACTGTTTTAGTGGTAGACGACTCTAGAATGCAAAGAAAGCGGATTTGTGAATTCCTGCAGCAAAATGGCTACAACACAGAAGAGGCCGCAGACGGTTATGATGCATTGAATATTTGTCCAAAAGTAGTGATTAATTCTTTTTGTGTTGATATTCAAATGCCATTGATGGACGGATATGAGCTAATCGAACGACTCCGGAAGTTGGACGCTCATAAATCAACTAATATATGTGTTATATCTGGCGTTCACATGAATAAAGAGAATGCTCTCGCAAGATTAAGTGAATTGGGCGTCTATGATTTTTACGAAAAACCAGTTGATTTGGATAATCTCATTGCCGATTTAGATGAGAAACTTATCAATGATGAACTCAGTCAGACAGAGGCAAGTCTAAAGTGATTACTCAAAAGCTAAAAGATATGTTAGATTTAGTCTTCTGTATTGAAAATGACGATTTCCGGACTTATCTCGAAGCCGCGTCTATTCGCATGAATTTAAAAGCTCAATTCCTCAGCGTGGAAAATATACCCCGTACTATCTCAGACAGTCCCGGTGCAACACTAATTTTGCAGTCAAACAAAAATGAGGGAATCTTTTTTGATATTGGTAAAAAGTTGAAAGGCATTTTTTTTAAGGACTTAAAGATCATTTTTCTTTCTTTTGATTACTTAATTAAAGGAGATGCAATAAAGAGTTTTTCATCCTTTTTGCAGGCTCCTTGTAAGATAGACAATATTCTAATTGAAGCCGAAAGGTTGAATGAAAGCCGAAAACGAATTCTATTAATTGACGACTCTAAATTAGTACACAAAAATTTGGTGGATCCACTGAAGGCGAAAGGTTTCATTGTAGAGCAGGCATATAATGGTCAAGAAGGAGTTGATTTGGCCATTTCGACAAAACCAGATCTAATAATTTGCGATATTGAGATGCCGATCATGAACGGTTTCGAGGCGTGCACCACTATACGAGCCAACGAAAAAACCAAAGATACTTACATCATAATGTCGAGTACCTTGAAATCTGCAGAAGACCAAAAAAAAGGGTTTGCTGCAGGTGTCGATGAGTATATGCCAAAGCCGGTAATATTTGAAGATCTGTTGGAAAGGATCAAAAGATCGTTTACCTTGCAGTCCGCACTAAGGGAAAAAATTTTAATATTGGACTCCGATACAAATCAGTCTGAAAATATAGCTAGTTTTCTGAGTAAGCAGGGTTTTCCTACGAGGATCGCATCCGATATCAATGAAGCGAAAAGGCTCCTAAGAAAATTTTCGAGTGATTTGATTATTGCGTCGTCAAATTCCATGGGTACATCGATAATTGATGTTGCGGATTTGTGTGCTGCAGAATTCGTGAATTCGGATCTGGCTTTTATAGCTTTAGTGAATCAGGAAAATGAGGCTGACCGAAGAATGGCTTTAAATGCAGGTGCGAAAGATACCATCGCTACACCTTTAACTGCTGAAGCTCTTGCGGCAGTTGTAGAACGGACTCTGGCTGAAATTCGTTCAACTCGAGATCGAAATCAGTTTCAACGATATGTTTCCAAGGCTTCTTTCCAGTCAGCCTTAGAAAAATCTGTTCTTAGTGAATTATCTTTGCCACCTCGGGCGGAAAACCGAAATGCTATAGTTTTCTTCTTGGACATTGCGCAATTTACTGGCCGCTGCGAGCGCTACCCTCCTGAAGAAATTGTTTCGCAAATAAACAATATGTTTGAGAAGATAACAGAAATCATTACAGAAAATGACGGTGACATAGATAAATTCATGGGCGATGCCTGTATGTCTTTCTGGTTTGATGAAGGTGATAGCCCTAATGCTGAAAAATGCCTGAATTCAGTGTTAGAAATCCAAAGTGCTATAACCGAACTAAACGCTTTAGACCCAATTCTTAAGGATGATCCTCTGAAAATAAGAATGGGTTTAAATTCTGGGAATGTAATTTTATGCGATTTGGGGGCTGCTAAAGCGAGAGTCGATCTTACAATGATTGGCGATGCAGTAAATATTGCTGCAAGATTAGAAACTGCGTGCTCCCAATATTTTATTGATAATCTGATCAGCGGCTCGCTTGCTGAGTCTAATAAGACTCTCTTTAAGATGCGCATAATTGATAGAATAAGGGTTTATGGGAAAGATAAGCCGGTAGATGTTTACGAAGTGCTAAACTACTCTGGTAAGAGTTCCGAGAATGAAGACAAACTTGTTGACCTATTTGAAAAGGGTTTTGCGGCTTACACGAACGGCGACTTTGTGCTTGCAAAAGATTGTTTCAGTAAGGCTGTAAAGTTTGAGATTGATCGAGGGTATGAATTAAACCCGTCAATGATTTATTTTGAACGATGTGAAATGTTAATTTCAAATTCGCCAAAACGTTGGGACGGGGTGTGGAATTTGGAAACCAAGTAATTATGATGAAAAGTGGCGATAGTGTTTCAAAAGTAACAAAATTCATTAATAAGAATTATGGATTGGATATTCCAGAAAAGCTAAAGCCACTAGCTGTATCTGAACTAAAGAAATTCAAAACAAAATATAAGATCAAGGACTGGTCGGTAATTCTTGCCAATCAGGGATCACAAGAAAGAACAAAACAATTATCCGAGCTTTTAGAAATATTCACTGTAGATCATACGAATTTTTTTAGGAATAAAATTCATTTCGAAATCCTGAAAAATAATGCTCTTCCATATTTATTAAGCGAGCAGGGCCATTCAGATCAAACAGACTTGAGAATATGGAGCGCAGGCTGTTCAACCGGTGAGGAAGTTTTTTCTATTCTGGTTGCCCTATTCGAATATTTTGGTGTAAAATATAAAGATATTACCTGCGGAGTTTTGGCTACAGATATCTCGCGGAGCGCACTAAAAAAAACAGAGGTAGGAATTTATAATACCGCAAAAGTTGCGAAAGGTATCCAGTCCCGTTTAGAAAATTACATTGAGCTTAAAGGCGGCGGACTTTTTCAGTTCAATGAAAAACTCCGTCGCGAAATCACTTTACGTGATTTTAATTTAAACAGCAAAGTATATCCATTCAGACAAAAATTTCATGTAATTTTTTGTAGAAATGTATTGTTGTATTTTAACAGAGAAAGCCGCGAAAACACGCAGGAAAAACTAGTGTCTGTGTTAGATAACGGAGGGTTTATATTTATCGGTGATGCTGAAAACCTGGACTTTGAAAATTTTGGGTTGGAGAAGATTGGCAACGGCGTTTTTCAAAAACCGGATCTGGTTTGATGCTCTCTCTTCATTCGCAAGCATTGGCCTTCATTTCGGCAACGCCACTTGTTAGGAGTAAAGTAAGGGATTGTTTGGAGGAACTTTGGCCCGGAGCTTTCAGAATTGCATCATCGATTTCAAGCAAACGGCTGGATATTTTTGAATTTGAATACCTTATGATTGATTTTGATAAAGACTTTTTTTCTTCAAAGGATGATTTGCTTAGACAGATAAAAAAGACTGACAGTACGACATATATTTTTACTGATCTGGAGACGGAAAAAAAGCTCGCGCACTTAATTAAATTATTTCCCCAAAAAGTCATTTTTGTTTCGAAACCATCGAGCCCAGCTGTAAAAATTTTCATAGAGGAATTGGTCAAGGTTGTAGAAACCATCAAACTCAGTCACAGTGGGAAATCGGAATTCGATTTTCCAACGGGAAATTTTCTTTGCCCTGAATTGATAGCTATTGGTGCTTCGACTGGTGGTCCAGAAGCCATCAATGCGTTAACTAAAACTTTGTCACAAAACATGCCTCCAATTTTAATCGTATTGCATATGAAAGCAAATTTGATGGGGATATTTTGTAAAAGGTTGCAAACCTTAACTCAATTAAAGGTTGTTGAAATAACATCGCGAGAGCAAATAGGATCAAATTCGATTTTTATTGCTTCTGGTGATCACCATATGATCGTAAAGAAAAAAGGCGGCATGTTTTTCTTAGAACGTGGTGACAAAACTAAAGTGAATGGTCACTGTCCAAGCGTGGATACATTATTCAATTCGATATCAGAAATCCATAATTGCGTTAGGGTGGGAATACTTCTCACCGGGATGGGTAGTGATGGGGCACTTGGATTGCTCAACTTGAAAAAAGCTGGAGCACTTACTGTGGCGCAAGATGAGAGTACCGCTGCAGTTTATGGTATGCCTAAAGCTGCGGTAGATTTAGATGCTGCAAATTACATTTTAAGTTTGGACGAAATTACACAACTATTACAATCTTTCGCTATACCGAACTAAAATACATTTTTCTTTTAAATATTGAAAAGTTAGCAGCGAAAATAATTAACAATATAATATCAGGTGGATACACTATGTTTATAATTTTTAACTTATTCGCCACCAATAAGGAAAATGTAAATTTTTCTTCTCATCCATCGTCCATAATACAGATACGATTTCTTTATTGAAATGGTAGCCCGTAGGGGAATCGAACCCCTCTTTCCAGGTTGAAAACCTGGCGTCCTAACCGATAGACGAACGGGCCTTTTTCGAGCCATGCGAGGCCTTCTAGGCAAAGGCCGGTTGGCTTGCAAGAGGAAATTCAACAAATTCTTCAAGTTTTTGACTGGAATGGATGTCATATGGCATCAAAAACTCGTTTATGCTGCCTGTGCTTGTAAAAGGGCGGCATCTTCTAAGCGAAGCTGCACTGATCTTCTTCCTTGCCACTCGTTAAGTTCCAATCGGCCGGCAAGGTGAAAGCGTCTTCCACTATGTTGCTCTATGGTTTCTCCGATCGCAGATTTAAAGGCATCAAAAGCGATGCCGTCGAGTATCTTCTCTCGACTATCGCCGAAACGGAACTTCAAATGCTTCTCACCAACACGTTTGGCAAATATTATTTGCATATTGGCAAAAACAAAACGGGGAGAAGGAGCTCCGGCTCCATAGGGTCCCGCCTTTTCCAGGTGCTCGACCAGTTCAATTGTCGCTGCATTGGGCATTAGGACAGAGTCTAAGTGCAGACTTGGAGGTTCTTTGTCATCGATACCCTTCTGCTTAATGAGAGATGATAGTTTTTCCATCGCGGTTTCTATCTCTTGGGTCTTTACCGTGAGCCCTGCTGCCATTTTGTGACCACCGCCTTTGAGTAGAATGCCTTGTTCTACAAGATTCTGAATTGCTGCTCCTAAATCAATACCAGCTATTGATCGTCCTGATCCCTTGCCTTCGCCTGCATCAATACCGATGACAACTGCAGGGCGTTGTGAGGCCTCCTTCAGGCGTGAAGCAACGATGCCAACAACGCCTGGATGCCAATTCTCGCCTGCCGCCCATACCAGTGGTTTATCAAGCCCACGTTCTTCAGCCTGTTTAAATGCATTTGCACAAACGTCCTCTTCAATCTCTCGGCGCTCAGCATTTAACGTTTCTAGTAACGCTGCCAATCCCTCCGCCTCTTCGGAATTTTCAGACATAAGTAGGCGTGCACCAAGATCAGCATTACCAACTCGACCTCCTGCATTAATTCGGGGGCCAAGTAGAAAACCTAAGTGATAAGGTGTTGGGGCTGTGTTGAGCTTTGCTTGATCCGCCAAGGCGACAAGTCCAATTCGGTTCCGTTTTGCCATTATTTTAAGGCCTTGGTGTACGAACGCTCTGTTTACACCTACAAGTGGAGCTACATCAGCCACAGTACCAAGAGCAACGAGATCCAGGTATTCAATAAGGTTTGGAGAACGTGCTCCCTTTTCTCGCAAAAACCGACCACATTCCACTAAACATAGGAAAACAACTGCTGCTGCGCATAAATGTGAAAGTGTTCCACTTTCGTCTTGGCGGTTGGGATTCACCACGGCCACACAATCTGGCAATGTTTCTGAGGCAAGGTGATGATCTAATATTATTACATCTGTATTGCTCACCGCAGCTATCGGTTTGTGGCTTAGCGTGCCGCAATCAACGCATATTATCACTTCATGGCGTTCAGCTAAACTTTGCATAGCGGTCACATTTGGTCCATAACCTTCATGAATACGGTCGGGAATATAAAGCGTTGCTGACTGGCCAAACTCCGCTAGCCAGGATGTAATTAAAGCAGCTGATGTTGCACCGTCAACATCATAGTCCGCAAAAATCGCTATTCGCTCTTTTTTTTCTAACGCGCGAAGAAGTCGTTTTGCGGCTTTGTCCATATCTAAAATTTTACGTGGGTCGGGGAGAAGATTTTTGATTGTTGGCGCAAGAAATTCGTCAATATAGTCGGGCCGAACGCCGAGCCTTGCCAAAACTGAGCAAAATGGCAAGGGGAAATTTCTTTCCTGCATAAGTGCTTCAGCGGCGCGCTCCGTTGCATTACTTGGCCCGATCCACCTTTTGTTTGTCAGCGAATTTGAAACTTCAAGATAACCCAAAATCTTTCCCGTTCTTAATCAAATGCTCTTTTGGTAGGTGTTCGGTAAATCATCCGGCGAACTGAACCCGTTTTGGAACGCATTAAAACCGTTTCAGTTGTGAAATACCCTACTTCACGCTTGATACCAGGCAGCAATGATCCACTAGTCACTCCTGTGGCAGCAAAAATCACCTCATCCCGTACCATATCGTCTTTGTCATAAACGCGATCTAAGTCAGTTATGCCAGCATCGTGTGCTCGTGACTTTTCATCACCATTACGAAACAAAAGACGACCATAGATTTGGCCTCCCATACACTTGAGTGCGCTTGCTGCCAATACGCCTTCTGGTGCGCCACCAGAACCCATGTACATGTCAATTCCAGTGATTTCAGGTTCTGCGCAATGCATAACGCCCGCAACATCGCCATCTAAGATCAAGCGAATAGCAGCACCGGTGCTCCTTAATTCCTCAATCATGGATATATGGCGATGGCGTTCTAATACGCAGACTGTAATTTCCTCATTTGAACAACCCTTAGCTTTGGCTAACGCATTTACGCGCTCCGCGGGAGACATATCGAGTGTGACAGTATCCGGCGCGAAAAACGGACCTATAGCCAATTTTTCCATGTAAACATCTGGCGCATGCAGCATTGAACCCCTTGGAGCAATCGAAATTAAGGTCAACGCATTTGGCATGTCCTTAGCAGTAAGTGTAGTGCCTTCCAGTGGATCAAGCGCGATGTCAACAGCTGGCCCATTACCGCTGCCAACCTCTTCTCCAATATATAGCATTGGTGCTTCATCTCGTTCTCCTTCACCGATGACCACAACACCTGCAATATCAAGCTTATTCAGTTGACTTCTCATAGCGTTCACTGCAGCTTGATCAGCAGCCTTCTCATCTCCCCGACCAATTAAATTGACAGTAGCAATTGCCGCTGCTTCGGAGACGCGTGCAAGGCCAAGGGATAGCATTCTATCTTTAAAAGCGCTTTCATCTGAGTTCATAAAAAATCCACTTCAGGAATCGTCTCCGTTACGGGTATTTATACATCCTCTATTCTTATCGCTACCGGGATTCCTTCCAAAACACCAGTTTGTGGCAGGTTTATCAACGCTGTGTCTAGCGCTTTGCGAGCCGTTTTATGAGTAACGATTATGACAGGCGCGGCCTCATCACTGTGACCGTATTGCCGCATCCGGTCGATAGATACACCTTCTTGACCCAAAACGGTGGCAATTTTGGCTAATGCTCCTGGCTTATCTTTAAGTCGCAAGCGGATATAATATGGAGCGGGGGTAACCGCGCTGGCAGGTATGGCCTTTTCAAGCGTTACCGCAGGTTGCCCAAAGGTTGATAACCGAGTCCCGCGTGCAATTTCAACTACATCGGATAAAACAGCACTTGCTGTTGGCCCTTCTCCTGCACCGGGACCCCTAAGAACAATTTGACCTACTTCGTCTCCTTCCAGAACCATCATATTGGTTCCACCGTCCAACTGACCGAGAGGAGAATATTTGGGTACAAGGCATGGCGACATACGCTGTTCTAATCCCTTTTCTGTCATTTGTGTAACCCCGAGAAGCTTAATTCGAAAGCCCATGTCGTTGGCTTGTTCGATGTCCTCCAGTGCAACGCGTTCAATGCCTTCTAGCGAAACCGCATTAAAATCAACTTGCGTACCAAAAGCGATTGAGCTTATCAAGGAAAGCTTATGTCCTGCGTCAATTCCACCAACATCTAGCGTTGGGTCAGCCTCAAGGTAACCAAGTTCAGCGCATTCCTCAAATAGTGCCTTGTAATCACGCCCTGTCGCTTGCATCTGCGTGAGAATATAGTTGCATGTCCCATTCATGACACCCATAACGCGGGATACTTCATTACCGGCAAGGCCTTCAGTGAGTGATTTAATGACTGGAATGCCACCCGCAACAGCAGCTTCGAAACGGATCAGCGCTCCTTTCTCCTCAGCCTGCAAGGCAAGCTCATGACCAAAATGCGCCAACATCGCTTTGTTTGCGGTTACCACATCTTTTCCTTTAGATAAGGCGGCTTTGGTTGCTTCCAGTGCAGGGCCTCTATGACCACCTATTAGTTCAATAAAAATATCTATGTCTTCCCGCTGGGCTAGACTAATAGCATCCGTTTCCCATGCATAATCTTTGAGCGAAATCCCACGATCTTTTGAGCGGTCCCTAGCGCAAACTGCCGCTACCTCCAAAGATTTCCCTGTCCTTTTTTGAAGCAAATTGGATTTCTGGCGAAGAATTTTAACGACACCAACGCCAACAGTCCCCAGTCCGGCAATGCCAAGTCGTAATGTTTGCGCCATAACATCATCCTATAAGTTGTCCAGATAAACAGCGTTTAGCGTTTTCAATTCTGAGGTGCAACGCTTCGCTTTTAAGAATTTGATCTTTTTAATCAAAGATTTCTACACTTTCGCTTAAATACCTCTTCGGTTAATGTATCCGCATGGCGAGGACACAAGGTTCATTTTCGCAAAATACGGCGCCGAAAGTTTTTCAATCTGCGCTGCGCCTTTTTGCAGGTTACGGGTATGCGGCGGTTTCAATGCGCAAAATTGCAGACGACGTAGGTGTACATGTTGGCGCTCTTTACAATTACACTCCAGATAAACAAACTCTTTTGTTCAAGATCATGCTCAATCATATGGAGAGCCTGCTTGCGGCTTGGGGCGATTGCGTAAATCATGAGCAACCTATTGACCAGATCAAAGAGTTTATTAGATTCCATTTGGATTTTCATCTTAGCAAGTCTGATGCTGTTCTGGTTGCCTATATGGAGCTTAGAAATCTGAGTGAAGACAATTTCAGGGTTATAGAACATCTGAGACGAAAATATGAAAATATCCTCACTGATATTTTATGCCGTGGAGCAGATGTCGGTGTTTTTCACTTCAGCGATGCACGGATCACAACATTAGCGTTTATAGGCATGCTTAAGGAAGTTGGAACATGGTACCGTCCAAATGGTCGTTTATCTGCCGTGGAAGTAACCACCATTTATCAAGAAATGGTGGTGGATTTTCTTGGAGTGAAAAAATCGTAGGCTTAATTTATAAATTTCGATTTCAAATATGTACTAAAAGCAAATTAAAGACATCGAGGGTATAATAAGATTTTCGCATGTGGTAATTAGATTGTTCTTTTGTATCATAGTAGTACTGTTCCTACCCAAGGAATATTTACGAGGTGTCTTATGAAAGTGGGTTTCATTGGTTTGGGTAACGTTGGTGGCAAGCTGGCCGGAAGCCTGCTTCGCAATGGATATAATGTTTCAGTATTTGATTTGAATAAAAAACTTGTTGCAGCGTTTGAAGGCCAAGGGGCGAAAGGACTGTCTGGTCCCGCTGAAATCATGCAACGCTGTGATACAGTTATAACATGCCTCCCAAGCCCTGCTGCTTCTGATTTTGTGATGAGCGAAATGTTGAATCAGGTAACCGAAGGTAAAATCTGGATGGAAATGTCCACAACCGATGCAACGGAAGTAAAGCGCTTAGGGAAAAAAGTCATATCTTCAGGTGGATTAGCTGTTGATTGTCCAGTTTCAGGCGGTTGCCATCGAGCAGCAACGGGTAACATTAGTATATTTGCCGGGTGTGATAGAAAAACTTTTGAAAAGATATTACCGCTTTTGACTAAAATGGGTCGCCGCATTTTGCACACCGGCGCACTCGGTTCAGCTAGTGTCTTAAAAGTTATTACGAATTATCTTGCCACAGCAAACCTTGTGTCCTGCGCAGAGGCTTTAACAGTTGCGAAAGCGAGTGGTATGGATCTTGGGACAGCATATGAAGCGATTAAGATTTCTTCGGGCACTTCATTTGTCCACGAAACGGAAAGTCAGCTTATTTTAAACGGTAGCCGTGATATTTCATTTACCATGGGCCTTGTTGCAAAAGACATTGGTCTTTTTCAAGAAGTAGCGGATAGGTTTGGTATAGCTCTTGAGCTTAACCCTCTACTTATTTCAATTTTTCAGGATGGTATCAAAAAATACGGCGCCAGCGAATTTTCACCAAACATCATCAAAAGGCTTGAAGACCGCACAGGCTTAAGCATACGCACTTTAGGATTTCCAGCAGAAATTGAAGACGAAAACCCAGAAGAGCCCGGCTATGAAGTGAAAGCGATCAAATCCTGACAGTTTTATATGCAGTCAATTTAATACCGTGTTATTCCAACCTTTGAAGGAATGGTAGATAGAGGTTTTCATAGGATGATTGCTTCATCAATATAGTTTATCTGCAACGAGATTATTGATACCTTTCGTATAGATGCGTGACAGAAAGCAATGTCGAGGAGGAAAAAATGTCAAAAATTAACGAGCCAAGCTTTCGAGAGAGCGTAGACATTATGTTTAATCGAGCTGTTGAAACAATTGATCTTCCGCCAGGTATGAAAGAACAAATACGTTCTTGTAATGCAACATACACTGTTCGGTTTGGGGTTAGACTGCGTGGTGAAATAAAAACTTTCACTGGTCACCGCGCGGTCCACTCTGAACATATGGAGCCAGTTAAAGGTGGTATAAGGTATGCGGAAAGTGTTGATCAAGACGAGGTTGAAGCGCTGGCCGCACTTATGACTTACAAATGTGCCTTGGTAGATACTCCTTTTGGCGGCTCTAAAGGTGGTTTGTGCATTAACCCACGCGATTATGATGAACATGAGCTAGAGTTAATCACCCGACGCTTCGCTTACGAACTAATTAAACGTGATTTGATACACCCAAGCCAAAATGTGCCTGCGCCGGATATGGGTACCGGAGAGCGGGAAATGTCGTGGATTGCTGACCAATTTGCCCGTATGAATACAACAGATATTAACGCCAAAGCTTGTGTGACTGGAAAACCAATAAATGCGGGAGGAATTGCGGGGCGGATTGAAGCCACTGGACGAGGTGTTCAATATGCGTTGCGAGAGTTTTTTCGTGAACCTGCAGACGTAAAAAAAGCGGGTTTGAGTGGGGAATTAGACGGTAAAAGGTTAATAATCCAAGGCCTCGGTAATGTGGGGTACCATGCTGCTAAATTCCTAACGGAAGAAGATGGAGCAAAGGTCGTTGCCATAATAGAGCGCGATGGAGCAATTTATTCTGAAAACGGTTTGAGGTCAGATGACGTGCGTAATTGGATCAGTCAGTATGGTAAAGTTGAAGGATTTCCTGATGCGCAATACACGAAAAATGGCAGTGCGCTTTTAGAAGCTGAATGTGATATTCTTATCCCTGCGGCCTTGGAAGGTGTGATCCACCGGGATAATGCAGCCAATATTAAAGCACCTCTTATAATTGAGGCGGCTAATGGCCCTGTGACATCGATGGCAGATAGTATTTTGCGCGAAAAGGGATGCGTTATTATTCCAGACATGTATGCTAATGCCGGTGGCGTTACAGTTTCTTACTTTGAATGGGTGAAAAACCTAAGCCATATACGTTTTGGACGCATGCAGCGGAGGGAACAAGAAGCACGAAATGAAATGGTTATAAGTGAGCTGCAAAACCTCTCAGACGCAATGGGCGATCGCTGGACGCTTTCTGATAATTTTCGCCAGAAGTATATGAAAGGCGCAGGCGAGCTAGAGCTCGTGCGTTCTGGTCTCGATGATACCATGCGTGGAGCTTTTCAATCCATGCGATGCGTTTGGCATGAAAGAGAAGCTGTCACCGATTTGCGGATGGCGGCGTATCTGGTTGCAATAGAAAAGATCGCCGCGAGTTATAAAGGAAAAGGACTTTAATCTGTAACTCGTTTAGAGCTGTTTAACCGCCCTTAAAATCGATTTCTCTCTAATTTTACAATATTGGTTCTGAAATTTGTCCGGTGCCACGACATCAGCGTTTTCACAAGCGCCACTCAATTTATTGAGATTAGCAATGCACAATTTAATTGATTTCCTCAAATGATATCTTCCTCCAGCACGAAATTTTCTATTGATTTATTGATTAACTAAGGGCTCTCTGTTTGGAAAAGTTACAGAGGTGCCACATGCGATTTTCAGCATTTGAACTTTTCAAGCAAGGAGTGACTGGTAATAAGGGCTGGAAGCCGCATTGGCGCACGCCAAAGCCCAAAGCGGTATATGACATTGTCATTATTGGTGGAGGTGGACATGGACTTTCCACCGCCTACTACTTGGCAAAAAACCATAAAATTAATAATGTTGCAGTACTGGAAAAAGGCTATCTTGGTGGGGGTAATATTGGAAGAAATACTACGATTGTGCGCGCCAATTATATGATGCCAGGAAATTCTGAATTTTACAGCCATTCTCTCAAGCTTTGGGAAGGAATGGAGCAGGATTTAAATTTCAATACGATGATGTCTCAACGGGGGCAAATTTCCATTTTCCATTCAGATACACAGCGTGATAGCGCTGTCCGGCGGGCAAATGCTATCATCAATCAGGGGGATGATGCTGAACTTTTGACCCAAGCTGAATTACAAAAAATGGTGCCATATCTAAACTACAGTAGCCCTCGTTTTCCTATCTATGGTGGCGTATTGCAACGGCGTGCAGGGACAGCTCGTCATGATGCCGTTGCTTGGGGCTATGCACGTGGTGCAGATGTAAGAGGTGTTGATCTTATCCAGAACTGTGAGGTCACTGGAATTAATATGGAAAATGGTAAAGTGACCGGTGTGCAAACATCGCAAGGAGAAATTAAGGCCAAAAAGGTTGCAATAGTAGTCGCCGGACGTTCAAGCATTGTTGCGGCCATGGCCGGTATTCGGCTCCCTATCGAAAGCCATATTCTTCAGGCCTTCGTTAGCGAGGGTTTGAAGCCTTGTATTGACCATGTAATTAGCTTTGGGATGGGGCATTATTATATTAGTCAGTCGGATAAGGGTGGCTTAGTATTTGGCGGAAATCTTGATTATTACGCATCCTATGCCGCGCGTGGCAATTTACCGATGAAAGAAAGAGTCATGGAAGCAGCGATGACATTGATGCCAGTGATAGGTAAGGCAAAAGTCCTTCGTTCATGGGGAGGAATCATGGATATGACGCCCGATGGCAGCCCGATCATCGACAAAACCAATGTAGAAGGTCTCTATATCAACTGCGGGTGGTGTTATGGTGGATTTAAGGCAGTTCCGGGCTCCGGTTTTAGCTTTGCTCATTTACTTGCAACTGATACACATCATACGACTGCAACAGGATTTCGCTTAGACCGATTCCGCACTGGATATGGCCTTATGGACGAAGAGGGCACCGGCTCGCAGCACAATTTACATTAACATTAAGAGCTTGATAATATTTCATAAAAGCTGCACTGGAAAACGAATATGAGACTAAACTGCCCAAGATGTGGTGAACGAGATTTGAAAGAATTCTATTACCAGGGCGATGCAATTGCACTAAACAGACCCGATCAAGAAGCAGATGAGACCATTTGGGATGACTACCTTCACAATCGCGATAACTCGCCGGGTCTAAGGGAGGAATTATGGTATCATGAAGCGGGATGCAACGCCTGGCTTATTGTGAAACGAAACACTCAAACACACGAAATAATCAAAACGGAAATGGTCGCAGAACGCGTGTTGGCGAAAGGAGAATGTTCATGAGGTTGGATCAAGGAGGTTTGATTGACCGCACGCGGCCAGTGGAATTTTCTTTTGATGGGATGTCTGTGACTGGATTCGCTGGGGATACACTTGCCTCCGCGCTTCTCGCCAATGATATCAGTTTGGTTGGTCGATCATTTAAATATCATCGACCCAGAGGTATAATGACAGCTGGATCAGAAGAGCCAAACGCCCTTGTCACTGTGGGAAAGGATGAAGCACAAGAACCAAATGTGAGGGCGACTACTCTTGAAATTTATGAAGGTCTCTCAGTAAAAAGTCAAAATAGATGGCCAAGTTTAAATTTGGATCTTCTTGCGGTCAACGATCTGGTTGCGTCTTTTTTAGGCGCCGGATTTTATTACAAGACATTCATGTGGCCCAAGTATTTTTGGGAAAAAATCTATGAACCGGTAATTAGGCGGGCAGCAGGACTCGGTGCACTAAGCGGGATTGCGCCGCAAAACGCCTATGAAAAAGCTAATGCCTTTTGTGATGTGTTGGTTATTGGCGGTGGGCCAGCAGGCCTAATGGCTGCTCTGCAGTTAGGTAAAGCGGGTCTTAGTATAATACTGGCCGATGAAGATAGCTCGTTGGGTGGACGCCTTTTATCGGATAATACTGAAGTGGACGGAAGACTTGGAATTGAGTGGGTAGACGGCATTGAAACCGAGTTGTCCATGCTCCAGAATGTTCGCATCATGCGCCGTACTTCTATTACCGGCGCATACGATCATGGGACTTTTGGAGCGCTGGAGCGAGTTGGAAAACATAATTCCAAAGGATTAAAGGGCTCGGTGCAAGAGTGCTTCTGGCGTATCGTTGCGCAACGCTCAATTTTGGCCTCTGGAGCTCTGGAGCGATTTATAGCTTTCCCTAACAATGACCGACCAGGTGTCATGACCGCTGGAGCTGTGCGCAGCTATGTTAGTCGTTATGGTGTCGCGCCTGGTCGTTCAACTGTTATTTTTGGCAATAATAACAGTGCCTTTGAAACGGCAAAGTGCCTTGAAAGTGCAGGTATACATATAGCTGCCTTTGTTGACAGCCGCATGGACGCCGCAATAAAAGGAGATTTTCCAATTTTCCGGGGTTCAGTCGTGACAAACACCTTTGGACGCCGGCGGATTGAGGCTGTTACAGTACGACATTCTGGCGGGGAAGAGAGAATCAGAACCGACTGCCTAGCCATATCTGGCGGTTGGAACCCGACCGTGCATCTTAGCTGCCATATGAACGGTCGCCCATGCTGGGATGAAGCAACCCAGAGTTTTTTGCCGCAAGAGGACGCAATTCCTGGAATGATCTATGCTGGTGCTACAGCAGGATTTATGTCAACGGCGGACTGTTTACGTTCTGGAGTTGAAAGCGCAAATAAGATTTTAAATGAGATAGGTATAAAATTCAAGCCTGTAGCGTTGCCCTCAGCTGAACAAAATACTTATAAAATTAGTCCTCTTTGGTCGGTGCCAACAGATGGCCGAAAACGCGCGTGGGTTGATTTTCAAAATGACGTGACGGTCAAAGATATCGTTCAATCGGTGGCAGAAAATTATCGTTCCGTAGAGCATATGAAGCGATACACCACCCAGGGTATGGCAACAGATCAGGGTAAAAATTCTAATGTTACTGCATTGGCAGTATTAGCTGATGTAACGGGGTGTTCGATCGCCGACACGGGAACTACAACATATAGGCCCCCGTTCGCCCCAGTCGCGATCGCCGCTATGGGATCAGAGGGAGCGGGTAAGGGCTTTGCTCCTGAGCGCTTTGGATCCACGCACCAAGTAATGCTTGACCGTGCAACCCCTTTAATAGAGGCGGGCCTTTGGTATAGGCCTAGTTATTTTCCTATTTTGGGTGAAAAGACATGGCGGCAGTCCTGCGATCGCGAAGTTCTTGCAGTTCGAAATCATGTAGGTGTCTGTGATGTTTCAACCTTAGGTAAGATAGATATAAAAGGCCCGGACTCCTCCAAGCTTCTGGACTTCGTTTATATTAATAATTTCAGCAATTTGCAGGTGCAGCGTGTTCGATACGGCCTCATGCTCCGCGAAGACGGATTTGTAATGGATGATGGAACAACAGCACGGTTATCTGATACTCATTATCTTATGACTACCACCACAGCTGCAGCTAGTCAGGTGATGTGTCACCTTGATTTTGTGCACCAGTGCCTTCATCCTGAGTGGGATGTCAGCTTTAATTCCGTGACTGAGCACTGGACACAATTTGCGATAGCTGGACCAAAGGCAAGTAATTTGCTGAACGACCTTTTGGACACACCGCTTTTGGAAAGGGATTGGCCATTTATGAAATGTGCCTCTGTTGAAGTTTTTGGGGTAGATTGCAGGCTATTTCGGATCTCTTTTAGTGGTGAGCTTGGTTATGAACTTGCTGTGCCATCACGATATGGAGAAAGCCTATTCCGCATTTTAATTTCAAAGGCGGAAGAATTAGGTGGAAGCGCTTACGGGATGGAAGCTCTAAATGTTTTGCGTATTGAAAAAGGCTTTATTACACATGCGGAAATTGATGGAAGGGTTACCGCATTTGACCTCGGTATGGAGCGTTTGATGAGTGCTAAAAAAGATTTCATTGGCAAAACCGCGTCACAAAGACCAGGTCTTGTTGACCCTAAACGCCCCCGGCTGGTAGGTTTGAAACCTGTTGGATCCGTCAAAAAATTAACGGCTGGATCACATTTATTTAATGAGAAAGATCCATCACAGGCTAATTACTGCCGAGGTTATGTGAGCTCAGTTGCCTACTCTCCGAATCTTGAGCGGTTTCACGGCCTGGCGTTTTTGGAAGAAGGCATTGAAAGTTATGGCCAAATAATTCGCATGGTCGATCACGTAAGGGGTATTGAAGCAATTTGCGAGGTTACCTCTGCTATTGCTTTTGATCCCCAGGGAGAACGAACGCGTGCTTAAGCTTTCTGCCAAATCTGCCTTTGAGGGACTTTTGCCAAAGCAAATTGGCTCGGTGTCAATTAAAGAATACGCTGTTGACTACCTGACGCTAATTGACTGGCCTGCGGGTAGGAAAGATGACGTGTCTTCAGAGCTTGAAAAAATTCATGACATTACGCTCCCCGTACCCAACAGAATATCAGGGCGGACTGGTAATTGCTGTCTGTGGTTCGGCAACCATTATCTCCTAATGGGACCCAAGCCAGGACCAGAACTGGCAAATGTGGCTCGTTTGACTGATGTGTCTGATGGTTATGGGATCCTCCATGCTGAAGGGGATGAGATTGAAGCTGTCTTGGCAAGACTTATCCCGATCAATTTGTGTAAGTCGGTTTTTAAGCGCGATCATACAGCAAAAACGCTGGTCCAACATATGCAGGCATCTGTTACAAGAATTTCAGAAAGTGCCTTCCAGATCATTGTGTCTCGTTCCATGGCCCGTACCTTAGTGCATGATCTCGAGCGTGCCATGGGTTCGGTTGCCTTTAGGGCTTCTCTTCAGATTGAATAAATTCTCTGAATTCTTCATAGAACATGTCAACCGGGTCTGGACTTTGAACAATGTTCAGTTGATATTTCTTGAATGAGTCTACCACCTGGATTTCTCGATGAATTGCGTTCTCGCGTTAGCTTGACTTCTGTTATCGGGCGCAAAATACAATGGGATTTGCGTAAATCTAATCAACGCAAAGGCGATATGTGGGCGCCGTGCCCGTTCCATCAGGAAAAAACGGCCTCTTTTCATGTTCAAGATCGGGAATCTTACTACTACTGCTTCGGCTGTCATGCCAAAGGTGATGCCATAACTTTCCTTAGGGAGGTTGAAAACCTAAGCTTCATGGAAGCTGTTGAAGCTCTTGCTGGTGAGGCGGGCATGACCATGCCCGAACGCGATCCAAGGATGCAACAGAAAATTGATAAGTTTACTACTCTATCAGAGGTCATGGAAAAGGCTGTGCGTTATTTTCAAATAATGCTTAAGTCGCAGTCGGGACGGGATACCTTAGCTTACCTGGAAAAACGTGGCCTATCAAAAGAGACACAAACCCTTTTTGATCTTGGCTTTGCGACAAATGCCCGACAGGGTTTACTAACGGTGTTGACGGAGCAAGGGGTTAGGACGGAGCATTTGATCGAGTGCGGCTTGTGTATCAATCCGGATGATGGTGGCGCACCCTATGATCGCTTCCGAAATCGGGCCATGTTTCCGATCCGTGATGGTCGAGGCCGTTGTATCGCGTTTGGCGCACGAGCGATGGATGATAGCGCTAATGCGAAATATCTTAATTCCCCAGAAACGGTCTTGTTTGATAAGGGAAAGTCTCTTTACAATATCCGTCGTGCTAGATCTGCGCTTTCTAAAGATCAAAAACTTATCGTTGTGGAAGGCTATATGGATGTAATAGCTCTTTCACAAGCAGGGTTTTCTACAGCAGTTGCTCCCCTTGGCACCGCCATTACGCAAGACCAATTATTAATGATGTGGAGCTTACATCCAGAGCCAGTAGTTGCATTAGATGGAGATACGGCAGGTTTACGGGCAGCCTACAGGCTGATAGAACTAACATTACCACTTCTTGAGACGGGTAGAGCTTTACGTTTTGCTTTGATGCCCAAGGGGCAAGACCCTGATGACGTAATTCGCACAGACGGGCCAAATGGTTTCCAAACACTTCTGGACCAGGCCATTCCAATGGTAGATTTGATGTGGCGCCATGCGATTGATGGGCAAAATTTTGATAGCCCAGAAAGAAAGTCAGCGCTTGAAAAAACTCTTCAGATTAAAATGAATTTGATCAAAGATGTGGGATTAAGACGAAACTACGAGAGGGCCTTACGCCAAAAGCGCTGGGAGTTTTTTCGTTCTCAACCCAACAAAAAAAAATACCTAAACGGTCAATCCAGAATAAATCAACGGAGCTCTGCGACCCAAATGGCGAAATCATCAAGTCTGGCAGTTAGAGATGTTTTTTCGGCTGATAAGTTAAGAGAAGCTGTGATTATTGCCGCACTAATAAATTGTCCAAAAGCTGTCTCTATGATGTTGGATGATCTGCAAGATTTTGAGTTCTATGATGTAATATATGACGAAATTCTCCGAATATTGTGCCAGTTTAAACCAGTACAGCGAGAAGACGCAGAAGACAAGATTTCAGAAGTTTTAGGGAGAGAGGTGCTAGATCGGCTATGGTCAGAAAATCTTGTCAAAGTGGCACCATGCATAAAACAACCTCAAAATGTGGATATGACCTGTTTGACAGTCAAAGGAGAGCTTATAAAACTTTCAAATGCAAGAGGTCTGCAGGCGGAATTAGCTGAAGTTACACAAGCTTCTGATCAAGAAATAGATGATACAAATATATGGCGGATTACTCGCGCCGCCGAAGCAGAGCGAAAAACCGTCTTGCCAGATTCTGAAGATAAAATCATTTATGATACGGCTAGCAATGGGGCACGAGTAAGCCGTTCTGAAAAGGATGGATTTGAAAAGGTCCTTTTGGAAATAGCGTTTTCCAAGAAAAAAAAGTGATACTTGCCTAGGAAAAGCTAAATATGTAGTTCTTAACGGGTCCCCGAATCACTTTTTTCGGTTATTGATTCGTAGTTACGAATCATCCCTCCACTCATTAGGAGTCTCGAATGGCCGCTAAAGATACCGAAGATCATAAGCCCGAAGACCAAGAAGCGGAAATCTCTTTGGATATGAGCCAGTCCGCAGTCAAAAAGATGATTGCTGAAGCACGTGAGCGAGGCTACATAACCTATGATCAGCTTAATCAAGTTCTTCCACCTGATCAGGTGTCTTCTGAGCAGATAGAGGATGTGATGTCGATGCTATCAGAAATGGGCATAAACATAATTGAAGATGAGGAGGTTGAGGAAGAGGAAAAGGGCGCAACGGATTTAGTCGCTGCAACGGGACCCAAGGAGGTTGCGCTATCTTCTGGTGATAATGAAAAGCTAGACCGTACAGACGATCCGGTCCGAATGTACCTTCGCGAAATGGGATCCGTTGAGTTATTGTCGCGGGAAGGTGAAATTGCAATTGCCAAACGTATTGAAGCGGGTCGTAATACTATGATATTAGGGCTTTGCGAAAGCCCGCTAACGTTTCAAGCGATTACGATTTGGCGAGATGAGCTTTTGAGTGAAGATATCCTTCTGAGGGATGTCATCGACTTAGAAGCTACCTTCGGAAACCAACTCGGAGAAGAAGGAGAGGAAGAATCGGTAATTGATACTAGTGTCGTGCCAGTTGATCAGCCAAAAGCATCAGAAGGTCCTGAATTAGATGCAGACGGTAACCCAATAATTGACGATGATGATGATGACGATGACGAGCAGTCAAATATGTCGCTTGCGGCAATGGAGGCAACTCTTAAGCCACAGGTGTTGGAAACATTGGAACGGATTGCTCTTGATTATGCAAAACTTTCTGAGATGCAGGACTTGCGCATTTCCGCAACCCTGAGTGAAGACGGTAGCTTTACTGAAATAGCCGAAGAAACCTATCAAGCACTCCGTTCTGAAATAGTTGAGTTAGTAAACGAATTACATCTTCATAATAATCGAATTGAGGCGCTGATTGACCAACTCTATGGTATCAATCGAAGGATTATGCAGATTGACGGCGCGATGGTGAAATTGGCGGATCAAGCCCGGATAAACCGCCGTGAATTCATTGATGAATATCGTGGCAATGAGCTAGATCCAAACTGGCTGGAACGTATGGCTGAAAAAGCTGGACGCGGTTGGCAAATGTTTATCGATCGCTCATACGAAAAAGCGTATGAGTTAAGATCCGATATGGCGCAGGTCGGGCAATACGTTGGTCTAGAAATTAGCGAATTCCGTCGTATTGTATCGCAGGTTCAAAAGGGCGAAAAAGAGGCTAGGCAGGCGAAAAAGGAAATGGTCGAAGCCAATTTGCGGTTGGTCATATCCATTGCTAAGAAATACACGAACCGTGGTTTACAGTTTCTTGACCTTATTCAAGAAGGTAATATCGGGTTGATGAAAGCCGTTGATAAGTTTGAATATCGACGTGGATATAAGTTTTCGACTTATGCTACTTGGTGGATCAGACAGGCGATCACGCGCTCAATTGCTGATCAGGCGCGCACCATTCGCATACCGGTCCATATGATAGAAACAATAAATAAGCTTGTACGCACTGGCCGCCAGATGCTTCACGAGATAGGCCGTGAACCTACCCCTGAAGAACTAGCCGAGAAGCTTCAGATGCCGCTTGAAAAAGTGCGCAAGGTGATGAAAATAGCAAAGGAACCTATTTCATTGGAAACTCCTATTGGCGATGAAGAAGACAGCCAGCTTGGAGATTTTATACCGGATGGCAACGCTATTCTACCGCTCGACAGTGCGATCCAGGAAAATCTTAAGGAAACAACTACGAGAGTTTTGTCCTCGCTTACGCCACGTGAAGAACGCGTTTTGCGTATGCGCTTTGGGATTGGAATGAACACGGACCATACTCTTGAAGAAGTTGGTCAGCAATTCAGCGTGACCCGCGAACGGATCCGGCAAATCGAAGCGAAGGCCTTGCGCAAACTTAAACATCCGTCCCGGTCACGCAAACTTCGTAGCTTTCTAGATCAATAATTTAAGAAAAATAAGCTACCAAAAAGCGAAAGTGTCTTTCCATCCAGTCATACACGCCATACCATCTCTGTGACCAATGTGATTGAGCGCAACTTGTGTTCAAGCCATGTCTTAGCTTAAATTTCTGGAAAATGACACAACGTTTTGGTTTCAACGGCAGGAACTATTTTTAGTATCTTCATATTCAAATATCTTGTGAGGATGACCCCTTGGGGAAATACATTGAGGCTTAATTAGGATATAAAATGCATTTTCGTTATTTTAACTTAACCAATTTAAAAATTTCTAAATTGAATTAGAAAATTTTAAATTATTAAGCACTTGATTAAAAATTCTTTAAAGGTAAAGAGTGCTGACTGTAACGTTAATTAAATATGCAAGGTAAAAACGGTGAGTTTTAACAGTAGTTTTAAAATGGGTGTGCGCGACTTGGATATCATCGAGGTTTCTCTTCAAAAGAGATTAAATGAACTTAGCAAATCTTCTCGCAACGACAATAACGCTGAAATTGCTGAAATAAGGGGTGTGCTGGGAAATTTGCACAATCAAAAGGTCTGGTTCCGGCCAAAGTCGTCGGTTTACGTAGGCGGCTGACTAAACTTTTTATTTTCAGAATTGTACGGATTTTTCATCCTTAGGCATTGTTTTTTTTGCTTGGGGTCATCTACAGCTTGTCCTCCACTATTAATTAAGGTGATATAATAAGTATAAAAATTGCAGTGCTAAAATGGTGCTTGCATCCGGAAAAGAGGAATAAAGAAGCGTGAAATTTGTTAGCTTTGTTAGAAAAGGTAGAGCCACCTTTGGCGCCGTTGTTGATAATGGGATTATTGATCTTGGAGGCCAATTGCTTGGGGGTGTATTTAACCTACGAGAAATAATTGAAAAAAACCTCTTTGGTATGGCTGAACAATATGTCCAAACGCGTGGGCCTGAGCTTTCATTATCTGATATAACACTTCTACCAGTCATTCCCGATCCTTCCAAAATACTATGTATTGGTTTGAATTACCGGAAACATATAATTGAAACTCTGCGGACGGATTCCGACTATCCAACCGTTTTCACACGGTTTTCCGACTCACAGGTAGCTCATGGTCAACCAATGATGAAGCCTGCTTGTTCAGAACGTTTTGACTATGAGGGTGAAATGGCTGTTATTATTGGAAAAGGCGGTCGCAATATCGCAGTCAATAATGCGTTAGATCATGTTGCAGGCTACGCTTGTTATAATGATGGTAGTGTTCGCAATTTCCAACGACATACCTCACAGTTTACGCCGGGCAAAAATTTCCCCGCAACTGGCAGCTTTGGACCTTACTTAGTCACACCAGACGAAGTTGGTGATTATAGATCTCTACCGATCCAAACGCGCCTCAATGATAAAGTAATGCAGGATGCATCTCTATCAGATCTAATCTTTCCTGTTGAAGAGCTTATCAGTTATTGTTCTCAGTTTACCCCACTTTCTGCTGGAGACGTAATCGTAACTGGTACGCCTGGTGGTGTCGGCGATCGCCGTGACCCACCTGTTTACATGTTTTCAGGCGATGTAGTTGAAGTGGAAATTGGATGCCTTGGCACCCTGATCAATCCTATAATTGACGAAACGATCCTATAAGGAGAGTAGGCCCATTAGAATGTTTTCTCTTTTGTTTACTATCAAAGGCCGTGCAGCTCTTTTTTTTCAAAAAACTCCGAAACTGATAGGTGAAGCATTTCAGCTGCTATATCATAATCTGCATTTGCAGCCAAAATAGCAGCTGCAATGACTTCTTTTTCGACAGATTTCAGGTGCTCTGCGATCATTAGCTTTCCATTAGAAACAAAGAATGATCTATAATCCGTGACGGTTTCAACGGGAGATGCCGCTTTTGAATCCAAAGATCCGCTAGCATTTGCCTCTTTATGCAACCGCTGGCGACTTTGTTCACGAAGTACTTTCTGAACTTGCTGAGCTGTTACGGGTTCTCCATTGCACCTAATCATAAGGCACTCAACAACGTTTCGAAGTTGCCTCACGTTTCCAGGCCACGGAAATGTTTTCATGAGCCAAATGGCGTCTTTTTCAATTTCGAATTCAGATTTGAACCCAAGCCCAAAAGAAAGCTGTTGGGCCAGATGATACACTAATTTTTCAACGTCTTCTGATCTGTCGCGCAGCGCCGGGATGCGGATTGGAAAGGCACTTATTCTGAAGAACAAATCTGAACGAAATGTTTTCATTACAACCTGTTTATACAAATTCTTATGGGTTGCACACACTAACCTGAAGTCTACTGCGACTTCACGTGAAGAACCAACGGGCGTAAATGTCTTTGTTTCGAGCGCTCGCAGTAGCTTAGACTGAAGATCCTGCGGCATGTCCCCTATCTCATCCAGAAAAAGCGTCCCGTTATGAGCCTGTTCAAATTTCCCTTTGTGTGATTTGCTCGCCCCGGTGAACGCGCCTTTTTCGTAGCCAAACAACTCAGCTTCTAACAAGCTGTGAGGTATAGATGCGCAGTTAACAGAAATTAATTTGCCAGGTCGCCCGGAAAGTTCGGCAAGTGATTGGGCAACTATCTCCTTTCCAGAACCACTTGGTCCCAGTATCAGTACGGGAATATTATGTTCGGCAACATCAATTACTGATTTTCGCAATGCCATCATTCCATCGGATGACCCGACAATGAGGCGCGACAAATTATTTACAAAAGACATCGTGGACCTCTTTATAAAACCTACCGTCGATTGCCTCGTGGTTCCCATTCTTACGATGGAATACCATGTCTTCTTAGGTTAAGGGGTATATTATTTAGGGAAAAATATAAGCAACCAGTTGGGATATAAGTAAGTCCCATTTGTATTAAATATAGACATACGTCTAGATTTGTAAGAATTTTAGTAATAAAGTATAGTTTATAGCATTATTAGGAGATTGGACTGAGCAAATTAGCTTCTCAATTTTGCCTCCAAGGCTGCTTCTTCCTGTAGAACTGTTAATACAGCCTTTGGGTAAATAGGCCGTTTAACAGGTCTAATATTCCCATGAGTCTTAATAGAGCCTAAAGCCGAAAGTGACCCTGGTTTTGGAAAATGTTGCATCCAAGTATTTCCGCAAGTGTTACACATCACCATACGTGGTTTTGTTGGAACGCGGTCAATAGGGATGCGGTAGCGTTGGGGGCAATTCGGGCAAAACACCTCCATTAATGGTCTCCTTAATAAATCGGGCTAAATTTTTGCTCAACTTTGTCTAATAACGGCTAAAACTTCGAAAGTAAAAGTGGAATTCAGTTAGTTGTATGAATTTTGGGAATTTAGTTTCTCTGCATATGCTGATTTTTTGTATAAATGGTATTCTCCATGGATCTTATGCGAAAGTTACATCTTTGTTGCGGGAACTAATTTAAACTTTCCTATAATTTCTATAGTTGCTTTAAATCCTTGTAAAAGTAGTACATGGTCAGAAATTTATTATTTGGAGAAATTGGTGTTTATTTTTCCGGTCCTATGACTGTAAGAAATGATACTCAGGCGTTAGTCAAGAATGTCAGTGGTCAAAACAAGATACTGATGCTACCGTTTTCGAAATTGATTATTAGCCTTAAAAGGAATTTCGGGTATGCGTTTTGGTAAAGGGCATCATCTTCATCTGATTGACGGGTCGGCGTTTATTTTCCGTGCATACCATGCTTTGCCGCCACTGACTCGTAAATCTGATGGGCTACCCATTGGCGCAGTTAGTGGGTTCTGCAATATGCTGCAGCGTTATGTTGATGAAAACCACGGCGATGATGCTCCGACCCATGCCGCAGTGATCTTTGACAAAGGTAGCCACACTTTTCGAAATGATCTCTACGATCAATACAAAGCGAACCGCGACAAAATGCCGGAAGATTTGAGGCCTCAAATGCCTCTCACTCGCGAGGCAACGCGCGCCTTCAACATTTCTTGTGAGGAGATTGAAGGCTACGAGGCGGATGATATAATAGCTACATTGGCTGTTCAGGCCCGTGATGCTGGTGGTGTAGTAACAATTATCAGTTCTGATAAAGATTTGATGCAAATTGTAGGTGATGGTGTTGAAATGTTTGACGCCATGAAAAGACGGAAGATTGACAAAGACGGGGTCTTCGAAAAGTTTGGAGTTTTTCCTGACCGGGTCGTAGATATACAGGCACTTGCTGGTGACAGCATCGATAATGTTCCCGGGGCTCCTGGTATAGGGGTCAAAACGGCAGCCTTGTTGATTAATGAGTATGGTGACCTTGAGACACTTTTAGAAAGAGCGGGGGAGATCAAACAGCCTAAGCGTCGAGAAACCCTGATCAACCATGCCGGTCAGATCAGACTATCAAAGCAATTGGTAACTTTGGATTGCAACGTCCCGCTTGAGTTTACAATAGAGGATCTTGAAGTCAGAAACCCTGTGCCGGAGGTGCTCTTGGGGTTTCTTAAAGATATGGAATTTCAAACACTTACTCGCCGAATAGCAGAAAGGTTTGGTGTCGATACACCCTTGATCGAAGAGGCCTTTTCATCCATCGAAGATGAAGATTGCCTTGCTCCCATACCATTTGATCCGAATCGATACAAAGCTTTGGGAAGTTTGGCTGAACTGGATGACTGGATTGATTTAGTAAAAGAGCGCGGCTATGTGGCCATCGATACCGAAACAACCTCCCTTGATGAAATGAGCGCCGAACTTGTAGGTATTTCACTTTGCGTTGCAGCAGGTGAAGCGTGTTACATTCCGCTGACCCATAAAAAGTTGGGAAATGATCTTTTTAATGGTGCGGAACTTTCGGAACAACAATTGCCGATAAAGGTTGTACTTAACGGCTTAAAACCTTTGTTGCAGGATCAAGCCATATTGAAAATTGGACAAAACATGAAATATGACGCGAAAATATTTGCGCGTTATGGTATTTCTGTTGCACCGATTGATGACACTATGCTCATATCTTACGCATTGCACGGCGGATTGCACGGACACGGCCTGGACACTCTATCAGAAAAATATCTGGGCCATAAGACAATACCAATAAAATCGCTGCTTGGCAGCGGAAAATCAGCCATAACCTTTGATAAAGTAAGTATTGAGGATGCAACACCTTATGCCGCTGAGGACGCGGATGTAACCCTAAGACTTTGGCAGACGCTGAAGCCTCGCTTGTATAAAGCCCATGTTACGCGAGTTTATGAAAGTCTGGAGCGCCCATTAGTACCTATCTTGGCAGATATGGAAATGACTGGAATTAAGGTCGCTCGCGATACTTTATCAAGAATGTCAAATACGTTTGCGCAGAAAATGGCGGCACTAGAGGAAGAAATTCACGAGATGGCGGGTGAAGGTTTCAATGTAGGGAGTCCCAAGCAGCTTGGTGAGATTATGTTTGATAAGCTTGGTTATGAAGGTGGAAAGAAAGGCAAAACTGGTGCCTATACCACTGGAGCAGACGTGCTCGAAGATCTGGCAACGCTGTACGATTTACCAAAACTTGTTTTGGATTGGCGGCAGTTGAGTAAATTGAAGTCAACTTACACGGATGCACTGCAGGACCATATTAATCCCGAAACAGGGCGAGTTCACACATCGTATTCAATTGCCGGAGCTAATACAGGTCGCCTTGCCTCAACAGAACCAAATCTTCAAAATATTCCCGTTCGTACTGAAGATGGCCGTAGGATACGCGAAGCATTTATAGCTGACGAACGAAAGGTTTTGGTCAGCCTTGACTATAGCCAAATTGAGCTGCGTATTCTCGCCCAAGTTGCGGAAATTGAAAGCCTTAAGAAAGCATTTCAAGAGGGGTTAGATATTCACGCTCTGACTGCATCTGAGATGTTTAACGTACCCTTGGAAGATATGACACCAGATATTCGCCGTCAGGCGAAAGCGATAAATTTTGGTGTGATTTACGGAATTTCCGGTTATGGACTTGCTCGTAATTTGCGAATACCCAGGGCTGAAGCACAGGGTTTTATTGATCGCTATTTTGAAAGGTTTCCTGGCATTCGCGACTATATGGAGCAAACAATAAAATTTGCTAAAGAAAATATGAGGGTAGAAACCTTGTTTGGCCGTGTTATTCATACGCCTCAGATCAATGCCAGGGGGGCGATCGCCGGATTTGCCAAACGCGCAGCAATAAACGCACCAATCCAAGGTGCTGCAGCTGATATCATTAGGCGCGCGATGATAAGGATGCCCAAAGCCATTAAAGGATTACCCGCCAAAATGTTGTTGCAGGTGCACGATGAACTGTTGTTTGAAGTGTCAGAAGATGCTGCTGATCAACTAATTGATATTGTAAAGTCAGTCATGGAAAATGCTGCCGAACCGGTTCTACGTTTAGACGTGCCATTAGTTGTTGATGCAAGGCAGGGAGCAAATTGGGCTGAGGCCCATTGATTAATGTAAACGGCGCGTAAATTAAGAATTGTTCCACCTGCTTGAGAAACATGCCAGAGTGATACGAGTAAAGTGATGTTAATCGACAACCTACAATATGCAAAATGGTCTAGAAAAATTTTCAAAGAAATGCGGGAAGGCGCCCTAGACGCTGTTCATGTCACTATTGCGTATCATGAAAACTTCCGTGAAACAGTATTGAATTTTGAAGCTTGGAACCGTTGGTTTGAAAAATCCCCTGATCTGATAATGAAAGGCCTTTGGGCAGATGATATTGACCGCGCCCGTGCCACTGGAAGAACCGCCATTTTCTTCGGTTTCCAAAATCCAAGTCCAATTGAAGACGATATCGGTTTGGTTGAGATTGTTCACAGCCTTGGTGCCCGATTTATGCAGTTGAGCTATAACAACCAATCTTTGCTGGCTACAGGTTGCTACGAGGGCGAAGATCCAGGGATAACCCGAATGGGGCGACAAGTTATCAAAGAAATGAACAGGGTTGGGTTGGTGGTGGACATGAGCCATTCCGCTGATCGTTCGACCATTGAGGCTACTGAAATTTCAGACCGTCCTATTTCGATAACCCATGCAAACACGTATGATTGGCAACCCGCTTTGCGAAACAAGCGGCATGAAGTGTTGAAAGCAGTTACAGATGCCGGTGGTATGTTGGGTTTTTCTCTATACCCACATCACCTTAAGCACAAATCAGATTGCACGCTCCAAAGCTTTTGCCAAATGGTGGCAGACGCTGCGGAACGTTATGGCGTTGAACATCTTGGTATAGGGTCTGATCTTTGCCAAGATCAACCTGATAGCGTTGTTGAATGGATGCGGGTGGGCCGATGGAGCAAAGTGATAGATTATGGCGAAGGTTCTGCGAATAATCCTGGTTTTCCTAAAATGCCAAATTGGTTTCGTGGAAATAGAGATTTTGGCAATATCGCTCAAGGTCTTAAAGATGTTGGAATGTCCAGCGGAGAAGTTGATGCGATAATGGGCTTGAATTGGTACAGGTTTTACAAAGATAACTTTATACCATCTTAGTGGCCTAAATTTAACACGGCTCAACCATATCAAAATTGAGGTGTTTTGAGATAGTGAAGATATCTTTATCGCCACGTCCGCACATATTCATACATATGATATGATTTTTGGATAGATCTGGTGCCATCTTCATAACATGTGCCATTGCGTGACTGGGTTCCAACGCAGGAATAATGCCTTCTAATTTACAGCAAAGCTGAAATGCCTCAAGCGCTTCCATGTCAGTAATTGAGACATACTGGGCTCTGCCAGTGTCGTGAAGCCATGCATGTTCGGGGCCAATACCAGGGTAGTCTAATCCTGCCGAAATGGAAAAACCTTCCAAAATCTGTCCATCGTCATCCTGTAAAAGATAGGTGCGATTTCCGTGCAAAACCCCGGGTCGTCCGCCTGTAAGTGATGCACAGTGCTGCATTTTTTCGTTTACGCCTTTTCCACCCGCTTCCACTCCAATAATATCTACATTTGCATTATCAAGGAACGGGTAGAAAAGGCCCATTGCATTTGAGCCACCACCAATGGCCGCAATAACTGTGTCAGGATAACGACCTTCGACAGCAGTTATTTGCTCTTTAACTTCCTTTCCAATGATTGATTGAAAATCTCTTACCATGGCTGGATATGGATGGGGACCCGCCACTGTTCCTATGCAGTAGAATGTATCGCGTACATTCGTCACCCAATCACGCAGCGCATCGTTCATAGCATCTTTTAAAGTCCCCCGGCCTGAAGTGACCGGCACAATCTCAGCACCAAGCAGACGCATCCTAAAAACATTTGGCGCTTGGCGTTCCACATCATGTGCCCCCATGTAAACCACACACTTCAAGCCAAACTTTGCACAAACTGTTGCGGTTGCAACACCATGCTGGCCCGCACCAGTTTCGGCTATAATTCGACTTTTACCCATGCGGCGCGCAAGAATAATCTGACCCAATACATTGTTGATTTTATGAGCTCCAGTATGATTAAGTTCATCGCGCTTCATATATACCTTGGCACCACCAAGGTGGTTTGTCAGCCGTTCTGCAAAATAAAGTGGACTTGGTCGGCCCACGTAGTTTGTCCAGAGGTCATTCATTTCACGCCAGAAACTCTGATCAGTTTTTGCAATTTCATATTGTTTTTCCAGCTCGAGTATAAGCGGCATGAGTGTTTCTGATACAAATCGTCCGCCGAATTTTCCGAAACGACCCTTTTCATCTGGTCCGGTCATAAAGCTATTGAAAAGCTCATTCGGCATGGAGTATCTCCGATATTATCATAACGGGGAGAGATGTATCGTTTTTGTCTTGGCAGGTAAAGTCATTGGTCGTGGTCAATTATGACGCACTTGGTCTAGCATTTTTGATAAACCTTTCAATCTTATTATTGTCTTTCCGACCTGGCGAGTTTTCCACGCCGCTTGAAACATCAACTTGGTAAGCACCGGTAACTTTAATTGCCTCCTTAACATTGTCAGCATTCAACCCTCCTGCCAGCATCCAAGGTACGGACCACCTCTTCCCCTGCAAAATTGTCCAGTCGAACGTAATACCATTTCCGCCCGGTAAAACTGAACCTTTTGGTGGTTTCGCATCGATTAATAGTTGATCCACAACATCTACATAAGGTCCGATCTTTACAATATCGGCTCTCTGGGAAAGTCCAATAGCTTTCATAACGCGTAAACCTGTTTTTTGTTTTACTTCCTGGACCCGTTGAGGTGTTTCTTGGCCTTGCAGTTGAAGCATATCAACGCATCCGCTGGCCGTAATATCTTCTAGGAGTGCGTCATGGGCATCAACAACCAGCGCTACTTTTGTCACCGTTTCTGGGATGCTTTTGGCAAGCGCCGTGCATTTTTCAGCTGTTATAAATCTTGGAGAAGATTGAAAAAATACAAAACCAATGTAATCCGCTTTCGATGTGACGGCTGCTTCAACTGTTTCTAAGGTTGAAAGACCGCAAATCTTCACACTTACAGGTTCAGGCATATGCTAGGCCGTTTCATCCAAAAGTACGAGAACTTCATCTCGCCCCTTATATTTTTGATCTTTGAGTATAGTCAACTCGCTTTCTATGCGGCGCAGCTCGCGACTTTGGCGCAACACTTTGGCTCGATGTTTATACTCTCTTAACCATTCCCAGAAAACGCCAATAAGGATACCAAACAACGTACCTGAAAAGAAAATTAGATAAATCGGAAGGCTGATTGAAAAATCTAAATCAAAAAAACTAAATTCTCTTGGTACCAAGCTGAGTTCTGCCATTTTTCGATTTGCGGTAGCTACAAGAACTAAAGTAAGAAATACAATTCCATAAAATATGTAAGCGATATAACGCATTGCTCAGGCACTTCCGTTTAGACGATCTCTAAGGAGCTTTCCTGTTTTAAAGAAAGGGACATTTTTAGCTTCGACAGATACGGCGTCTCCTGTTCGTGGATTTCGTCCAATTCGAGCATCCCTCTTCTTCACGGAGAAAGCTCCAAATCCACGCAGCTCAACTCGTTCGCCGCGGGCCATTGCGCTGGTAATTTCTTCAAAAACAGTATTTACTATACGTTCGACATCGCGTTGAAATAAGTGTGGGTTTTCGTCAGCAATGATTTGGATAAGTTCTGAACGTATCATTTTTTCCCTCTCAGCCCGAACGGTTTTCTTACCGTTCGAAAAAATTAACTTGTAGTCGAACTATAGGAATTATCCATGCTTTGTGAAACTTTTAGTTTTTTGGAAGGATAGTTTTTCTCCTATAGGGCAAAAAAAAAGTAATTTTTTAAAAAAACAATACTTTCAGGTCAAATATATCAAGATCCTTTTTGACCAATAACTAAATGTACAGCGCTTTCGCGAATCATCTTAATAATAGAACCCTCCAATTCTCTGGCGGGTTCCAGTATTAGTTTGAACTTAATCGTGTAGTCAGTCATCGCCCTTGAGCGCAGCGCCAAGGATATCACCAAGCGAAGCGCCAGAGTCGGAAGACCCATACTGTTCAACAGCTTCTTTTTCTTCTGCGATCTCCCGTGCTTTAATTGATAGACCCAATTTGCGAGTTTTGCTGTCGATATTTGTTATTCGTACATCAACTTTATCGCCCACAGAAAAGCGATCAGGTCTTTGCTCTGAACGCTCACGGCTCAGATCGGAGCGCCGGATGAACGCTTTCGTACCCTCGTAAACTACTTCAATACCACCGTCTTCGATTGCTGTTACTTCAACAGTCACGATAGCTCCCCGCTTAATACCATCTGTAGCTTCGGCAAAGTTGTCCGTTCCCATCGCTTTGATGGAAAGGCTTATACGTTCTTTTTCAACATCAACCTCTGAGACGGCAGCCCGAATAATGTCTCCTTTGCGATAATTTTGTATAGCGTCTTCACCACGCTCATCCCATGAGATGTCGCTGAGGTGCACCATTCCGTCTATTTCGCCTTCAAGACCGATAAACAAGCCAAACTCAGTGATGTTCTTAATTTCACCTTCAACTTCGGTACCTTCGCTATTCTTTTCAGCAAAAACTTCCCAGGGATTGCGCTGTGTTTGTTTAAGACCAAGAGAGACACGGCGCTTTACCCCGTCAATCTCAAGAACCATAACCTCAACCTCTTGGCTGGTTGAGACAATTTTACCCGGGTGCACATTCTTTTTTGTCCAAGACATTTCGGAGACGTGAACAAGTCCTTCGACTCCGGCTTCGAGTTCTACGAAAGCACCATAGTCAGTGATGTTGGTAACAACGCCCATGTGGATGGATTCCAGAGGATATTTTCCAGCGACAAGATCCCATGGATCTTCCTGAAGTTGTTTCATTCCAAGGCTTATGCGATGGGTATCTTTATTGATCTTTATGACCTGTACGTTAATTGTTTCACCAATAGTAAGTATTTCTGACGGGTGATTGACGCGACGCCACGCCATGTCGGTCACGTGGAGCAATCCATCTACACCACCAAGATCAACAAAAGCACCATACTCAGTGATGTTCTTCACTACGCCTTCTACATTCATGCCCTCTGCAAGGTTACCCACTACCTCAGCACGTTGTTCGGCACGACTTTCTTCCAATATCGCACGACGGGATACAACGATGTTTCCGCGCCGACGGTCCATTTTCAAAACTTGAAATGGTTGCTTGAGCCCCATCAATGGACCAGCATCCCGGACCGGACGGACATCGACCTGTGAACCGGGTAAGAATGCCACAGCGCCCCCGAGGTCAACTGTGAATCCGCCTTTGACCCTGCCAAAGATGGCGCCATCTACCCGAGCATCGCCTGCATAAGCTTTTTCAAGACGATCCCAAGCTTCTTCGCGGCGAGCCATTTCTCTACTTATCACAGCTTCGCCTTTAGAGTTTTCGACTTGACGCAGATAAACTTCTACATCGTCACCTAAGTTCACTTCAGGCGCTTCGCCCGGGTTTGCAAACTCTTTGAGTTCGACACGACCTTCCATTTTGTATCCGACATCGATAATTGCTTGCCCTGATTCGATGGCTATCACTTTACCTTTAACAACGGAGCCTTCTTGAGGAGTGTCGATTTCGAAGCTTTCATTCAGGAGGGCTTCGAATTCCTCCATGGATGCGTTTTGAGCCATTTGGTCTCAGTTTCCTTTGTATGTCCATTATTCAGGCCACGCGGTTGTCTCCACGGGTCTTTAATACCTTTAGCCGATTCTAGTTAGCCTAATAAAGCATTAAACCAAAATTGCAGGGGTGGCTCATACGCTCTTTAAATGCAGAAATCAAGCAGTAATACTCAAACATATGAGCGCGTTGTCCTCCAAACTTGCCTCTTACATTTAAGTAGACGCAACCTAGAATTCTTCTGAATTTTTTAGTACGGTCTGTACAATAGAGATTACCGTTTCAACAGAATTCCTGATGCTGAGCTTAGTGGTATCTATGATATGAGCATCTTTGGCAGCTTTAAGTGGAGCTTCTTTGCGCGAAATGTCCCTTACATCGCGCTCTTTCACATCACTTAGAACCGCATCGTATGTCGTTTTGCTGCCTACTTTTTGTAACTCTTCAAATCGCCTTTGTGCACGAACTTCCGAAGAGGCGGTAATAAAGAACTTTGCATTTGCCGTTGGACAAATCACTGTGCCGATATCACGCCCATCAAGTACACTTCCCCCTGGTTGATGCGCAAAGTCTCTTTGAAAGTCAACGAGTGCTGCCCGCACCTCTGGAATCGCTGCCACATGACTCGCCATACTTGCTACCTCTGCCGTACGGAGATCAGATGCAGACAGGAGACTTTTGTCAAAGGCTCTAGCGATTTGGATTGGGTCATTGCCGTCAAGGACTCTGGAAGCTATGGCTCGGTAGAGTAATCCGGTGTCCAAATAGAAAAAGCCAAATTTCTCCGACAAAGCCTTAGCAATTGTGCCTTTTCCAGCAGCGGCCAGACCATCAATGGCTACGATAAAACGCTTTTCAAGACAAAGCGTCATTTCAGTATTTATCCCTTGATAGCCGAGCTCCAAGCGCCTCCATCAACGGTTCAAAAGTGGGAAAGGATGTTTCTATAGGCCTCCCATCGTCAATTTTTACCGGCTTTGCACTACCCATACCCAAAATTAATAATGACATTGCTATTCTGTGATCGAGATAAGTTTTCCCTAATCCACCGCCCATAACACCGTTTATGCCCTGTCCATCGATGGTCCACCAATCTTTACCTTCTTCAACTCTTATACCATTAGCACGCAAGCCAGCGGCCATTGTGCTGATCCTATCACTTTCTTTGAGGCGCAATTCCTCCACTCCGCTCATAATGGTTTGACCCTCTGCAAAAGAAGCTACTACAGACAAAATGGGATATTCATCAATCATACTCGCTGCTCGTTCTGGTGGTATTTCGATGCCTTGCAAATTTGGTGAAAATTTTGCACGAAGATCCGCAACCGGTTCTCCACCTTCAATACGTTCGTTCTCGTATGTGAGCTCGGCTCGCATTTCCCTCAGTGTGGTGAAAAGCCCAGAACGTGTCGGATTCAGTCCTATGTTGGGAACTAAAATGTTAGAATTCTCTGTGATAAGCGCGGCACAGATTGGAAATGCTGCGGAGCTTGGATCAGATGGGACCTTAATATTTTGTGGTATAAGGTCAGGATATCCTTTGAGCGTGATGATGCGACTGTTTTCCTTCTTTTCAATATCTATTTGAGCGCCAAAGCTACTCAGCATTCTCTCTGTGTGATCCCGAGTCGCCTCTTTCTCAATGACTGTAGTTTCACCTGGTGCGTTTAATCCTGCTAGAAGGACTGCCGATTTCACCTGAGCGGATGACATGGGCACTGTATATCTAACGGGAATGGGTTTTTTTGCACCAACGATCGTTATCGGTAGCTGGCCACCGGGGCGGCCGTAGGATGTCGCCCCAAAAAGTGAGATCGGTTCCGTCACGCGCGACATTGGTCTTTTATTCAGGCTCGCATCGCCAGTGAATGTCGTTGTAATATTATGTGTCGCCACTGCACCCATAATAAGTCTTACAGCGGTTCCTGAATTACCGCAGTCGATTATATTGTCAGGTGTTGTGAAGCCGCCTACACCAACGCCATATATAGTCCAATTACCTTCACCATGATTGACCACTTTTGCGCCGAAGTCCCGCATTGCATTAGCTGTATCCAAAACATCCTCACCCTCCAGTAATCCTGATATTGTTGTTTTCCCAACCGCCATTGCCCCTAAGATTAATGAGCGATGCGAAATAGATTTATCACCGGGCACATGGGCGACACCTTGCAATGATTCAGCTTTGCGCGATGTCATTGGGATAGGGGGGGAATTCCTAGACATTTGAGGTTCCTTTTCAACTAAGCGAGCTTGTAATATAACATGGCCTAAAATGGGTTCATGCCCATTAAACAAGTTTTGCCGTGGCCTCGGTGTTTCTCCTAAACGTAAGGTAATACGGTGTTCGGCCCTCGCGCAGCGCTTTTTTCTCGTACCGGGTAGAAACCCAATCTGGCCAGCTTTTGTGCAACATTTGGGGTGGTTCATCCACAGTTTCAAAGCCCCATTGCGGCACTTGTTCTGAAGTTTGGCGCACATAATCCTCGATATCAGTAGCGATCCGAAAAATTGATCCGTATTCCATTACTCGAGCGAGCGGTTTAAGATGATCGGGTGTTACGAAGCGGCGCCTATGGTGCCGTTTTTTGGGCCATGGATCAGGATAAAGAAGAAAAACTCTGGAAACGCTCTGTTCTGGTAAAACGTCAAAAAGATGGCGAACATCGCCCGGATATATGGCAATATTTGTTAATGCGTACTTTTCGATTTTCCCTACAAGCATTGCGACGCCGTTCAAATATGGCTCACATCCAAGGAAACCGATGTCAGGATTTCGCTTTGCTTGATGTACAATATATTCGCCAGCGCCAAACCCGATTTCAAGCCAGACATCTTTGCCGCCAAATAGCTTTTTCAGATCCAGCGGATGCCGTTCAGGGTTTTCTTTCCAATCAACTGGACCCGGAGAAAGACCTTCTAACTGGATGCCCAAACGGCCTTCCTGGGTTTTATTTAGCGCCTTACCTCTAAAGCGCCCATAGAAATTGCGCCAAGGAGTTCCAGATGGATGAGCACTTTCTTTCATCAGCGTAAACCTCAGCTGAGCTCGGTTAAACGCGCAAGCGCGGAGTTGATCTGTTCATACTCAGCCTCGCGCAAGGAAAGGTTACTACGGGTTTCATCAACCACTTTTTGAGGTGCACTTTCCACAAATTTAGGATTTTTTAATCTTCCACGAAGGCCAGCTATTTCTTGACGAAGTTTATCAATGGATTTTTGAAGGCGGCTTTTTTCTTCATCTATATCTATAATTCCCGCAAGTGGTAAAGCGAAACTTGCACCCGTAGCGGCAACTGTGGCACTACTTTTGGGGAAGCTTTCCACTTCATCCAACTTTTCAACGCGAGCCAGCTTTTTTATCAAAGTTTTGTTGCGGTCCCAATTTGATCGTGCATTTGTGTCCATTTCAGTAGTAAGCATAAGAATTTTCGCTCCTGCTGGCACATGCATTTGCATCCGGACAGAACGGATTTCTTCAATAAGTGAGATAACCCAGCTCATTTCCTTATCTGCTTCGGAATCCAACAACTCTTGTCCATAAATAGGCCAATCTGCGTGGATTAGCATTTTGTTTCTCTTGGACAAACTTCCCCAAAGTTCCTCCGTAATGAATGGCATGAACGGATGTAAAAGGATAAGACACTGATCGATTACCCATGCCATGGTTGCACGTGTTTCCTCTTTCGTCCAAGCCTTGTCGCCAGAAAGGAGCGGTTTGGAAAATTCCACATACCAATCACAGACCGTACCCCAGACAAAAGTATAAAGGGCGTTGGCTGCATCGTTAAATCGATAGGCAAGTAGCGCCTCATCGACAATAATACGTGTTTTGGCAGTTTCGCCGATGAGCCATTTATTTAATGGCTCTTTAATTGAGGCTATATTTGGCTTTGATCCAAGAGGTTTAGCACTGTAAGCCTCATTCATTTCCGCAAAGCGAGCAGCATTCCAGAGCTTTGTACAAAAGTTTCTGTAACCCTTGATACGATCTTCGGAAATTTTGAGACCACCGCCAAGCGCCGCCATAGCTGCGTTTGACATGCGTAATGCATCCGCTCCGTATTTATCAATCATATCTAGGGGGTCGATCATGTTACCGCGTGTCTTTGACATTTTTTCACCTTTGGCATCTCGAACCAACTGGTGTAAATACACTGTCTGGAACGGTATTTTGTCAACGATTGCAAGCTGCATCATAATCATCCGCGCAACCCAAAAAAATAGGATATCCTGCCCTGTGATAAGCACATTTGTTGGAAAATACTTACCCAATGCTTCGGTTTGTTCAGGCCACCCCAACGTTCCAACTGGCCAGAGACCTGATGAGAACCACGTGTCAAGTACGTCTGGGTCACGTGTAATTAGGATATTATCTCCGGCCATTTCTTTTGCAGCAGCTTCGCTTACAGCGCAATACTGGTTGCCGGCCTCATCATACCAAACGGGTATCTGGTGACCCCACCAAAGTTGGCGAGAAATGCACCATGGTTCGATATTTTCGAGCCAATTATAATAAACTTTTTCACCGCTTTCCGGAATGATTTTGATTTCACCTGATTTCACCGCATCAAGAGCCGGACCAACAATTTTATTGCTATCAACAAACCACTGATCAGTCAGCATCGGCTCAACCACAACTTTGGAGCGGTCTCCAAAAGGTTGCATAATTTTTTTGCTTTCCACTAGCGGAACGATTGCGGCTTCATTTTTTTCTCCGACTTTGGGATTGGTGATCATGACTGCATTGCCCTCTGCAGTAATATCGGCTACTACTTTTTTCCTAGTTTCAGAACGATCAAGCCCCCGATATTCATCTGGCACAAGGTTCATAGCGGCGATCATCTTCTCATCGAAACTTCTTTCCCCGCACGCAATTTTTTTAGCAATGGCGGCTTCATCCGCATACGGTTGTCCATCCGTACGCATAGCTCCTTTGGTATCCATAAGATTATACATTGGAATGCCGCCACGTTTGGCGACCAGATAATCATTAAAGTCGTGTGCACCAGTTATTTTCACCGCCCCGGATCCAAAATTCGGATCAGGGTAGGGATCGGTTATTATGGGTATAAGGCGGCGACATGCCTTGGGGCCAACTGGAATTTCGCAGAGTTTTCCAACAATAGGGGTGTAGCGTTCATCTAAATGATGCACGGCCACCGCGCCATCTCCCAATATGGTCTCTGGCCTAGTGGTGGCGATAGAAATATAATTGCGTCTCTCGCGCAAGCAGATGTTTCCATCCTGATCTTTTTCCAGATATTCATATGTCTCGCCACCGGCAAGTGGATATTTAAAGTGCCACATATGTCCGGCTACTTCGATGTTTTCCACTTCAAGATCGGAGATAGCTGTCTCGAAGTGTGGATCCCAATTTACTAGCCGTTTGCCCCGGTAAATCAGGCCCTTATCATACATTTCAACAAAAACTTTCAGTACGGCATTATGGAAATTGCCAGTCTTCTCAGTGTCAGGCGCTGTTTCAGCTCCAGACATAGTAAAGGCGGACCGGGACCAGTCCATGCTATCACCAAGACGGCGGGCTTGTTGTTCTATTATGCCACCCTTTTCGGCTTTCCAAGCCCAAACCTTGGAAAGAAATTCATTTCTTGACATTTCTGAACGCTTGCGAACTTCCCCATCTTCCTCCATCTTTTTTTCGACCATGAGCTGTGTTGCGATGCCAGCGTGATCCAGACCAGGCTGCCAAAGCGTGTCGTATCCCTGCATCCGTTTCCAGCGGGCTAATATATCCATCAGAGTGTGGTTAAAAGCGTGGCCAACGTGGAGATGCCCTGTAACATTTGGAGGTGGAAGCATTATACAAAAACTGTCATCACGACTTTTATTTGCACCGGCTTTGAAGCACCCAGATTTTTCCCACATCTCGTAAATGCGTTTTTCCGCTCGGACGGCGTCAAAGTTTTTATCCAGTTCCATTAGACTGTCCCGTAATCGATTTATGTGCCGTGGGATTTAGCCTCTTCTTTCTCAAAGGGAAAGGGAGGATTGGATGTGAACCAGTTTTTGTGTCAGATAATGTTTTCTGTATCACCAAAGGCTCACGTTCTCCTAACCGGATAACTTTGCGATCATACGGTGTTCGACAAAACGATTCCCGTCCATATCGGCGAAAAATTCCACCGGTTTACTTTCATAATGAGGGTCAAAGTTTGCCTGATCCCAACGTTTGCAAAATTCAGCGTAATCATTGAAATAGAGATGTCCATAATAAATGTCTCGTTTGTTAGGATTTGCGCCGAGGTGGTCTGCGCAATACAGCATTTGAAAATCGCCGAGCTTTCAACAATCCACGCGCATTGTTCGCGCATAACCGGGCGTAGAATGGTTGCTGCATATTCGTCATGGTTGTATGGGGCATAAATGTCACCAATATCGTGTAGAAGTGCAGAAACGACCCAGTCTATATCAGCGCTGTCTTAAAATGCGCGCGTTGCGGATTGCACCGCGTGACCGACCCTTTTAACCTGATAGCCGGATAAGCTTTTATCTAGGTCTACAAGTGCATTTAAAAGCTTATCAGCGGTACCTTTAGTGTATTCGATCTCATGCTTTACCAGAAATTAGTAATCTTCTTTATCCCCCTCTTTCACTCGGGTGAATTTAACGCTATCCACTATGACGTGGTCTTTGTTTAGGTTTTTCGTTAACTCCACCCACATGTTTTTGGGTTTATTGGGAAAGTTGCCCTCCGACGTAATATGATTAAATCTGTCGTATTTAGACCGCGATTAAACCTAGCTGGTTAATTCCTGAGTTAATTGAAGCTATTGTTGGGTCAGATTTTCACAAATGTAAAAAACTTGAAGTGTAGATTCTCTAATGTGTTTTTCTTAAAGTATATTTTAGATCTATATTGCAAAGGATATTTTGTTAATTTGTCTTAAATTTACAGCTGAAAAACTGATTTAATTCTACCTTTATTCTTTATTCTGGT
>MDTB01164145.1_pt1 | contig 77951 bp, 91 predicted proteins | sample 811161 | NCBI WGS metagenome assembly MDTB01 (sample SAMN05326650, study PRJNA326480) | marine metagenome | isolation source: seawater | place: Mediterranean Sea | collected 2009 | reverse complement strand
TTAAGAATTGCTTTGGTGCATGATATAGAATCAACATCAAAAGCATTAAAGAGCATAAAAAAGGTTTTAGATAATGAGTAATTGGACTGGCTTAGGAATTGGAACAAAAAACAGTGATGGTGATTTAATCGAAATGTTTTTTGCTGAGGAAAATATTTCCTCAGAAGATTTAAATGCTTCCGACGCTGCTTTTGAAAAAGTCTACGTTAGTGATGACAAGGCACCTACTTCTTTACCAGAAGCCTATTTGAAACTGCATTTGCTGTCTTATCGTCTGGTTAAGCCAAACGAAACTAATCTCGATGGTATTTTTGGAATTTTACAAAATGTCGTTTGGACCTCTGAAGGTCCATTCTCGATTGCTGATTTCAAAAAAGCGCAACTTGAAGCAAGAAAGGCTAACCGACACATCTTGGTCCACAGCGTTGATAAATTTCCACGTATGACCGATTACGTGACACTATCTGATGTCAGAATTGCCGATGCCAACCGTGTAAGATTGGGAGCTTATCTCGGCTCAGGAACAACAATCATGCATGAGGGCTTCGTGAACTTTAATGCTGGTTCTTTAGGTGAAGCAATGATCGAGGGAAGGATCTCCCAAGGTGTCGTCATTGGCGATAAAACGGATATTGGGGGTGGCGCTTCTACCATGGGGACTTTATCCGGTGGTAATGATGTCAGAATCTCTCTTGGGAAAAATTGTCTGCTTGGAGCTAATTCCGGTTTGGGAATACCTTTGGGGGACAGATGCACAGTTGAAGCTGGACTTTATTTGACGGCTTCTTCCAAAGTAGAAGTTATCGATGATAAAGGTGAGGTATCTGAAACTGTCAAAGCTTCTGAGCTTGCTTCTAAGTCTGATCTTTTATTCATTAGAAATTCTTTGACAGGTTCTATTCAGTGTCGACCAAATAAAAAAGTCATAGAACTCAACGAAGAATTACACTCCAACAATTAACTAAATCGTATCGCTATCGATGAAGGAAGCTTCTAATCCAATTCCTGCAGGTCGACTGCAAAGAGGTGCGTTAAATCAAGAAACTTATATCTCTAAATTTGGTCAGGTACTTTTAAGACATGGTCTAACCATGGCATCGATAGCTATTATTTGTCTTTTGATACCGTCTATCCAATCTGCCTTGATATCTACACTGGATAATTTATTCAAAAATCCTCTGAAATATCTTCTGTGGAGTTTGGCAGTTGCAACTTTTATCTTTATATTCTTGAAATATACGAAAAGAGAAATTGATCTTCGTCAGTTATTTTGGATTGGATATCTTTTCTTGATTTCTGTAGTTGAAGAAATTGCATTCAGACTATCTCTGCCTCTATTAATCACAGCAGATGTTACCGGTATTAGTTTCTTTTGGCTTGGGGTGTTTATAAGCAATCTTCTTTTTGCAACCATTCACTATTTCACTTTGCGTTGGAAACTCAATGCATGTATTTTCACCTTTCTTGGCGGTATGGGCTTTAGCAGAATGTTAGATACAACCGGAGATCTGACCGCAGTAATATTGTTACATTGGGCGATAACTTTTCTCAATACTCCAAAAGCACCAAAAGGCACTTCTGATTAAAACCTATATATTCTATTTATAAGTTTTGTTATTCCTCATAGACTGGAAATAGGAAGAATTAGTAGTGGAATCAACCATCCGGTCACATAAATGTAAACATCTTTACTCTCCTCTTTCTAATTTTTGAATTTATCTAAACACTTAATTTAACATTGATTGAATACTTTTATAAAAAGTTTAAAAAACTTAATAGGTAACACCCAAATACTGCCGTAGTTAAACGAAGCCTCAATTTTTGATAATCTAAATCTGAAAACATGATGCTATTATTTTTTTCAAATAAGTAAAATAAAGGGAAAAAAATAAAATTTAAAATTAAAGCAAACAATAAATATCTTTGAGCTAAAAAAATTATTACAAAGCCAGTCAAGGAAAAAAGAACCCCTAGAAGAAGAACTTTTTTATTTAAAAATTCATTAGACCAACCCCAAATCATACCCCCTAAAAAAGATAAAATTACTCCTCCATAAATAGCTAGTAAAGATAAAGAAAATTCAGCTATGTGTTCTCCTAAAATCCAAGGCAAAGTTGTAAATAATCCAAAAGGAATGAATCCAAGAGATCCTAAAATAATTTTTATTCTGACCATATATTCTATTATTTATTTAATTAATTGAAGTAGCTATAGGTTTTGGTTTTTGATTCAATAACACTCTAATGAATAATATGGAAAATAAAAACCCTGCAGGTCTATTAAGAAGACTTTTAGCTGTCTTTTATGACAGCATCTTGATAATCGGACTGTATATGAGTTTTGTAATTCTAATTACTTATTTAAAAGGAACAGCTTTAGAAAGTAAGGCCGAAGTATTATTTTTACAACTTTCATTCATTTTTATCGCAGTAAGTTTTTTTTGTTATTTCTGGAGTGTGAACAAAGGGCAAACTTTAGGCATGCAAGTTTGGAAAATAAAATTAATCACCGAAAACAAGAATAAATTAAAACTTAAATCTATGATTTTAAGATGTATTTTTTCTACGCTTTTTACAATATTATTCTTTTCTAATTTTATTTATATTTTTTTTAATAAAGAAAGAAATACATTGGGAGATAAATTATCTAAGACTAAAATAATTAGAATTCATTGATATCTTATTATTCGGTAGCCTATAAATAAAATTAAAATTGAAGGAAGCGCTATAGCCACTCCTGGAGAAAAGCCATTGATTATTGCAATATTTCCAAAAACTTTTAGAAATAAATTAAAACCATAGGCAACTAAAACGCCAAATAATAGCCTTTCTAAATTTCTGTTTAAACCAAATAGTTTATTAGATACTGCTAAAGCAAAAACTATAATAGCTATAGCAGAAATTGGTTCAAAAAGCTTTTTCCAAAATTCATAGGAAATCATGTTCCGTTCCCTAGTGGGGCCGGCATTTTTTAAAATTTTGTATATTTTTGTTAAGGACATTTCTTTTCGACCTAAATTTTCATTAAACCCGTACTCCGGACCATCTTTCCAAAAATAATCATTCAGCTCTTTGTTGTTCAAGATGCTTTTAGGTTTTTTTAACTTCCAACCTTTCTCCAATAATTCTACCGATTCGGCTGAAATGATTTCATTTATTGTTTTATCCTCATTCAACTTATACAAGACAATGCTTTTAAGCGAATCCCTCTTTGCTTTAAATTTTACAAAATTATTACTTTTATAAAGCCATTGACTTTGCTCAGAAATCGTTAGATGTCCATATTTTAGATTAATAGCCTTTTGTTCAAGTGATGGTGTTATAAATTCTAAAAAAAATAATGTAAGAGCTAAAAGAATGAAAATTGGCTTTAGAAGGTCTAAAATAATTGAAAAAAGGGATTTTCCTAAAACCCTAGCCGCTGTCAATTCTCCGGAATCACTCAACAGACCATAAGATAGGATTGCAGAAATCACACAACATAGAGGAAAAATTTCACAAAATCTGCCTAATGATTTGTAACCAAGATATTTTACTGCTGAGTAAAAATTATAATCTTTATTTAAATCTTCTAATTCAGAAATTGCTTGCAATAAAAAATCTAAAGAAAAAATAATTATAAATACTATACTCAGCATTTTTAAAGACTGTTTAAAAAAAGAAAATCCAAGAGTTCCGCCTATGAGGAGATTCAATTTATGACTCCTAAGAAAATGAAATTAAATAAAACCATCACCAGCATTAGAAGTATCAAGAACTGCAGGCTTCTCTTCATGCTGAACCGTTCAGCGAAAAAATTACCCAGATCAATAGAATTTTTCTCTAAATTAAAAAGAAGAATAGCCAAAGATAAATAAATTGAGTGCAAAATTAAAAAAATCTGAAACGGAGAAAATACCCCTTCTGAAACGAAAGCTTTTTGACCAATTGTGAAGCCATAATATGATAAAAAAATAATTAGACCTGATAAAACTAGAGCAAATCTTCCATTTTTTGCCATTCTTAGACTTAAAGAAACAGCTAGAAAAGCTGATATTAATATCATTAACATCAGAGAAATTCTTTTTAAAACTTCTCCAAGATATAAGCTATTATTTTGAATCAATAAAAGATCTTCAATAGTCATTAATTCTAATTTTTCTTCAGGAAGTTTTATTTTTTTTGGAAATAAAAAGAAGAGTTCTTTAAATTCTAAATCCATATATCCTTGCTCTGATGGGACGATCATATTTCCTTTTTCAAATAAAAGCTTATTCATATTATCTTTTTCCGAAAGACCTCCGATATGATCAGCATTGATAATTAATTCTGAATTATTTGAATTGAAGCTAGCAAAAATTTCTTGAAAACCTCGATCAGACGCACGATCTGCATAGAAAACTCCATCTAAATCTGGTATTTCATTAACTTTACCCTCACCCATTAATTTAAAAGTATCCGAAAAGCTTTGTGTTTCTGATAAAAAAGATAGTTTCGAGTTAGCTATGGGAACCAAATAAAAGGAATTGAATAAAACAAAAAAACATAGAAAAAATGCCGGTATAGAGCTTGTGATGATTAAACCTTTAAGTCCCAAGCCAACTTGATATGCAAAGGCTATTTCATTTGTTTTGTTAAGGTTGTATATGGATATTAAAATTCCTAAAAAAATAGAAATAGGAATTGCAACTTCTAAAATTGCAGGCAAACTAAACGCTAGAACTAATATCAAAAGTTCTGGGTACAATTCTCCCCGTGAAGCTTTTTCTAAAAACTGGATGGATTCGTTCAGAAAAAGTATTCCAAATAAAATTAAAAAAGTAACAAATATCGTTTTAGATACTTGCTTTAAAATATATAGAACAATAATTTTTGGCATAATAAGTTTCTACAATGAATATTAACTCATAATTACCAAATTAAAATTTACTAGGAGTAAAAGATGAAAAAATTAATAAATATATCTTTATCTAAAATAAAGTTATCTGAACTTTCAGCAATAAAAACTGAAGCTATGATTATTGGGACTTACGAAAGTAAGAAATTAGATGACGTTTCAAAGCATCTTGATGCAAGGTCAAAAGGAGTAATTAAAAAATTGATGTCTAGAGATGAGTTATCTGGTTCTTTAGGTAATTCTGTTTATTTACCAAGTCTAAACGGCTTATCAGCTGAAAAAATTTATTTAAAAGGTTGTGGTAAAAAAGATAAAGAACTGACTGAATTTGAATTTTTATCGCTAACACAATCTATCGCCAATTCAGCTTTAAACTCAAAAGCTAAAAGTGTTCATATTTTTTTGCCGTCCATAAAGGTTGTGAATAGAGACGAAAATTGGAATTTTAAAATGCTTGCAAAAACAATAGAATCTAATTCATATAAGTATTTTTTTAAAGGTAAAAAAAGTCAGTCAAAAAATCTTTTAAATAAGGTATCAGTTATTTGTTCTCAAATTAGTAATCTAGCCGCTTCAAAGAATGCATTAAAAGAAGGACAAATAATTGGTATTGGAGTGAACACTTCTAAAGAGTTAGCTAACACTCCAGCTAATATCTGTACTCCTTCTTTTTTAGCTGCTCAAGCTAAGAGTCTTTCAAGAGCTTTTCCGCATATTAAAACTAAGATTTTAGGCGAAAAAGAAATGAAGAAAATTGGGATGGATTGTCTTCTTTCGGTTGGTCAAGGAAGTGTTCAGGAATCTAAGTTCATTATCATGCAATATTTAGGTGGAGCAAAAAATAAAAAACCTAATGTTATAGTAGGCAAAGGTATTACTTTTGATACCGGAGGTATCAGCATTAAGCCAAGTCCTGCAATGGATGAAATGAAATATGATATGTCAGGATCGGCAAGTGTAATGGGAACTATGAGAGCAATAGCTGAATTAAAACCAAAATCTAATATTATCGGTGTGATAGCTGCCGCGGAGAATATGCCTAGCAGTACTGCGACTAAACCAGGGGATGTAGTTAAAACTCTTTCTGGACAAACCGTTGAAATTTTAAATACCGATGCCGAAGGTAGGCTAGTTTTATGTGATGCTCTAACTTATGTAGAGAGATTTAATCCTGCAAGTGTAATTGATATAGCAACTTTAACAGGAGCTTGCGTAGTGGCATTAGGCCATGAGGCAACGGGACTTTTATCTAACGACCAAAATCTTGCAAATAGTATTTTAAAATCTGGAGAAGCAAGTTGCGATAGAGCGTGGCAGCTGCCTTTATGGGATGTTTACCAAAAAGATTTAGATAGTAGATATGCTGATATAGCTAACATTGGTGGAAGAGCAGGAACTATTACTGCTGCTTGCTTTCTTTCTAGATTCGCCAAAAAATATAAATGGGCTCATCTTGATATAGCAGGAACAGCTTATGGCGGAAAAATTGGTAAAACATCAAGCGGTAGGCCTGTATCGTTGTTAACAGAGTATTTACTTAACCATAAATAGTTTATGGAAAAAATAGACTTTCTTTCAGCTGGCGAGTCTGAAAATACTGCCATAACTTTTACTTGTATTTTTTTAGGTAAAATTTTTCTTGAAAGTCTATCCTCAAATTCTTTTCAATCAATAAATCTAAGATGTCTTGATGCGAATCAAGCACATAAGGTAGATAAATTGCTTTGGGAACAGCCGAAAGAGGTTTACATTCCTCATAAATTATCCAATGACAAAGAATCTAAAGATTGTGATGTGGAGATATCTTATCCAGGAATAAAAGTTAATAGAGAATTTGACTTGTTGCTCAATCTTAATCCTCAATTACCATCAAATTATCTAGATTTCTCAAAAGTATTTCAAATAGTTATCAAAGACGGTTCTGAGTTTCAGAATAAAGCTAGATTGAGTTATAAAAAATGTTTAGAAGATAAAATAAACCCTAATTTTATTGATTAAAATGAAGAACATCTTTGAGCCTAAAAATGTAGAGAAAAAATGGTACGACCACTGGGAGTCAAATAATCTCTTTTCGCCAGAAAAAAATTCTAACAAAAAGCCTTTCAGCATAATGATTCCTCCACCTAATGTGACTGGAAGCTTGCATATGGGACATGGCTTTCAAAATACCTTAATGGATACACTTGCAAGATATAAAAGACTTAAAGGATATGACGTTTTATGGCAGGCGGGAACCGATCATGCGGGAATAGCAACTCAAATAGTAGTTGAAAGAAATTTAGAAAAAAAAGGAAAATCAAGAGAATCATTAGGAAGAGAAGAATTTGAAAAAGAAATTTGGAAGTGGAAAGAAGAATCGGGATCCACTATTACCCGTCAACTTCGACGATTAGGAGCTTCATTAGATTGGAAAAATGAAAAATTCACAATGGATAAAGACTTTAGCATGGCCGTTACAGAAGTTTTTTGTTCACTATATGAAGAAGGTCTTATTTATCAAGGTTATAGATTGGTGAATTGGGATTCTAGCTTGCAAACTGCCTTATCTGATTTAGAAGTAGTTTCAACTGAAGAATCTGGAAAACTATGGGAAATATCATATCCAGTCGGTAAAGAAAATCTCATTATATCAACTACGAGGCCAGAGACGATGCTTGGTGATGTTGCTCTTGCGGTAAACCCCAAAGATGAGAAATATAAAAAATTTATTGGTAAAGAAGCCTTGATTCCTATCATTTCAAAAAAAATTCCTATTATTGGAGATGATTATGTTGATATGGATTTTGGTACGGGATGCTTGAAGATAACTCCTGGGCATGATTTTAATGATTTTGAAATTGGTCAAAAGAATAATCTTGATGTTTTAAATATTTTAAATAAAGATGGAACCCTAAATGAAAATTGCCCTGAAAAATATAGAAATCTATCTATGCAAGCTGCTAGAAAAGAAATCCTCAAGGATTTAAAAAAGTTAGGAAATTTAGTTAGCGAGAAAGATCATAAAATAAATATTCCAAAAAGCGAGAGAACGGGAATCATTTTAGAGCCTTTTCTAACCAAGCAATGGTATTTAAAATCAGATGAGATGGCTCAAAAGGCAAAAGAGATAGTCCAAGACAAAGATGTGTCTTTCATTCCAGAAAATTGGGAAAATACGTATTTTTCATGGATGAATGAAATAAGGGATTGGTGCATCTCTAGACAATTATGGTGGGGTCATAGAATACCTGCTTGGTATGATGAAGAAGGAAAAGTCTATGTCGGAACTTCGAATGATGAAGTAAGAAAAAAAAATAACCTTGATGATTCAGTGGTTCTATCCCAAGATGATGATGTTTTAGACACTTGGTTTTCTTCTCAATTATGGACTTTTGTAACTTTAGGATGGCCAAAAAAAACTGAAAGGCTAAAAAGATTTCATCCTACTTCTGTATTAGTTACTGGATTCGACATTATTTTTTTCTGGGTAGCCAGAATGATAATGATAACTCAAAAATTTTTAAAAGAAGTTCCGTTTAAAGAAGTTTATATTCATGGGCTTGTTAGAGATGGAGATGGTCAAAAAATGTCTAAATCTAAAGGAAATATACTTGATCCAATAGATATTATTGATGGGATTAAACTTAAAAGACTTATTGAGAAAAGAACTTCAGGTTTAATGAACCCTAAGCAAGAAGAAAAAATAATTAAAAATACTGAAAAAGAATTTCCTCAGGGTATTAAGCCTTATGGAGCTGATGCCATGAGATTTACTTTTTGTTCTCTAGCCTCAGGAAGTAGAGATATAAATTTTGACGTAAAACGGGTAGAAGGATATAGAAATTTTTGTAATAAAATTTGGAACGCTTCAAGATTTATAACTCTTCAATGTGAAGGCTTTAAAAATAACTCAGAGCTATCTAAAGATGAGATCGATTTATGGATTGAATCAGAGCTTGCTAAAACAGCTACTAAATTTTCTTCACATATAGAGACTTATAGATTTGATCTTGCAACACAAGAAATATATGAGTTTGTATGGGAAAAATTTTGTGATTGGTATTTAGAACTTTGTAAAATTAGACTACAAGATCCTTCTGTGCCTCTAAGTCAAAAAGACTCTATCAAAGCATCTCTTATAAAATTGTTAACCAATATTCTTATTATTTGTCATCCAATAATGCCTTTTATTACTGAAGAAATATGGCAAAACTTACAAATGTTTCACAAATCTAACTTAAAAAGTATTTCTTTAGAAAAATTCCCTGTCTTTGATAAAAATAATAAAAGCTTTCAAAATATCGAGACTCTTCAAAAAGCGATTATAGGAATAAGAAATGTTAGAGCTGAAATGTTAATTTCTCCTAAGGTAAAATTTACCCTGTTCTTAGATAAAAATAGCAGCCTTAAAGATTTAATAGAAAAAAATTATATATTCTTTGAAGTTTTATCTGGAATAAATAAAATAAATTTCTTTGAAAAAAGCCCTCCTCCTTCAGCAATTGTATTGGTAAAAGACCAAAAACTTTATATCCCTCTAGAGGGACTCATAGAACCTAAAGATGAAATAGTTAGGAATACCAAAAATTTAGCTAAATTCAATAAAATTTATCTTTCTTTGGATTTGCAACTAAAAAATAAAAATTTTATTAAAAATGCGCCTGCTGATTTGATCAAAGATAGAAAAATACAATTAGAAGATTTGGAAGAAAAAATATCTAAATTAAAAAATCACCTTAAAATTCTAGAACAACTATAATTATTCTTATGTGGTTAAGAGGAGCAACATCCGCCCTAATAGTTAGCTTTTTGTTTTCTTTAGGTTACAGATTCTATCTAACAAAAGATCTTTCTAATTTATTAGATGAGCAATTAGGATATTTATTTTTATTCATGTTCTTTTCTACATATGTCGCATGTATGGTTATAGTCTATGGCAGACAAATTAAATATAGAATTAAAAGAGAGAAAGGAACCATTAAGTGGTTTGATCCCAGCAAAGGTTATGGTTTTTTGGAAAGAGATAAAGGTGGAGATCTTTTTATTCATTTTGCATCAGTTTCTGAACAGGATAGAAAGCAACTCAAAGAAAATACTAGAGTAAGCTATATAGTTACTGAAGGGACTAAAGGACCTCAAGCGAATCAAATAAGAATTATTTAGTCTCTTGTCATATAGAAATGTTCAAGACCATCATCTTCTATATCACTGTTATAAGTATTAAATCCAAATTTTTCATAAAAGGGTTTTATATTTTTTAGACATGATAAATTAATTCGTTCGTTAGGATGTATTTTTAAAGACTTATTCAAAATAAACTCCATTAAAAATCTTGATATTCCCTGACCTCTTCTAGTTTCTTCCACACAAAATCTCTCAAGAGTAAGTCCTTGATATTCTATGCTTGGAGAAACAAGCCTTGCATAGGCAACTAAATATTTATTTTGATGAGCTAGAAAGTGGAGGCTTTTGTGATCTACAAAATTTTCACAATTAGAATTACCGCTTTGATCTTTACTAAAAATTTTTGATTTAATCTTCATAATGGATTCAACTTCTCGTTTAGAAAGTTGATGAAAAGCTTTACAGCCTAAAGCTATGTGATTTGCCTCAAAATTAAGAGATATATTTTCGTCGTTGAGCATAAGGAATAAATTTTAAAAGAATCCTACAGAAAAAAAAGAAACTTTTCAGCATAAAAGTTATTAATGCTTTATAAAATTTAAGGACAAGGATTTGGACAAGCGGAGTGGATTTTATCTATTTCTTTTAAGTCTTCTTCAGAAAGCTTAACTTCCCAACTACCGATAGCTAATTTTAACTGTTTCATAGTCGTTGCGCCTATAATATTTGATGTAACAAACTCTCTAGAGTTCACAAATGCGTTCGCCATAACAGATGGATCTAAGTTAATTTCTTTAGCATATTCAACATAAGCTTTAATCGATTTTTCAGCAGAAGGTGTTTCATACCTTTGCCCTCTTCCAAAAAGTTCAGTTCTAGATCCTTTTGGCATAGCACCATTCAAGTATTTCCCTGAGAGATAGCCTTGAGCTAATGGAGAATATGCTAAGAGCCCAACCGAAGACCTATGAGCAAATTCAGACATACCGTATTCGTAAGTTCTATTTAATAAATTATAAGCATTTTGTACAGATTGAACTTTAGGGAAATCTGATTTCTCAGACTTATTGATAAATTCTGAAAGGCCCCAGGGAGTTTCATTAGACAAACCTATACTTCTTACTTTTCCTGTTTTAACTAACTCAGATAAAATCTCTAAAGTTTCTTCTATATCTATACTATCCATTTCATAATGCTTATAGACTCCTCCTGATCCACCTCCAAAGAGGTTTAATGGTCTATCTGGCCAGTGAAGTTGGTATAAATCAATATAATCTGTTTGAAGTCTTTTTAAGCTTCCCTCAATGGCCTTTTCTATATTTTTCCTATCAAGTCTAGTTTCTCCACCTCTAAACCATTTCATTCCACTTCGGCCTGCTACTTTAGAGGCTATGATAACTTTCTCTCTGTTACCAGTTTTTTTAAACCAAGAACCGATAATTTCTTCGGTTTTGCCCTGTGTTTCTGCTTTTGGAGGAATCGCATAAAGTTCTGCTGTATCGAAGAAGTTTATTCCTTGATCTATAGCATAGTCCATTTGTTCATGTCCTTCTTGCTCAGTATTTTGCTGTCCCCAAGTCATTGTTCCTAAGCAGATCAAACTGACATCTATTTTTGTATTTCCTAGTTTTCTAAATTCCATATTTGTTCTTTAATAACGTTTAAAAGAGATTATATTTTTAAAAACATAAGTCAACTGCCTAAAAATGCAAATTAATTTATTAATTTCCATATGTTTCGAATAGATAAGACCATCTTCTCTTCCGACATTTGTTTTGTAATAGTTTTTTCTTAATCCAACATATCTGTAGTTCATTTTTTTGTAAAAAGAAATTGCTGGTTGATTTGATTTTCTAACCTCTAAAAAAATATCTTTTACACCTTTTTTTATACATTCTTTTTCTGCATAGTCTAAGAGAGTTTCCCCGATACCTAAATTTCTATAATTTGGTTTTATAGAAATATTTAATAAATGTGATTCAGTAAAATTTATTGTTGAAATACAATAACCAATAACTTGCTTTCCATCTTCTATAACTAAATTTAAATAATTTCCTTTTAAACAGTCTAAAAAACTTGAAGAGCTCCATGGAGTTGGATTAGAAAGATTTTCAATTTTGAATACCTCATCTAAGTCACTAGATAACATCTCTCTAATCTTAAAATTTTTCAATCCAAGCTTTCCTTTTTTTATCAGGGCTTTCCATAAAAGTATTAAGCTCTCCGTTTTTAAAAAAGCCTTTATCATTAAAAAAATTATAGATTTTTAATGAATCTTTTTCTTGAAAATTCAGTCTAAAGCTTTTTGATAAAGAAAAAAGAAAAGTGATCTGGTTTTTGTCAAAATTAATAGACTTATTTTGTTTTACTTTATTTTTTTCAAATATAAAATGCTCACTCAATTGCCAACTTTTGAGTCCAATTTCTTTTGCAATGTATTCATCCAGGTTCATAATGTTAATCCTAATATGGTATTTTAAAAAAAACTAGAGAAAAAATTGAAAGATATTATCAATAATCCCGTCTCCAAGTATTCAGCTTTTAGACCAATAGATTTAAAAGATAGAACCTGGCCAAATAATCAAATTAAAAAATCTCCTATATGGTGTAGTGTTGATCTGCGTGATGGAAATCAATCTTTAATTGAGCCAATGGGATTAGAAAGAAAATTAAGATTTTTTTCTATGTTAATTGATTTGGGTTTTAAAGAAATAGAGGTTGGTTTTCCTTCGGCTTCTGAAACAGAATTTAATTTTGTAAGAGAGTTAATTGATAAAAACCTTATTCCCAATGATGTAAAAATACAAGTTTTAACCCAAGCTAGAGATCATTTAATTGAAAAGACTTTTGAATCCGTAAAAGGAGCTAAAAATGTCATCTTGCATTTATATAATTCCACCTCAACTGTACAAAGAGAAGTTGTTTTCAAACAAGATAAGGTGGGCATAAAAAAAATAGCGACTGACGGCGCTAAATTGGTTAAGGATTTAGCTGGTAAAAACAAAGAAACTAATTGGCAATTTGAATATAGTCCAGAGAGCTTTACAGGAACAGAATTAGATTATGCAGTGGAAGTTTGCAATGCTGTCAATGAAATTTGGCAACCCACCAAAGAGCAAAAAACAATTATGAATCTTCCTGCTACAGTTGAACTTTCAACTCCTAATATTTATGCAGATCAAGTTGAATGGATGTGTAGGAATCTAAAAAATAGAGAAACCGTTGTAGTCAGTCTTCACCCTCATAATGATAGAGGTACTGGTATTGGAGCAGCTGAATTAGGTTTAATGGCTGGAGCGGATAGAATAGAAGGAACTCTTTTTGGAAATGGAGAGAGAACTGGAAATGTAGATATTGTTTCTTTAGCTTTAAATCAATTCACGCAGGGCATAGATTCCGGACTTGATTTCTCTAATATCAATAAAGTTATGCGTGAAGTCGAATATTGCAATCAATTACCTGTTCATCCAAGACATCCTTATGCGGGAGATTTAGTCTTCACTGCCTTTTCTGGCTCTCATCAGGATGCTATCAAGAAAGGATTTGATGAGATGAGAAAATCTAATAGACCACAATGGAGGGTTCCCTATCTTCCTATCGACCCTGAAGATGTTGGAAGAAGCTATGAAGCCGTTATAAGGATAAATAGTCAGTCTGGAAAAGGCGGTGTAGCTTATATTATAGAAAAGGATCATGGATTGTCTCTTCCAAGAAGATTACAAATTGATTTTTCTAAGGTGATTCAAAAAATTGCCGATAAAACTGGAAAAGAACTCGAGGCTGATTTGATTTGGGAAACCTTTAATAAAAATTATATAAATATTAATGGAAAGATAGAGTATGTTGGCCATGAAATTACTTCTAAAAATGATTCAAAAGGTAGCCAAATAGACGAAATCATATTATCAATAAATGATAATGGTAAAAATGTGAGTATCTCAGGTTCTGGAAATGGCCCTATAGATTCTTTTATAAACGCCATGGCTAGTTATTTAAAACTAAATATCAAAGTATCAGATTATCATCAACATGCTATTTCTTCAGGTTCTGATGCTTCTGCAGCAGCTTATATTGAATTGGATGTTAATAAGAATACTGTCTGGGGAATTGGAATAGATTCAAATACTGTTATAGCTTCTTTCAAAGCAATAATAAGCGGCCTTAATAAATCAAATTAAAGGCGTCGCTTCCAAAAATCCTTTTTTTATGCTCAAGCTAACTGAGCCTTTTTTATTCTTAGTTCCCCATAATAGCTTTGGTTCTTTTGCTTTAGATGCAAATAAGAATTTCCCTAAAATTTCATCTAAAACTTTAGAATTTGGAGAGTTTAAATTAAGACTGTCTATCCAATATAAGATAATATTTTTTTGCCTTTGAAGAGAAAGCTTTAAAAGTTTTGAAATATTAATTTTATTTATATTTTTTTTATCAACTACCTTAGACAGGTCTTCTTTAGATTGCTCCAATATAACTTCATAAGATTCTTTTGAATTCATAATAAATTTAATTAAATTTTTTCTATACGACGGCCACCTTTTTTCAATTACTGGCAAAATTAAGTTTCTAATATAATTCCTATCAAAAGAATTATCATCATTTGACTCATCATGAATAAATTTCAAAAGTTTTGTTTTTGCAATAAGATTTAAATTTTCTTTCTGCAGAGATAATAAAGGTCTAGCTATATCTCCCTTCCCCAGCTTTCTATTTATAGGAATTGATCTAGCTCCTTTTGTACCCGATCCTCTTAACAATCGTAAAACTAAAGTTTCTATATTGTCATCTTCATGATGACCCATAAATAATCTACCTCCCTTTGAAAGTTTTTTTTCAAAAATTTCATATCGTTTCTTTCTTAGCTGTTCTTCGATGCTAGCTCCTTTGATCTTAGAAAAATCTATATTAAATATTAAAAGGTCGATATCTTTAGATTTACAGAAATCTTTGCAATGTTTTTCCCATTTTTTAGAGTTTTTTGAATAATTATGATTGATGTGAATAGCTTTTAACTTTAGTGTTTTTTTTTGCTTTAAAAGGTCATTAGCTTCGGAAAGTAATACAGTCGAATCAAGTCCTCCGCTATATGCCACAAAGTATTCTTTTATTTCTTCTTCAATAAAAGGATCTATAAATTTTGCTAAAGATCTCAACTTTTAAATAGACCCATATGACATGATTTTTTCATATCTTTTTTTCAGTAGATCTAATATATCCATGTCACTAAACATTTTTAATTTTTTATCTATTTCATTACTTATAGATAATGAAATACCACCTAAATCTCTATGAGCTCCACCAAGAGGTTCAGTAATTACCTCATCTATTAAACCTAATTTTTGAAGATTCTTAGCATCTACTTTCATTGCCTCTGCTGCATCTTTTGCTTTAGTTCCGTCTCTCCAAACTATAGACGCACATGCCTCAGGCGATGCAACCGCATAGATAGAATGCTCTAACATACAAACATGGTCTCCCACACCTATAGCTAGCGCACCTCCTGACCCTCCTTCTCCTGTTATAAAGACAATAACCGGAGTTTTTAAATTAGAAAGTAAGCTTAGGTTTTTTGCTATGGCTTCACTCATGCCTCTTTCTTCGCTTTCAATCCCAGGATATGCTCCAGGAGTGTCAATAAAAGAGATTAAAGGAAGGTTAAAATCTTCTGCCATTTTCATTAATCTAGCAGCCTTTCTATATCCTTCAGGTTGAGCCATGCCAAAATTTCTCGATATTTTATCTTCAGTTGATTTTCCTTTTTCCTGACCTATGACCATGACAGGTTTATTCTTGAATTTGGCTAGCCCTCCAATGAGAGCATTATCTTCTCCAAAAACTCTATCTCCATGTAATTCATCAAAATCGGTGAAAATATTTTCAATATAATCTGAAAAATGGGGTCTGTGGGGATGTCTAGCTACTTGAACTTTCTGCCAAATAGATAAGTTTGAATAAACATCAAAGGTTAGTTTTTCAATTTTTTTACTTAGATCTAAAATTTCTGATTCTATGTTTGAATTTGAATCACCGGAACCCCTTAGCTTCTCTATTTTATTCTCTAGATCGCTTATTGGTTTTTCAAACTCTAAATATGTATATGCCATTTATTGCCTTGAGAAATAGTGTAAATCTATATTATCAATTCCGTAACTTTTTTTTAACTTTTTGATATTTTCATCATTTAATAAAATTTTAAAATCATCTAATATTTCTATATCTGCATTTACTTCCTTAGATGAATATTTCAATTCAACAGGGCATCCCTCAGAAGTATCTTCTAAAGAATAAGATTTTAAGTCCTTTATAAAATTATCTATTTTTTTTGAATTTTGGTGATCAAGGGATAAAGAAATTTTGTTGATGAATTTTATTCTAGCTTCTTCTAGAGTTTGAATTGAAGAAACCTTCATTTTTTTAGACAAACCTAGGTTTTCTCTTTCTTTTGAAGTTTCTTCTGTAACCTCTCCATCCACTATATAGATTTTTTCACTATCTAATGAGTTAGAAAGTTTTTCTAAGACATCTGCTGAAATGATTAACTCTATTCGATCAGATTTATCATCTAAAGTTGCAAAGACTAAAGGCCCTCTTCTGGTATTTATTCTTTTTTGAGAAATTAATACTCCCGCACATCTTTGGTTATATTTACTCTGACCTAAAGAAACAATTGGATCAGGGCAGAGCTTTCTAACTTCCCAAGAATGCTCATCCATAGGATGAAAGGATAAATAAAATCCTAAAGATGAAAACTCTAATTTAGAAACCTCTACGTCTGAAAATTTACTAGGCACAGAATTTTCTTCCATTTTCATCGAATCGTTGATTTCTCCAAATAAATCTTGTATCCCACTTTCTCTTGTTTCTGTTTTTTGTCTAGCAAATTTTAAAGCTCCTTCTACTTTCTCCAACATGACTATTCTATCTTCAGAAAAGCTATCCATTGCTCCTGATTTTATTAATGGTTCAATGGATCTTTTATCCACTCTTTTTAAATCAACTCTAGAAGTAAAATCATTTAAACAGTTAAATTTTTTAGCTTTTCTTTCTTCAATAATATTTTCAATGGCAGGTTCTCCCACTCCTTTTATTGCTCCTAAACCGAAAAGAATTGTTTCGTTATCTATGGTTATAAAATCCTTGACGCTTCTATTTATATCAGGGGGTAATATTTTAAGTCCCAATAAATTTATGTCATCAAGCAATAGTTGAATTTTTTCTGCGTCACCCAATTCTGATGACAATGCAGCAGCCATAAATTGAGCAGGATAATGAGATTTTAGCCAAGCTGTTTGGTAGGAAATCATTGCATATGCAGCTGAATGAGATTTATTGAACCCGTAACCTGCGAAAGTTTCTATCTGATCAAACAAACCTTCTGCAAACCTTTCTGATTTTCCTTTCTTAACTGCTCCTTCAATAAATATAGGCCTTTGTATTTCCATTTCTTCTGGAATTTTTTTACCCATTGCTCTTCTTAAGATGTCTGCTTGTCCTAAAGAAAAACCTGAAAATTCTTGAGCTAATTGCATAACCTGCTCTTGATAGATAATTACTCCAAAAGTACTTTTTAATACCTTTTCTACATCCTCATCACCATAACGCGTCTCTTCTTTGCCTTTTTTTCTGTTTATATATGTATCAACCATTTTCATATCTAATGGTCCTGGTCTGTAAAGGGCTACAAGGGCAATAATGTCTTCAAAATTGCTTGGTTTTAATTTAACTATGTATTCCTTTATTCCTCTCGACTCTAATTGAAAAACTGCGGTCGTAAGGCCCTTTTGTAGAAGCTCAAAAGTACCTTTATCGTCAAGCTCTAAAGATTCTATATTTATTGGCTCTAGTTCTATTTCATTCCTAGAAGCATTTATTGATTTAAGAGCTTTGTTTATAACAGTTAAAGTTTTTAAACCTAAAAAATCAAATTTCTGAAGTCCCACCGATTCAATATCTTTCATGTCAAATTGTGTTGCTAGTGTTTGCGAAGACTCATCTAAATAAAGAGGTGAAAAATCATTAATTTCTGAAGGCGCCATTACGACTCCAGCTGCATGTTTACCAACATTTCTAATAATTCCCTCTAGCTTTCTTGCCATTTCAAATATTTCAGAAGCATCTTCATCTACCTTGATTGCCTGTCTTAAATCATTATTTTCTGATAAAGCTTTTTCTAAAGTCATCTCTGGACTAAAAGGAATCATCTTTGCTAATCTATCTGCTAACCCGTAGGACTTGCCTTGGGCTCTTGCTACGTCTCTAACGACTGCTCTAGCAGCCATAGTTCCAAAAGTACAAATTTGAGCTACAGCATTTTTTCCATATTTATTTGTCACGTAATCTATTACTTTTTCTCTTCCGTCTCTGCAAAAATCTATATCAAAATCAGGATTACTTATACGATCTGGATTAAGAAACCTCTCAAATAATAAGTCATATTTAATCGGATCGATTCCAGTAATTCCTAGTGCAAAAGCTATCAAAGAACCTGCTCCGGAACCTCTGCCAGGGCCAACCGGCACTTCATTTTGTTTGGCCCAATTAACAAAATCTGCAACTATTAAAAAATATCCTTCATAGCCCATTTCTAGAATAACTTTTAATTCAAAATTTAATCTATCTCTATAAATTTGATCTAGTTTATTTAGACTAGGTAATTCTAATTTCTTTAAAATTCCTACTTCTGTTAATTCTTTTAAATATTCCGCTTCAGGAGAACCGGAGGGAGTTTCGAAATCAGGCAGAACATAAATATCGGTTTTTATTTCTAAATTACATTTTTTAGATAATTCATATGAATTACTTAATGCTTCTGGTAAATCCTTAAAGAGTTCATACATTTGCTCTGAAGATTTAAAAAATTGAGATTCTTGATAATCTCTAGATCTTCTTTGATCTCCTAAGACGTAACCTGACTGAATACACACTCTAGTTTCATGAGCCTCAAAATCACTTTTCTCCAGAAATCTAACTTGGTTTGTTGCTACTACAGGAATAGATAATTCATGAGCTATTTCAATAATTCCTTGATTGCATATTTCTTCTTGATCTCTTCCGATTCTAGAAATTTGTAAGAAAAGATTATCTTTATATATATTTCTCAGGTAATTAATCTGTTTAGTAGCGATATCATTTTTTCCGGAAATTATAGATTTTCCGATTTGGCTATCAAGACTTCCGGTTATAGCAATTAAGTCTGACGAAAAACTTTCGAGAAAACTTACTTCTAATTGAGGGTCTCCATTAATTTTTCCATCAGTATGAGCCTTAGAAATAAGGCGAATAAGATTCTTGTATCCATTGTGATTCTTAGCTATGAATTGAATACTTCCAGAATCAGAGTTTTTTCCAGATAAAATAAAATCTGAACTGCAAATAGGCTTTATTCCTTTTTTTCTTAGAGCTTTATAAAATTTTATATACCCAAAAAGATTAGATAAATCTGATATTGCTAAACTTTCAAAGTTTAGTTCCTCAGCTTTATCTGCCAGTTCATTTATCCTAATTAGACCATCCTGAATTGAATATTCAGTATGAAGGTTTAGATGAGTAAATTTTTCCATTAAATATTTTTCACTGGAGAAAATGTTTTTCGATGCTCTTTCATAATTCCAAAAGATTTTAAAGCATCTAAGTGTTTTTTTGTCGGATAACCTTTATGAAGGTTAAAAAAATAATTTGGATATTTTTTATGGAGATCATCCATTAACTCATCTCTATAAACTTTTGCAACTATGGATGCCGCCATTACCTCATTGATAAAGCCATCTGCTTTGATTATTGCTTCACATGGATATTCTGTTTCGATTTTATCTTTGCCATCCACTATTACTTTAAGATTTTTGGATTTTAATTTTTCTAAAGATTTCTTCATTGCTAATAAGGAAGCTTCTCTTATATTAATTTTATCTATAATTTTTGAAGATACTATTCCGATTGAAAATTCTATGCATTTATCTTTTATTTCTGCTGAAATAATTTCTCTATGATATTTAGAAAGTTTTTTTGAGTCCTTTAATAAAGATATCCTAGAACTTCCCAAAATTACTGATGCGGCTACTACGGGTCCTGCAATGGAACCTCTTCCCACCTCATCTATCCCTACAATTAATTCTTTCAAACTGTATTGATTATATTTTTTATGGGTTTAATAAATTTTTCTTCATCTTCATTTTTTAGAGTTTTATGAATTTCACGAAAACTATCAATCATTTGCTCATTGGATGAAGAGACTAATTTGTTTAGTTGATTGCAAATATTTTCTACAGATACATTTTTTTGTCTTAATTCTGGAATAATTTTTTTATTAGCCAGTATGTTTGGTAGAGAAATAAACTCGATATTCAATAAACTAGAAAGAATTAGATTGCTAAAAGTATTACTTTTATATAAAACACAGCAAGGAGTTTTACTAAATAAGGCTTCTATAGAGGCTGTTCCGGATGCTATCAGAGCATAATCTGAAGCGCGCAAAACATCCCTGGTTACTCCTCTTTTTATAATTATATTTTCAGAATTAGAAAATTCTTTAGACTCTATTCTTGATTCGTTTGTTAAAGATAGTACAAATTTAAAATCTGGACGCTTCTCTTTAAACTCCTTCGCAACATCAATCAATAATCCTAGGTGATGTTTTAATTCTGATTTTCTGCTTCCTGGAAGCAAAGCTACATATTTTTCATTCGAATTCCATTTCATATTTTCTTTAGCTCTATCTTTATCAAGCTCTAAATCAAATAAATCAGCTAAGGGGTGTCCGGTAAAATTTGCCGAAACTCCCTCCTCTTCTAAAAGCTTAGATTCGAAAGGAAATAAGGTAAATATATGATCTAAATAATTTTTAAAATTTTTTACTCTTCCTCTTCTCCATGCCCAAAATTGAGGACAAACGTATTGAATGGTCTTAATGCTAGTTTTTATCTTTAATTTTTTTGCTATGCCTGAATTGAACGAAGGGCTATCTATACCAATAAAGATATCTGGCTTTTCTTGAATAATGTAATTTATGAGTTCTCTTCTTCTTTTGAAAATTTTTTTTAAATTCATAAGTGGATCAATTAATCCCATTACAGATAAATCTTCTATGGGAAATAAAGAATTAACACCTTCTTTCTTCATTTCCTCACCTGCAAGCCCTATGAAGATTGCTTCAGGAAATTGATTTTTTATACTCTTAATTAAGCTTGCACCAAGATAATCACCAGATTTTTCTCCAACTGATAAAGCGATTTTTAAACTATTCACTTTTTATCTAATTATTCCTCTTTTGGAATCTGATAAGGACCTTAATAAAATCTTTACTTCAGAAGTACTATTTAAATTTTGCTTGATTTCTTTAACTGCCTCACTGAATTGAATTTTTCTTAAATAGAGAATTTTATAAGCCTCTTTTAAAGCAATATATGAATCTTTAGATGAGTTTAGTCTTTGAATTCCTGTTGTGTTTAAACCTCTTGGTTTTGCAGGATTTCCACTTACTCTAACAAAAGCTGGAATATCCTTTGCTACAGCACTTCCCATAGCCGTAAAACTATACTCTCCTATATTACAAAATTGATGAACAAGAGAAAAACCTCCTAATATTGATCCTTTTTTTAAAACAACGCATCCTGCTAATGCAGCGTTGTTAACCATTACAACTTCATCTTCTATACAGCAATCATGTGCTATGTGGGTATAGGCCATAAATAAATTTCTAGAACCTATCTTTGTAAGAGAATTCTCTTGAATTGTTCCTCTATTAATCGTCACTCCTTCTCGAATTATATTTTCATCTCCAATTTCTAAAAAGGTTTTTTCCCCTTTATATTTTTTGTCTTGAGGATCTCCCCCTACTGAAGAAAATTGAAAGATTTCATTATTAAATCCTATTTTTGTTGAGCCCTCGATCACAACATGAGAGTGAATAACTGTTCCTTTTTTAATTTCTACCTCAGCGCCAATAACAGAAAAAGCTCCAATGGAGACTCCTTCATCAATTTTTGCATTTGAATCTATTATGGCTTGTTTATGAATCATTATTTAGGCCTATCAGCGCATAGGATCGTAGCTGAACAAACAAACTCATCATCAACATGAGCTTTACATTCAAATTTCCAAATTCCTCTCTTTTCAGATACTTTTGTTGATTCTAATATTAGTTTATCTCCTGGAACTACAGGTCTTTTAAACCTCAAGTTATCGGCTCCCACGAAGTAATATATTGACCCTTCTTCAGGAGTTTTATTCATAGTTGCAAATCCTAAGATACCTGAAGCCTGTGCCATAGCCTCTAATATCAATACTCCTGGAAATACTTCTTTATCTGGGAAATGCCCCATAAAATGAGGTTCATTCGTAGTTATATTTTTATATGCTTTTATAGATTTATTCAACTCTATTTCTGTAACTCTATCAACCAGCAAAAAAGGGTATCGATGAGGTAATAGTTTTTTTATTTCTTCTATATTCATTTTTTGTGTTCTCTTCTAATTTTGGCTACATTTCTTAACCAGCTTTCATGCTCCATTAATACTGGCGCTCCAGAATAAATGCCTTTATTTTTTAAAGATTTAGTCACAAAAGACATTGGCGTAATTGTAATATCATCTGCAATAGATACATTATCGACTATTCCACACCCTCCTCCTATTTTACATCTTGCTCCTATAATTGTACTCCCAGCAATAGATGTACTAGCTCCAATAATAGTGTCGTCGCCTATTTCACAATTATGAGCAATGTGTATTTGATTATCTAATTTTACGCCCGATTTAATTAAAGTCTCTCCCGTTGAAGATTTATCTATAGTACAGCCAGCTCCTATTTCAACATCATTTTCTAATCTTACATTTCCTAAATGCTCAATCTTTTTCCATTTAGAATCTTGAATGGCAAAGCCCAAACCATCTGATCCTAGAATTGCTCCAGCATGAACTATGCAGTTTTCACCAATCATAGTTTCTTCATAAAGCGAAACGTTAGAATAGATAATAGAATTTTCTCCCACTACAGAATTTTCTCCCAGAAATACTCCTCCACTAATAATCGCATTTTTTCCAATTCTTACATTAGCCTCTATCACTGATGAAGGTCCTATAAAAGCAGATGGATCAATTAAATTTTTATCTTCTACTATTGCACTCTTATGAATGCCTTTTTTATTTATTTCTTTTTTGAATAATTTAGTAGATTCAGCATAAGCCAAGTGTGCATTCTTAACTACAATACAGTTTGTATTGCATTTATCAGAAAACTCCTCAGTTAAGATAACTGCTGCAGCTTTCGTATTTTCTAACTGACTGATAAATTTTTTATTATAAAAAAAAGAAAGTTGATTCTTATAAGCTATTTCTAGAGGATTTATTGAGCTTATTTCTATCTCTTCATCGCCAATTACCTTTCCGTCTAGGTAATCAGCAATTTCTTTAAGTTTATAAGTTCGAAAACCCAAAACTTTTTTTATTTTTCCTTGTTTGCTTTGTTGACCAAATCAATAACTTCTGGAGTAATATTTATTGCAGTGTTTGAAACATCGTACGCAAGAAGAGCTTGGCTGTTGAAAAGCAAGCTTATTTTCTTGGCTTTAATGAGTTCATTCACAACTTTTTGCACATTAGGCATTTGATCGGTTTCTAGTTTTTTTAAGACTTCCGCCTCTAAGGCTTGAAGCTTTTGATTGGTATACTGAATATCTTGATATAAAGTTTGAGCAGATTTTCCTTTTTCTGCTTTTTCTTCTTCAGACATGGTCTTTCCATTTTTATTCAATTCTTCAGAAATACTTATTAATTCTTGTTGTTTTAGTTGGCCTTCTTCAGATAATTTTTTAAAATCTTTTGACTCTCTTAAGTCTTCAAAACTTTCTCTAGCTTGTTCAGTTGCTAAAAAAACTGTTCTGTAGTCTATGACAGCTATTCCTTCTAAAGCAGCAAATGATGGAGTTGAAAAAATTAACGTCACCGTTAAAGTTAAAAATATGTATATCTTCTTCATAAATCTTCTCCTTATGTAAAGAATTTAATTATTAGTTTTTGTATTTTACCTGTGTGTTAGAGATTATACAGAAGAATTATTAAAACTGATTACCTATCTCAAACTGGAATGTTTCGGTTTCATCAAATGCGTCATTATTCAACGGAGACGATATTGCAAAAGACATTGGACCTAAAGCAGTTATCCAAGTAAAGCCAACACCTAAAGAATACCTTAATTCGCTCAAATCAAATTCACTGCACCTAACCTCATAGGATTCACATCCATCGCTAAATACATTTCCGTAATCTAAAAATATTGAGCTTCTAACAGATCTTGAGTCTTCTAAAAAAGGAAGTGAGAAAATCATATCGAACCCTCCTTCTAATAGGTAAGCTCCTCCAGATGATCTATTTTCATATGAATAACCGCTACTGTAATATGCTCTAGGGCCTAGTGTGTTTTGTTTGAACCCTCTAACAGAATTAAGACCCCCTGCATAAAAATTTTGATAAGGAGGTGATTTTTCTGTATCTCCATAAGCAAATAGAGCTCCAATCTCGGTTCTTGCCGAGAAAATAAGATTTAAAAGAGTAGGAGTGTAGAATCTAAACTTATGAGTTAATTTCCCATAAGTTACATCACTTGGAGGGATTGCTATTGAGGTAGAAATTAAGTTCAATATCCCCGCAGTTGGAAATAAGCCTCTATTTAAAGAGTTTCTTGACCAAGTCGCTCCAACCGTTATTGCTTCTTGGGTAGCTCCCTCTGCAGCTATGTAATCTAATAATTGTTGTGAAGTATAAATATTAGTTTTTATTTTAGTTTGATCTAGTCCTAGACTTAAACTTAGTTGTTCAATTTCATTAATGGGCAAAACTAGTTGGGTTGATGCTCCTACTGCATCTGTACTATAAGATGCTGCGTTGAAACCTGAATAATCAGAAGTGGAATAATATGCTCCGTAACCAATGCCTATTCCATCAACTGTAAAATAAGGATCAAAGAAGTTAAATTGAAGATTGGATTGATAATCGCTTGAATTAATACCTATATTTATACTGTTTCCAGTACCAAAAGCATTCTTTTCTGAATAATTCAACCCTAAGCTAAATCCATATGCACCATAACCCAAGCTTCCGGCTATTGAGCCTGAAAACTCCTCTTCAACAGAAAATTCAACATCTACTTTATCTCTCTCTCCTGGCACAGGAACAGTCTCATAATTTACTTCTTTAAAAAATCCCAATCTATCTAATCTTAGTTTAGACCTCTCAAGCAAAGCATCTGATGCCCATGAACCTTCCATTTGACGCATTTCTCGCCTTAGCACCACATCATGAGTTCTGTCATTTCCATTGAAGTTAATTTTACGAACATATGTTCTTTGCCCTGCCTCAATAAATACAATCACATCCACATAGTTTTCCTTTTCTGTTTTTTTTGTTGAGGCATCTACCTCTGCAGATGCATATCCTTGATTGCTTAATAAATTAGTAATTCCATCTTCTGCATACGTTAAAGCTTCTTGAGAGAAAAAAGATTCTGGTTTTATGTATTGAGTAAATATATCAATTGCTACTGATGGAACTCCATCAGGAATATCTCCAGCATAAGAAACTTTATTCACATAATAAATTTCACCTTCTGAAATATTTAAAGTAATAAATATGTTTTTTTTATCTTCAGAAATTGAAACAATAGAAGAATCTACATTAAATTTTAAATAGCCCCTATTCTTATAAAAAGATTCTAAAATTTCTAAATCACCTTTTAAATTTTCTTTTGAATATGGAGTTTTTTTACTAAAAAAAGATCGCCACGTTCTTGGTTTTAACTTTAGGACTTTTAAAAGCTCTTGATCTGAATATTTTTTATTCCCAACGATATTTACCGACTTTAATTTTGCCGAAGAACCCTCATCTATTTCTATACTTAGTTTTACTCTATTTCTATCCAAATCTTCAGAAGAAACTATTACATCAGCCCCGTAACGCCCTTGAGAAATATATTGTCTTTCTAACTCTGAACTTAAATTTTCAAAAACAGACCTTTTAAATAAGGTTCCTTCATATACACCCGATTTTTTCAATCCATCTAATAAATTTTCTGTTTTTATAGCTTTATTTCCTTCTATTATTATTTCATCAATTGTCGGTCTTTCTTTTAAATTGATTAATAAAGCGCTTTTATCTCTTCCTAATTGAATGTCATCAAATTGACCTGTGGCAAAAATAGATTTTGAAACTTCTATTAAATCTTCCGAGTTTATTTCATCTCCTATCGTTATCGGTATTTCAGAAAAAATACTTCCGGCTGAAACTCTTTGAAGACCGCTTATTCTAATATCTTCTACTATCCAGCTATCCTCTTCAGCTAAAGAAAAGAAAGAGCACAAGAAAATAAATATAAAGATGTGCTTATTTATAAAAGAATATTTCATAGTTTTTTTAGAGACTTATTCTTGAGATGTCATTTACTAAAGCAAAAATCATTAATACAACTACTGCGGAAATTCCAATGCGATATGTAAAATCTAAAATTTTTGGTGAAATAGGAGACCCCTTCAACTTTTCTATTGTTAAAATTAAAATCTGACCACCATCAAGAATTGGAATCGGGACTAAGTTTATTACTCCTAAACCTATGCTCACAAAACAAAGTAAGAGCAAGAAAGAGTAAAATCCGCCATATATTATAGACTCCCCTGCAAACTGACCTATCATCACAGGACCGCCTAAGTTCTTAGGTGAGACATAACCTATCACCATTTTATACAAAAATGTAAAAGAATCTGTAACTGTATTGTAAGTTTGAGAAGTTGCTTTAAAAAAAGCATCAAAAACTCCGTACCTTTGCATTATTCTAGCTTTTTCTGATATTTTGTTTGAAGCAATAATACCTATGACCCAATTTTCATTTTCCATCTCAGAGTTGAATGGCGTTATTGAAAAATTTTCTTTTATGCCATTACGTTCTATATAAAAAATAGAACTAAAGCCAAAATTTAAATTAATTTGAGATTTTATTTCTGACCATGAACTTATCTTATTGCCGTTGATGCTTAGAATTCTATCTCCAGCTCTTAAGCCAGCAATTTCTGCAGGACTTTCTGCTACTACCTTACCTATTATTGGCTCGATCGGAATATTAATTCCTATGTTGTACAAAAGATCTGAGGGCTCTTCGCCTTGTAACCATTCATTTATTTCAATTGAAATATTCTTTTTTTCTTCATTTGAAAGCAACAAAAAATTTATCTTTCCGGTCTCACCAAGTCTTCTAGCTAAAACCATTTGAGCATCAGCACGAGATACTACTGGTGAAGAATCAATTTCTAAGATTAAGTCATTTTCTTCAATTCCAGCTTCGTAAGCTGGACTATCCTGTGAAATCGGCCCTGCTAAAGAAGAAATTGTTGTGTTCCCATAAATATTGAGACATGTAAATAAAAAAATAGCCAATAAAAAATTTGCCATTGGGCCAGCAAGAAGGATAAGTGTTTTTTGATAATAAAGTTTAGAGGCAAAAGAAGCGTTAGATGTATCTTTTTTATCCTCTTCGCCGAGCATTTTAACGAAACCTCCAATAGGAAGAATTCTTAGATTAAATTCAGTATCAGATTTATCTTTCCAAGATTTAATTGATTTTCCCATCCCAATAGAAAAATCTAAAATCTTTACTTTAAAAAACTTTGCAACAAAAAAATGTCCTGCTTCGTGAACAGCAGTTATTGTCATTATTAAAAATATAAATGCAGTAATATATATAAGAGTATTCATATAATTTTTTTAATAAATTGTTCCGCAAGGATTCTCGTCTCTTTATCAATATCAATAAGCTCATCTATACTTAAATTCATTTTCTTATCTTTATTTAAAAATTCTTCCATACAGTATTTAACTGTATCAAATATTTTATTGAACGACGATTTTCCATTTAAGAAATAATCAACTGCAACCTCATTAGAAGCATTCATAACAGCAGGAATAGATTCTCCTTCTCTCAAAGCTTCTCTTGCAAAATTAATAGACGGAAAATCCATCTTATCAACATTTAAAAATTCTAATTTTTGGTGTTTTACTAAATCTAAAGATGCCACAGACGATTTTATCTTTTTAGGATATCCCAAACCATAAGCGATACTTATTTTCATATCTGGCTCAGATAAAACAGCTAACATAGAAGAGTCTTTTGTTTCTATCAAGGAGTGAACGATGCTCTGAGGATGAATGATAATTTCTATTTTATGTTCGGGTACATCAAACAACCATCTAGCTTCTATCAATTCTAAAGCTTTATTCATAAGAGAAGCAGAATCAATAAGATTTTTATTACCCATACTCCAAATAGGATGATTCTTAGCATCATCAATACTAACGTTTCTCAACTCTTCTCTAGACTTTCCTAAGAAAGGACCTCCTGAGCAAGTAATAATGATCTTAGTTAAGTCTTCTCTTTCAATACTTGATAAGCATTGATGAATTGCACAGTGCTCAGAATCAATCGGGATAACTTCAGCACCCGATTCTTTTGCTTCTTTCATTAATAATTTTCCTGCAACTACTAGAGGCTCTTTATTTGCAATAAGTACTTTTTTTCCAGCTCTTATAGCTGAAAGAATAGGTTTTAGACCTATCACGCCTGAAATTGCAGCTACAACTATATCTACTGAATTTCCAGATATAAAGTCATCTAAGTTTTGATAATTTGAATAATTACCTTCAAAATCATGCTTACTTTCTAAATCCTTATTGCTCGATAAAAAAATATTTTTAACTTTGTATTTTTTAGCTTGCTTTAAAATCTCTTGATCATTATTTTTAGCTACTAATCCAGTAACCTCATAAAGTTCTGAATTTGATGAAATTACGTCTAAAGTAGACTTACCTATTGATCCTGTTGATCCTAGAATTAAAACTTTTCTCATTTTAAGAGGGCTAATATTATAAAAAACAGAGGCAATACCAATAAATGACTATCTAGTCGATCAAGCATTCCGCCATGCCCTGGGAAGATATTTCCAGAATTTTTTACTTCTGCAATTCTTTTAAGCTTGCTTTCTATAAAGTCTCCCAAAATAGAAGCAAAAATAGATAAAAGTAATAGAGTTACTAAAGGACCATTTGCTTTTGGAAGACCTCTTAAATAAATTTCAAAAATTTGCGAATAGACTGTAAAAAATAACAATAAAAATGTAAAAACTGATCCAAAAATCAAACCTTCTAAAGTTTTATTAGGGCTAGTTTTAGGAAAAATTTTTATTGAGCCAAAGTTCTTTCCAAAATAATAACAAGCGGAATCTGTAAAAACAGAAATAGAAATTGCAAATAACATAAGGCTTCTGCTTAGTTCATAAATTGGCATTAAAAGTATAGAAGTAAAAATTAATATTAGAGTGATAAGCGATGGAAAATAAGGCTTCTTTATCAGGAAAGATAATTCATAAGCTGCTGTCATTAAAATACAAGAAAATAAAAAATAAAAAAAGTAAGAATTAGTATAAAAAAGTGCTGCTAAACTAAAAAAAGCAATAATTAACCCTGTAAATTCTCTTTTAAGCATTTTTAATTTCCAGTTAAAACTCCGAATTTTCTTTTTCTTTCGGAAAATTCTTTTAATGCTAATAAAAAGTCTTTGTCTTCAAAATCTGGCCAAAGCTTTTTTGAAAAGAATAATTCTGAATAAGCAGCTTGCCAGAGAAAAAAATTGCTAATTCTAAATTCATCTCCTGTTCTAATTATCAAATCTGGATCAGGAATTTTTTTTGTTACCAAATATTGATCAATTATATCTTCATTTATTTTTTTAATTTTTTTTGAGTTTAGATCTTTGTAAATTTTCTTAAATGCCTGAGTGATATCCCATTTACCTCCATAGCTGACTGCAATGTTTAGCAACAAATCAGGGCTATATGCAGAAGTCTCTTTTTGTGATGTTTTTATTTTATTTATTAAAATTTGATCAAATCTAGATATATCTCCTATAAAGTTAAGTTTTACCTTATTTTTTATAAGATCTGGAGTTTGGTCATTAATAGCTTCTACAAATATTTTTAATAATCCTTTTACTTCTTTTTTTTCTCTTCCCCAATTTTCAGTACTAAAAGCAAATAACGTTAGCTCAGGAATTTTTTTATTAATGCAGAACTCAACTGCTTTCTTGGCTTTTTTGACGCCCTCTTCATGACCTTTATTCTTAGTGAAACCTTTATTCAGAGCCCATCTAGAATTACCATCCATAATAATTGCTATATGATTGGGAATTTTTGACATTTTTAAAAAAATTTTAGATTTCTAAAAGATCCTTTTCTTTTTCTTCAAGAAGATTATCTACTTTTTTAATGAAATTATCAGTGGCTTTTTGAATCATTTCTTCACCTCTTTTGAGCTCATCTTCTGAAATTTCTTTGTCATTTAAATATTCTTTTAGCATTCCATTTGCATCTCTTCTTTGATTTCTTATAGATATCTTGGAATTTTCAGCTTCAGTTTTTGCTACTTTTATTAAGTCTCTTCTGGTCTCTTCTGTAAGATCAGGCAAAATTACTCTTATTACGTCTCCCGAAGTAATAGGTTGAAGGCCTATATCAGAAGTCTGAATTGCCTTTTCAATTGAAATTACCATATCTTTTTCCCATGGAGAAATAGTCAAAGTTTTGGCATTTTCAACTGTAACGTTTCCTACCTGCTTTAACGGGGTCAAGTTTCCATAATAATCAACCTCTATTGAATCTAGTAAGGCTGGATTGGCTCTACCAGTTCTAATTCTTTGAAAAGTCTCTTCTAAGGCGGCTATGGTCTTAGCCATGCCCTCTTTAGCTTCATTTTCAGTCTCTATAATCATAAATCCCTCTCAAATATTAACTATTGAGTTGTTCCTGAACTTCTTTTGCAAAATCCTTTTTTTCTACTTCAATTCCTTCCCCAACCTCAAACCTAAAAAAACTAATTACATTATTTTTGGATTTTGATAGCAATGAGCTTATTTTTTCAGATGGATCTTTTACAAAGGGTTGATTTATTAAACTTACTTCAGACAAAAACTTATCTAATCTTCCAGAGACCATTTTTTCCATTATCTCCTGTGGTTTATCTGATCCGGCAACCTGTGCGGATATTATTTCCCTCTCCTTGGATAAAAGATCTGCATCTATATCTTCTGGATTAACAACCAATGGACTCGAAGCAGCGATATGCATGGCTATATCTTTACCTAACTCTTCATTTTCATTTTCTAGAGAAACTATAACTCCAATTTTATTGTTTCCATGGATATATTCTGAAACATATCCATCGACAATGTTTGCTTTCCTTCTAACAACAATGTTTTCTCCTATTTTTTGTACTAAGCTCTGTCTTTTTTTCTCTATAGATTCGCTGAGCAAGTCCTCTAAATTTTTATTAGGAGAGTTAAAACATATATCTAAAACATCTTGAGCAAAACTAACAAAATTTTCATCCTTAGCAACAAAATCTGTTTCGCAATTAATTTCTAAGATAATAGAATTATTAGAAGATTGATTATTTTTAGTTAAAATGATCCCCTCTACTGCAGTTCTAGAAGATTTTTTTTCAGCCTTCAAAGCACTATTTTTTCTTAAATTGGTTATTGCTAAATCTATGTCTCCACTAGCTTCTTCTAGAGCTCTTTTACATTCCATCATTCCAAGGCCAGTTTTTTCTCTAAGATCTTTTACATCACTCGCTTTGATAGTCATTTTTATAACCTCTTTGATTTATTCTTTAGATTCAGATTCTTCAGAGTTTTGATTAGCTTTTTTAGAAACATCCTCAGTAGATTGACTCTTATCAGCTTCTTCTTGAATTTCTTCATTGCTTTCTTTTTCAGCTAGAATTTCGACGTTTGTTTTTAATGCTTCTTCAGAAAGGTTGTCCATTTTTTCGGAAGCACCTTCTTTTGAAGCCTCTTCAACTTCGCTTTTCCTTAGAATTACTGGACCATCATTTTTGGAGCCTAGACCCGTTGCTTTTGAGGCTCCATCTAAACAAGCATTTGAAATAATTCTTGTTAACAAGGAAATAGACCTTATAGCATCATCATTTCCAGGAATTATATAGTCAGCACTGTCTGGATCTGAATTTGTATCTACTATCCCAATAATAGGAATTCCCATTTTTCTTGCTTCAGCTACGGCTATTTTTTCATTATTAACATCAATTATGAAAAGCGCCTCTGGAAGTCCGCCCATATTTTTTATTCCACCAATTGAACGTTCTAACTTTTCCATTTCTCTTCGTATTCCAAGAACTTCTTTCTTAGTCAGTTCATCGAATTTTCCATCTTCTTCTTGGTTTTGGAGAATTTCTAGTCGTCTTATAGAAGCTCTAACAGTTTTATAGTTAGTTAACATTCCACCTAACCATCTGTAATTAACATAAGGCATATTGCATCTTTCTGCTTCAGCTTTAATAACTTTACTTGCTGCCCTTTTTGTTCCTACAAACAGAACTCTATTATTCGATGCTGCTAACTGCTTACAAAATTCTACTGAAGGTTTTATTAGGTCAAGAGTTTTTTCTAAATTGATAATATGAACTTTATTTCTGTCTCCAAAAATAAAAGGCTCCATTTTTGGGTTCCAAAATCTTGTTTGATGGCCAAAATGCACACCAGCTTTTAACATTTGTTCAATGGATATATCCATGTAACGCTCCTTTTATATGACCTTTTGGCCGGGTTAATCCTCCTCGAGGCTAAGCATTCAACCGCTTTTTGAGCTATAGCGGCACCCAAACACTAATTCCTTTCGAGTGTGTAATAAGTCCGCATATGCGAACCGAAAGGAATTAAAACATAAAAACCTATTTGACCAAAGGTTTAAAAAGATATTTCTTGCATTGAATAAAAACCTGGTTTTTGAGTAATTATCCATTCAATGGCCTTTACGGCTCCTTGTGCAAATATTTTTCTATTAACAGCATTATGAGTAAAAATAATTTCGTCATTATCCAAAGAAAACTTAACCTCATGAACTCCCACTGATGAGTCATCTCTGATTGATTTAATATCTATTTCAATATTTAGATTTAAATCATTTTTAATAAAATGTGCTAAGTCTTTAGCTGTACCCGAAGGAGAATCCTTTTTTTCTTTATGGTGAATTTCTTTAATATTAACGCTATTGATTAGTTTATTGTTTTTTAAAACCATTAAAGATTTTTTAAATAGATTTATTCCAATACTTAAGTTGGGAGCAATTAAGATTGGTATCTTGCTACTATATTCTTTTAGCAGAATTATTTGATCTTTTGAATGCCCAGTGCTTGCCAAAATAAGTGGTAAATTATTTTTAAAACAATATTCTGTTAATGCATCAAAGTTTTCAACAGAAGATACATCTAAAACAACGTCAACTGATGAATTTATTTCGTCTAAATCAGAATTTAATTTTATTTTAGAATTAGTATCCAAAAAAGAGTCTAAGGGATGCCCTAAATTTTTATTACTAGAGGATGAAAGACCTCCTACTATGTTAATTTCCTCAAGCTTATCAATTTCTTCAGCTACTACCTTGCCAAGCTTTCCAGTAATTCCTGAAACTAAAAGGGATACTGACATTAAAAACCTTTCAAAAAATCTTTTGCGCTTTTTACCCAGCTATTTTTCATAGGCGAATTGTCTGAATCTAAAATTGATTCTTTAAATTTCTGAAGAAGAGCCGCTTGCTCTTTATTTAATCTAACTGGAACTTCAACTAACATTCTTACAAGTATATCTCCTTTTGAGCCTCCTCTTAAAGGCTTGATTCCTTTTCCATTTAATCTAAATAACTTATGACTTTGAGTTCCCTCAGGAATTTTAATTTTTACTTTTCCATCTAAAGTTGGTACTTCTATTTCAGCGCCTAAAGCTGCATCTGCAAAATTCAATGGAACTTCACAATATAAGTGCTTACCATCTCGTTCAAAAATTTTGTGTCTTTTAACTTCAACTTGAATGTATAGATCACCGCTGCCATTTTTTCCAGCTTCCCCTTCTCCTGATAATCTAATTCTATCTCCTGAATCAACGCCCTCGGGAATTTTAACGGCAAGAGTTTTATTTTTTTTAATGTATCCGCCGCCTCCGCATATTGAGCAATTAGGATCATGCATTTCTCCCTCTCCTTTGCAATGAGGACAAGTTTGTTGCATAGAAAAAAAACCTTGCTGCATCCTGATGACACCTGTTCCATTACAATGACTGCAATGATTCCAAGTTCCAGAACATCTCTCATTTGTAGGAATATCAAGATTTATACTTGTTCCTTTAACAGCATCTTCAAGAGAGACTTCAACACTGTAACTTAAATCAGAACCTCTTTGAGATCTTGAGCCTCCAGATCTTCCAGAACCTCCAAAGATGTCTCCAAAGATGTCTCCAAAGATGTCACTAAATCCTTCTGCTGCTCCTTGAGCATTTGAAAACGAGGGATTTACACCATCATGACCAAATTGATCATAGGCTTGTCTTTTTTGATCATCTGAAAGAATTTCATATGCCTCAGATAATTCTTTAAATTTTTCTGAAGCATTTTTATCGTCTGGATTTCTATCCGGGTGATATTTCATGGCTAACTTTCTATAGGACTTTTTTAAGTCTTCTTTAGAAGTTGACCTGTCAACTCCTAGCACCTCATAGTAATCTCGTTTACTCATTTAGATGCCAGTATTAACTGTTTAATTTTTTTCTTCTTCTTTCGCTTCTTCTTTAACCTCTTCGAAGTCTGCATCAACTGCAGAATCATCTGAAGATTCTGACTCAGTTGGCTCACTCGAAGCATTTGCCTGTTGCTCAGCATACAGCCTTTGTGCCAACGAAGAAGATGCTTCGGCTAAGGCCTTGGTTTTATCTTCAATATCTTGCTTATCATCACCTTTCATAGACTCTTCTAATGTAGATATTGCTTCTTCTATTTGGGTTTTTTCGGCTTCCTCAACTTTATCTGCAGATTCTTCTAGTGTTTTTTTGCAGCCATGAATTAATGTATCCGCAGCATTTCTAGCTTGAACCATTTCTTCAAAAAGTTTATCTTCTTCAGCATTAGCTTCAGCATCTTTAACCATTTTTTCAATATCCTCTTCAGAAAGACCTCCTGAAGCCTGGATAGTAATTGACTGCTCCTTGTCAGTTGCTTTATCTTTAGCTGATACATTCAGGATTCCATTTGCATCTAAATCAAAAGAAACTTCTATTTGAGGCATCCCTCTTGGAGCAGCAGGAATACCATCTAGATTGAATAACCCTAACTGTTTATTATCTTTAGCTTGTTTTCTTTCTCCTTGCACAACATTTACAGTTACTGCAGTTTGATTATCTTCAGCAGTTGAAAAGATTTGAGATTTATTTGTAGGAATCGTAGTATTTTTTTCAATTACTGGCGTCATTACTCCACCCATAGTTTCTATACCTAGAGTCAGTGGCGTAACATCTAATAAAAGAATATCAGTAACATCTCCCGAAAGCACCGCTCCTTGAACTGCAGCTCCAATTGCTACTGCTTCGTCTGGATTTGTATCTTTTCTAGGCTCTTTTCCAAAAAAATCTTTAACTTTTTCTTGCACTAAAGGCATCCTAGTTTGACCCCCAACAAGAATTACATCGTTAATATCAGATGGGCTCAATTTTGCGTCTTTCAAAGCTATTTCAACTGGTTTTAAACTCCTTGCGACTAGACTTTCAACCAATGATTCTAATTTAGATCTAGTTAGCTTAATCAACATATGTTTTGGTCCTGAAGCATCCGCAGTAATATACGGAAGATTTATTTCAGTTTGCTGATTAGAAGATAATTCAATCTTAGCTTTCTCAGATGCTTCTTTTAGTCTCTGCAGAGCAGCTTTGTCAGTTTTTAAATCAAAATCTTGTTCTTTTTTAAACTCTTCTACTAAATAATCTATTAAAGCTATATCAAAATCTTCTCCTCCTAGAAATGTGTCTCCATTTGTGGATAAAACTTCAAATTGTTTTTCTCCGTCTATTTCAGCTAACTCAATTATAGAGATATCAAAAGTTCCTCCTCCTAAATCAAATACAGCTATTTTTTGGTCTCCTGTATTTTTATCTAATCCAAAAGCTAAGGCAGCAGCTGTTGGTTCGTTGATAATTCTCTTAACCTCTAAACCGGCTATCTTTCCTGCATCTTTAGTAGCCTGTCTTTGTGAATCATTAAAATAAGCAGGAACTGTAACAACAGCTTCCTTAACTTCGTGACCCAAGTAATCTTCAGCAGATTTTTTCATCTTCATGAGAATTTGTGCTGAAACTTGCTGCGGAGCTAACTCTTCTCCATTAGCTCTTACCCAAGCGTCTCCGTTATCTGCCTTTATAATTTCAAAAGGAGTGATGTCTGCGTCTTTTTTTACAACTTCATCAGTGAATTTTCTTCCTATGAGTCTTTTGATAGCATACAAAGTGTTTTCAGGATTAGTTACGGATTGTCTTTTTGCACTCTGGCCTACAAGAGTTTCTCCATCTGTATAAGCAACAACGGATGGTGTCGTTCTTCCTCCTTCAGCATTTTCAATTACTTTGGCTTGATCGCCTTCCATAATAGAAACACAAGAATTTGTTGTTCCCAAGTCTATTCCAATAATTTTAGCCATTCTAAATACTCCTTAAATTTTCTTACTTTCTCTAAGTAAGGGCATAAATTATAATTTCAAGGAAATTTTTCTATTTTTTGGTTACGACGACCATTGCGGGTCTAATAATTCTGTCTTTAAACTTGTATCCTTTTTGCACAACTTCTAAACAGATATTAGGCTCTAAATCCTTTGCCTCGGATACTGATATTGCCTGATGTTCTTCAGGATTAAACTCTTCTCCCTCAGGATCGATTGCATGAATTCCATTTTTTTCTAATGCTGATAAAAATTCTCTTACAATAAGTTCTATCCCTTCAGCTGGTATGGTTTTATTTTTTTGATCTTGATGCTCTAAAGTTCTAAAAAGATTATCTATAGAAGGTAAAAAATCTTTAACCAAACCCTCTGATCCATATAAACGAGCTTTTGTCATTTCTATTTGAGAGGTCCTTCGAACATTTTGCATCTCTGCTTGAGCTCTTAAAAACTTTTCTTCAAGCTCTTCTATAATTTCCTCTGAAGATTTTTCTTTCTCTTCAGTGCCATCTATTTCATCAGATAGATCAATATCTATTTCTTCTTCCAAATTTTCATCTAGGGAAACTTGATTTTCATTGTCTTTTTTAATCATTATCTTCTTTGGGCTCCACATACAAAACCAAACGATGATCGATCAGCTTATATCCGTGAGAATTAGCTACCTCTTCCTGCTTATCTTCAATTATTTGACTTGTAAATTCGATTACTTTTCCAGTTTTTACACAGACCATATGATCATGATGATCATCAAATTCTGGATTATTAGAAAGCTCATATACCGAATGGCCTGATTCAAAGTTTAATTTTTCTAAAATTCCAGCCGATTCAAATTGAGTTAAAACTCTGTAGACAGTTGCTAACCCTACCTCATCTCCAGATTCAAGAATCTTTTTAAATACATCATCAGCTGTTAAGTGTCTTTCAGTAGAGTTTTCAAAAATTTCTAAAATTCTTACTCTTGGTAAGGTAACTTTTAAACCAGCATCTCTTAAATTTTTATCTTCAGCCATAATAAATGTATATTACCTAATAAATTAAGTTATGAGTTCACGAATTTTACTAAAAAATATTATATTTTCACTAATTTTTTTCTCGGCGGTCAGCTGCTCAGGAAATCTGTTAGATAATTTTTATAAAGTGCCCGTTGCGCAAGGTAATATTATAACTCCTGAAATGATTTCTAAGCTTGAAGTTGGGTTAACTGAAATTCAAGTTAAATATATTATGGGTTCCCCTTCTGTATCGGATGCTTTTAATTCAAATAGATGGGATTATATTGGAAGCTACAGAATTGGTAGTCAGCTAGAAACTCAAAATCATTACACGCTTTATTTTGAAAAAGGAAAGCTTGTTGAATGGAAAAATAATATTTCCGAAAAGTAGTCTTAATAATTTATAAGATATAGGGAATAATTGCCTTTCTATCTTTCGGATAATCTTTAATATTTTTGTTGTTCCATTTGTGATTTGAAATTGCTCGAGGTAATAAATTAAATAAAGTCCATAAGAAAAATACAAAACCTGCAGAACTGTAAGTCATTACAGCCCAGCCTAGCCACTCTATGAGTTCTCCAAAATAATTAGGACAAGTTATTTTTTTATATAAAAAACCTTGAGGGATAAAATAGCCTTCATTAATTTCTTTTTTTTGTTTAATAATAATCTCATCTGATAAAAAATTAATTAGAAAACCTGTTAAAAATAGACTTATTCCTACAAAGAACGGTATTGAAAAGACCCAATCATCTGAGTAAGAGCTAAGAATAAATATATAAGTCCCTTGAAAAAAAACATTTATTAAATTAAAAAAAAAGGCAGAAAAAACAACCGACAAAGGTATTTTCTTTTTTTTCGACTCTGATCTTAAAGGCCAAAGAAAACTCCTATTGAAATAATGAAAACAAAATAATGAAGTTAAAGTAATGTGAGCTATGTTAGAAAAGTTTCCTGCTATCAAAAAAAAGATAAGCATTAAATAAAAAGCGGGAGATTCCATCAACATCCATCCAGATCTTGCTGAAATTTCTGCTCCCCATCCTTTTTCTATATGCCTACCGTAAGGGGCTGGTTTATAAATCAAATAACAGAAAGATAGAAAGCCAATGATAATCCAAATGGATAATAAGATATTAAAAGTGTTCAAACTATCAAATAAAGTAACTTAAAAAAATTATAGCAATAGCTATTGGAGCAACAAATCTTAAACAAAATAAAAATATTTTAAATAGAGCGTCTGAGATTTTTATTTCTTTTTTTACTTCTTCAAGATTTATAACCCATCCAACCAAAATACAAATAGCTAAACCTCCAAGAGGTAGCATTAAATTATTGGTAATAAAGTCCATAAGGTCTAAAAAATTAAAGCCATAAAATTTAGAGTTACTCCATATATTGAAGGAAAAAATACTTCCTAAACCTAAAAGCCAAGCGATACTTCCAAGAAAAATAACGCCCTGTACTCTAGAGAAGAAAGATTTTTCCTCTATCCATGCAGCAAAGGGTTCAATTAAAGATACAGATGAGCTTATTGCGGCTATGGAAATCAATATAAAAAATATAGATGCAAACATATTCCCCAATGGGAGAGCATGAAAAGCTACAGGCAAAGTCTCAAAGAGCAAGCCAGGTCCGGAAGATACAGATAGCTCGGGGTTACTAAAAACTATAGGGAAAATAGTCAACCCAGCTAACAAAGCTACAGAAGTATCAAGGATAACTATAATTAAAACAGTTTTACCTATTAGCTGTTCTTTTGGCATATAGGCCCCATAAGCCATAATAGCTCCCATTCCTATACTGAGAGTGAAAAAAGCTTGTCCCATAGCGCTAATCACCACACTGGAGCTAATTTTAGAAAAATCTGGATTGAATAAAAAATTAACTGCTGCAGACAAGTCTCCTGACATTGAAGAATATATACACAAAGCTACTACTAAAAAAAATAACGTTGGCATTAAAAGATTTATAGTCTTACCAATCCCTTCGATAACCCCTTTCCCTACAATAAAACAAGTTGTGACTATAAATAATGAGTGCCAAAAAAGCATTTTTTGGGGAGAGCTCACGAATTCTGCAAAATAATTGACTGAATAAGTCGCAGGGTCAACTTCTGAAACTGGGATGTAATTAAATATATAAGCTGCTGCTATTCCAGCAAAAACACTATAATAAGAAAGAATCATTAACCCAGCGAGTGCTCCAAGCCAGCCTAAAACTCTCCAGGAGGGGTTTAAATTAAAATCTCTACTTATCCTATTTATGGAATTAATAGGACTTTTTCTTCCGTATCTTCCAATATAAGTCTCAGCCATCATTACTGGTAAGCCAATAAGCAAAATACATAAAAGATATATTAGAACAAATGCTCCCCCGCCATTTGTTCCAGTCATGTATGGAAACTTCCATATATTTCCTAAACCGACTGCTGAACCAGCAGCTGCTAATATAAATGTCCAATTTCCTTGCCAGATTCTGTTTTTATCCATTGATTAAGATCGTTCTTATTAAATTCTATTTAGATATACTAACCTAATGTCTAAAGACAAAAAAATAAATCCTAGGCCTGTAATCGATAATAGGCAAGCTCGCTTTAACTTTGAATTATCTGAAGATTTTGAGGCGGGTATAGCTTTGTCTGGTTGGGAGGTAAAAGCTATTAGATTAGGTAGCGTTGATATGAAGGATAGTTACGTGCTGATGAAAGAAGGAGAAGCTTGGATAATAGGCTTGAAAATAACTCCTAATAAAGAAGTTACCTTTCAAGTAGATCAAAATAGAACTAGAAAATTACTTTTGACTAAAAATGAATTATCAAAAATATTTAAAGCAACTCAAGAAAAAGGTTTAACCTGCGTACCCACTAAACTTTTTTGGAAAACTAATTTAGTAAAAATTAAAATTTCTTTAGGAAAAGGTAAAACAAAATATGATAAGAGAGAAACTCTTAAGAGAAAAGAATGGGATAAAGAAAAAGCTAAAATTTCTAAACTTTCTAGCAAATTTCAATAAATTCTTTACAATATTATTCCGCTTATGGGGGCGAAATGGATTAGACATCTATTTGAGAACCTGAAGGGCATGTCGAGCAGGTAACAAGCTCGTTAAAATAAGTTGCAAAACATTTAGTTGGCAATAAAGCAAACTACGCACTAGCTGCATAATTCGGCTAGCTTTCTCAACCTGATATCTATTAGGGTTTAAGAAGGTAATTTAATAGATTGCTTGAGAAGAGATGTCTAAGTTTTTCTCATTAAGATTTTTTAGACTACTTATAGTAAATCCTGCTCATCGGAGTTACCTTTAAGGAAATTAAAAGATGAAACTAAACATGTAGAACCGATGGGGATGGATCGATGGACGCGGGTTCGATACCCGCCGCCTCCACCATAGCTAATCAAATTAAACTATTTCTTTATATCTATCTAATAATTATTAATCATTAAGACGAATGGCTAAGACAATTGGCTTATTTAAGACATTCATCTTATAATCATATTTATGAATGAACAAGCAGCTGTAAATCTGGTTTTAAACAGAACTAAAATTAAAATTATCGAAGCTGCTGAAAGATTATTCGCTCAAAAAGGCATAGATAAAGTTTCAACTAGAGAAATAGCAAGAGAAGCTGGTCAAAAAAATCATTCAGCACTGCATTATCATTTTGGTTCTATAGATGAATTAATAAATGCCATTTTTGATTATCGGATGATTCCGGTAGATGATTACAGGAAATATCTTTTTGAGAAAGAATTAAAAAAAACAGACGATCTATCATTCAGAGATTTAATTTATATCTTGGTGGCTCCAGTAGCCGAAAAAGCCTTAAATCCCAGAGAAAAAAACTATTTTTTAATAATGCTCGCACAGCTTTTATCTAGATCAGAATGGAGAGATCAATATCTTGTTCATCAAAATAGGCAACCTTGTTCTAAGAAAATTGGTATGGAGCTTTATAAAAAACTATCAGATTCTATGGGTGAAAAAGTCGCTTTTGAAAGACTTAAGATGATGGGCGCTACTATAATGATTACAATCGCAGAATGGAATTTGGCAAGTCAAGATGAAGCTTTTAAAAAAGCTAGAAGCACTAACTCTTTGTTCTCAAAAGATTATATAGAATCACCTTTTTCTGATGAAGAAAAAATTGACGACTTGCTTGATTTTCTAATAGGAGCTATAACTCAGCCTTCTTCAACAAAAGCCCAAAAGAAAATCAAAATTTTAAAAGTCTAATTTATTTTCTAATTCGTTATAATTATTGACAATACTCTATAAAATCTTCATCATTCGCATCCGATGGCAAATATTCAATCAGCAAAGAAAAGATCTAGACAAGCTTTGTCTAGAAACATTTTAAAAAGTTCTCAAAGAGCTTCTGTAAGAACTGCTATCAAAAATGTTGAAGAAGCAATTGATTCTAATGATGCTAAAACTGCATCTGAAAATTTCATTTCGGCTCAAAAGTTACTAGACAAAATGGCTAATAAAAAAGTTCTTTCAAAAAATGGTGCTGCTAGGCAAAAATCTAGACTTAATAAAAGTATAAAGCTTCTCAATTCGAAGTAATTTTAGTTCCTATTTTCTTATTATTTAAAATATCTATTAAGACATTTTTCCTTCTTCCATTTGCAATCCAAACAGCATTTTTGTCATTTAAATAACTTTTAGCTGCTTTTAATTTTGTCTCCATGCCGCCTCTTCCAAATTTGCCAGGCTTCCCGAATTTTATTCCGTAATCATATAATTTATTTAAAATTATATGACTTAGCAGTTTTGCCTGAGAATCTTTGGATGGGTCGGTTTCATAAACTCCTTCCTGATCAGTAAGAATTATTAATTGACTTGCTTCTATCAGCTTAGCTACGCCACCGCTTAATTGATCATTATCTCCATGTTTAATCTCTTCAGTAGAGACAGAATCATTCTCATTGATAATAGGAATAGCTCCAAGTCCAAAAATATTTTTTAAGCTTGATTGAACGTTGTCCGAACGCTCACCATCTTTAAAATCTCCATGACTCATTAGAACTTGAGCCGCTAGTAAGCCATGAATTTTAAATTCCTTTTGATATGCATTTATTAATCCAATTTGTCCTACAGCTGATAAGGCTTGAAGCTTATCAATTTCAGTAGGTTTTTCGGCCATGCCCCAAACTTTCATTCCTTGTGCAATAGCTCCAGAAGTTACCACGACTATCTCAAAATCTTGCTCTATCAATTTTCTAATTTGGGTTGAAATTAACCTTATAAAATCTTCATCCAAAGTATCTTCTTTATTGGTTACTAAACTTGATCCTATTTTAATGACTACTAACTTATTCATTGTCTAATTCGCTATTAAAAGAAATTACTTTTGTTCCTATTTTTGAAATTAATTGATCTAATCCTAAACCAGTTAAAGCCGAGATTGAAAATATTTTATTATTTTTAAAGCTTTTTGTTACTACATTTTTTATTTCATTTTCCTTAGAAGGATCTACGTCATTTTTATTCAATAGAATCCACTGTTCTTTTTGAGCTAAATCTTCACTATAAAGTTCAAGTTCTTTATTAATGTTGTTTAAATTTTCTACGATCTGCTTATTATCAAATATAGAAATATCTACTAAATGAAGAAGAATTTTTACTCGCGATAAATGTTTCAAAAATTTAATTCCGAGTCCGACTCCCTCAGAAGCTCCTGGGATTAATCCTGGTATATCAGCTACAACAAAGGAATTAAATCCACTTTGAACAACTCCAAGATTTGGACTTAGCGTTGTAAATGGATAGTCAGCAACTTTTGGTTTTGCTGAAGATATTTTTGAAATCAAAGTAGATTTACCAGCATTTGGCATGCCAAGTAGACCTACGTCAGCTAAAACCTTTAATTCCAATTTTAATTTTAAATTTTCTCCTAGAGAGCCTTCAGTATATTTTCTAGGAGCTCTGTTCGTAGACGTTTTAAATCTTGCATTCCCTGAGCCTCCATGTCCTCCTTTAGCTATTTCAAGATTTACGTCATTTGAAATTAAATCAGCAATAATTTCATTTGTATTTTCATCGATAATAATTGTTCCAACTGGAACTTTTAGTATCGTATCTTCAGCATCTTTTCCATGTTTATTTTTACCTAAACCCTGACTGCCGTTTTTTGCTTTGTATTTTTTTTGCAACCTAAAATCTTGTAAGGTTGTTAAAGATTCGTCTGTTTCTAAAAAAATACTTCCTCCTTTTCCGCCGTCACCGCCGTCAGGTCCGCCCTTAGGGATATATTTTTCTCTTCTGAAACTCAAACAGCCCCTGCCCCCGCTACCAGCAGTTACCTCTATGAATGCTTCATCGATGAAGCGCATTTAATTATTTAGTTGCTTCGATATTTACAAATTGACGAAGATTTTTTCCTTTTTTAACAAAAGTTACCTTGCCATCACATTTTGCAAATAATGTATGATCTTTTCCAATACCAACGTTAGCTCCAGGATGGAACTTTGTTCCTCTCTGCCTAACAATAATAGAGCCGGCAGTGACTTCTTGTCCGCCATAGCTTTTAACTCCTAAATACTTAGGGTTAGAATCTCTTCCGTTTCTGGTACTTCCACCTGCTTTTTTATGTGCCATGATTAATATTTAATTGATTCAATTACTACTTTGGTTAAATTCTGCCTGTGACCTTGTTTTTTACGATAATCTTGTCTTCTTTTCATCTTAATTATTGTAACTTTAGGAGCTTTAAAATGATTAATAATTTTAGCTGTTACCTTAGCTCCTTTTAATAACGGAGAGCCAACTTCTAATTTCCCTTCTTTGTTTACAGCTAATACTTCTGGAAACTCAATTTCTGCGCCTTCTTCTGCTGAAATTTTCTCCAGCGTTATTATTTCGCCTTCAGCTACTTTGTGTTGTTTTCCACCACTCTTTATTACTGCGTACATTATATTTTCCTTTTAAGGATGGGCATGATATCTAATAAACTCTCCACTCGCAATCTTTTCAAATGCTGTAATATAAGGTTTTTAATATAAGAAAATGAAACAATTAAATAGTTACACTAAAGAAGATTTAATTAATTGCTCAAAAGGAGATTTGTTTGGTTTAAGTAATGGAAAACTACCGAATAATGAAATGTTAATGATGGATAGAATTACAGAAGTTAATTCTGATGGGGGAATTCATGAGAATGGATTAATCAAAGGAGAATTGGATATAAATCCTGGTTTATGGTTCTTTGGGTGTCACTTTACTGGAGACCCTGTGATGCCAGGCTGCCTTGGTCTAGATGCTATGTGGCAACTACTTGGATTTTACCTTCTTTGGGATGGTAATCCAGGAATTGGCAGAGCACTAGGGTCTGGAGAAGTAAAATTTTTTGGACAAGTTCTTCCGACAGCTAATTTAGTTGAATACGAGATAAGTGTTAAAAGAATTAGAAAGCAAAGTCTTGTTGTTGGATTTGCAGATGGAAATATGAAGGTAGATGGCAAAGAAATTTATACAGCGAAAAACTTAAAAGTAGGTTTGTTTAAAGATCCACAGAGCTTTTAGTTATGGAGTTGAAAAGAGCAGTAATAACAGGAATGGGGGCGGTTTCTTCTATAGGCACAGGTATCAAAGAAATAAATAAATCTTTAATAGAAGGGAAGTCTGGAATAAAAATAAATACAGAGTATCAAGAAATGGGCATGAAAAGCTTTATTTCGGGCTCTATCGATTTAAATCTTTCAGAGCTTATTGATAGAAAACTTCTCAGATTTATGGGAGAAACTGCTGCTTATTCATACCTAAGCGCTATAGAAGCTATAAGTGATTCTGGACTCCCTGATGATATTTTTGACTCTCAAAGAGTAGGCATAATAGCTGGTTCTGGGGGAGCTTCTTCTAGAAGCCAAGTCGAAGCTGCGGATATAGCTAGAGAAAAAGGCGTAAGAAGAATTGGTCCATACAGAGTTACTCAAACTATGGGTAGCACTGTTTCAGCTTGTTTAGCAACTTTTTTAGGCATTAAAGGTGTTAATTACTCAATTTCTTCAGCTTGTTCTACGAGCGCACATTGCATAGGGTCAGCTTGGGAACAAATTCAATTAGGAAAACAAGACATTGTCCTTGCAGGAGGTGGAGAAGACGAGCATTGGACTCAATCTGCTTTATTTGACGCCATGGGAGCATTATCAAGCAGTTTTAATGACACTCCTGATAAAGCTTCAAGACCTTTTGACAGAGATCGAGATGGATTCGTCATATCTGCAGGAGGAGGAATAGTTATTTTAGAAGAATTAGAGCATGCTCTAAATAGAGGAGCTAAAATTTATGGAGAAATAATTGGATATGCTGCTACTTCAGATGGAGAAGACATGGTCTCTCCTTCTGGGTTGGGAGCCAAAAATTGTATGCTTCAGGCTCTGAAAATGAGCAATCTAAAAGAGGTAGATTATTTAAATGCTCATGGCACTTCTACTCCAGCTGGAGATCCTGTTGAATTAGTTGCCGTGAATGAAGTTTTTGAAAAAAGTCCCATTATCGGTTCAACTAAATCCCAAACAGGTCATGCGTTAGGAGCAGCAGGTGTATTGGAATGTATATACAGCACTTTAATGCTCAAAAATAAGTATATTGCTAAATCATTAAATATTGAAAGTCCTATTGATGAATCTGGTTCTTTAGAATTAGCCAATGAGTATATAGAAAAAAAGGACTTCACCACCTTCATGTCTAACAGTTTTGGATTTGGCGGAACCAATGTCAGTCTAGTAATCAAAGAATATATAAACTCTTAAAAAGGAATTTCGTCATCTAATCCTTGAGGATTTTGATCATTCATACCCAAAGATTGACTTGGAGCTTGGTTTGAATGATCAGATTGAGTCTCAGAATTATTTTTTCCGCCTAACATTTGCATGTCTCTAGCAACTATTTGAGTAGAATATTTTTTTTCACCTGTATTTTTATCTTCGTAGCTATTAGTTTGAAGCTGTCCTTCGATATAAACAGACGAGCCTTTTTTTAAATATTGTCCAACTACTTCAGCCATCCTTCTGAAAAAAACAACTCTATGCCATTCGGTTTTTTGTTGTTCTTCGCCTGTGTTTTTATCTTTCCAGCTATCTGATGTTGCAATTGAAATGGTTGCAACAGCATCTCCACCAGCAGTAGTTCTTACTTCTGGATCAGCGCCTAAATTCCCAAGTAATATAACTTTATTAATTCCACTTCTTGCCATAATTTTTTCTCTTAAAAGGTGTTATTGTTCATTCTTTATCTATACTTATAGTCTAATCCAAAGTTTCTCATAAATGAAATATATAAATGTCAAAGGTGCCAGACAGCACAATCTTAAAAATATAGATATATCTATACCAAGAGATAAGTTGACCGTAATAACTGGTTTATCTGGATCAGGTAAGTCCTCCTTAGCATTTGATACTCTTTATGCAGAAGGTCAAAGACGCTACGTAGAGTCTTTATCAGCCTATGCAAGACAATTTCTGTCAGTTATGGATAAACCTGATGTTGATACAGTAGAGGGCCTATCGCCCTCAATTTCTATCGAACAAAAATCTACATCTCATAATCCAAGATCAACAGTAGGAACAGTTACAGAAATATATGATTATTTAAGATTACTGTTTGCTCGAACAGGTACTCCAAAATGTCCAGATCATGGAATTTCTTTAGAAGGTCAAAGCATTGATCAAATATCAGACAAAGTCTTAAAAGAATTTATAAGTAAAAGAGTTTTTATTTTATCTCCAATTATAAAACAACAAAAAGGTGAACATCTTCATCTGTTTGCAGACTTAAAAATGAGAGGTTATGTGAGGCTTCGAATAAATGAAAAGGTTTTTGATATATCTGAGCTTCCTAAATTAGATAAAAATAAAAAACATAATATTCAAATAGTAGTGGATAGACTTTCTTTAAAAAAAGAAAATAAAAGTAGATTAATTCAATCAATTGAAACGGCATTAGCTGAGTCAGATGGACTAGTAGAATTTATAACAATCGAAGATAAATCAGATGAATTATCTTTCTCAACAAAAATGGCTTGTTCGATATGTGGTTTCAGCATAGCTGAGTTAGAACCAAGATTATTTTCTTTCAATAGTCCTTCCGGAGCTTGTAAAGGATGTGATGGCTTGGGTTTTAAAGCAGAACTAGATATGCTCAAGGTAGTATCAAAGCCTGAATTAAGCCTTAATCAGGGCGCAATTAGAGGTTGGGATGCAAGTCATATGTACCGACATTATTTGCTTAGGTGCACAAGTGCACAATTTAATTTCTCTTTAGATGAGCCTTTTGAAGAGTTGCCAAAAAAAATTCAAAAAATTGTTCTTGACGGTAGTTTTCCTGAAGATGTTGATTTTAGTTATACGTCAAAAAGAGGAAGAAGAATTGAAACTATCAGACCTTTTGAAGGTGTTGTTAATAATATTTTAAGGAGATATTCGGAATCTGACTCTCCACTCATTAGAGAAGATATGTCTAAATTTATGACACAAAAGCCTTGCTCAGATTGCGAAGGATCAAGATTGAATGAGCAAGCAAGAAATGTTTTTGTATCAGAAAAATCTCTTCCCGCCATCTCTGAAATGACAATTGAAGAAGCGTTCAATTTTTTTGAAAGCTTAAATCTTAAAGGAGCTAAAGGAAAAATTTCCGAAAAGATAGTTAAAGAAATAAAAGAGCGTTTAAAGTTTTTAATTGATGTTGGTTTGAATTATTTAAATATCTCTAGAAGCGCTGAGTCTCTAAGCGGAGGTGAAGCGCAGAGGATAAGATTAGCTAGTCAAATTGGAGCTGGATTAGTTGGAGTAACTTACATTTTGGATGAACCCTCTATAGGCTTGCATCAGAGAGATAATGCTAAGTTGCTTTCGACTCTCGAGAGGCTTAAAGATCTTGGAAATACTGTCATAGTTGTTGAGCATGATAAAGAAACTATAGAAAGTGCAGATCATATTATAGATATTGGACCTGGCGCTGGAGAGCATGGTGGAGAGATATGCTTTTCGGGAAGTTATAAAAAATTAATGTCTGATAAGAATTCACTTACAGCCCAATATATTTCAGGAAAAAAGGAAATACATGTAGAAAAAGATAGCTTAGAGATAAATGGAAAGCAACTTGAGATTTCTAAGTGCTCAGGAAATAATCTAAAAGAAGTAAATTTAAAAATACCTCTTGGAAATATGGTTTGCATCTCAGGAGTATCAGGCTCAGGTAAATCAACTCTAATAAATCAAACACTATACCCTGCCTTAATGAATGAATTACATTCATCAAATCATCCTGTTAAACCGTTTGAAAAATTATCTGGTCTTGAACATATCGATAAAGTAATCGACATAAGTCAGAGTCCAATTGGCAGAACTCCAAGGTCAAATCCAGTAACTTATACAGGTATATTCACTCCTATAAGGGAAATTTTTTCAGAAACTCAAGACTCAAGATCTAAAGGATATAAACCTGGAAGATTTAGTTTTAATGTTAAAGGAGGTAGATGCGAAGCTTGTGAGGGAGATGGTGTTATTAAGGTTGAAATGCATTTTTTACCGGACGTCTATGTTAGGTGCGATGTTTGTGAAGGAGAAAGATACAATAAAGAAACTCTAGCTGTTAAATTCAAAGGGAAAAATATTTCGGAAGTGTTAAATATGACTGTAGAACAGGCATTAAATTTTTTTGATGCGATTCCAACTGTAAAAAGAAAATTAAAAACTATAACTGATGTTGGTTTGGGTTATATAAGATTAGGGCAGCCTGCTACCACACTTTCTGGAGGAGAAGCTCAAAGAGTAAAATTAGCAAAAGAACTTTCAAAAACAGCAACTGGGAAAACGTTATATCTTTTAGACGAACCGACTACAGGTTTGCATTTTCATGATGTTTCGCTTTTATTGAACGTTTTGCAAAAGCTAAAATCACAAGGAAATACGGTAGTGATCATTGAGCATAATCTTGATGTTATCAAGAATTCAGACTGGATAGTAGATATAGGTCCTGAGGGGGGAAAAAATGGTGGAAATATTATTGCCCAAGGAACACCTGAAGAAATAATGAAAGAAAAAGGGTCTTATACGGGTTTGTTTTTAAAAGATTATTAAGCTGTTTTTTCTACTTCAGGATTATCTTCTGAACTATCTAGAGAGTTTCTGCCTACCATTTCAATGAAAGCCATAGGAGCAGAATCTCCTGGTCTAAAACCCATCTTGATAATTCTTAAATAACCACCGGGACGGTCTTTGTATCTTGGTCCAAGATCAGAAAACAACTTTGCTACAGCAGCTTTATTTCTTAATCTAGCAAATGCAATTCTTCTATTTGCTACTGAATCGTTTTTAGCAAGAGTTATTAAAGGTTCTAGATGACCTCTTAGCTCTTTTGCTTTTGGTACTGTGGTTTTGATAGCTTCATTCTCTATTAAAGAGATTGAAAGATTTTTAAATAGCGCAGATCTTCTAGCGCTATTTCTACCAAATTTTCTTCCTGTTTTTAAATGTCTCATTAGCCTTCTATGTTTGATGGAGGCCAGTTTTCAAGTTCAAGGCCAAGTGATAATCCTCTGGCAGCCAAAATATCCTTTATTTCATTAAGTGATTTTCTACCTAAATTTGGAGTTTTGAGCAAATCAGACTCTCTTCTTGTTACAAGGTCTCCAATGTAATATATTTTTTCTACTTTCAAACAATTTGCTGATCTAACAGTTAGTTCTAATTCATCAACTGGTCTAAGCATGATTGGATCTACTGGAGGCGTTTCATCCTCTTCCTCTTCTTCTGTCTCAAAACCTAATTCAGCGAAAGCCATTAACTGTCTTTGTAAAATAGTTGCAGATAATCTAAGAATTTCTTCTGGGTCAATTGTTCCATTAGTTTTGACATCCAAAGTTAACTTATCTAGATCTGTTCTATTTTCTACTCTGGTATTTTCAACAGCATATGAAACAGTTTGAATTGGACAATAAGAGGCATCCAATTTTAATAAACCTACCTCTTTATTTTCGCCTTCAACATTTTCTTTTATATCTACGGGGTCGTATCCTCTACCTTTTTTAACTTTAATAGTCATACTTATTTTTCCGTCATCGGCTAAAGTTGCTATTTTATGATCTTGGTTTATCACTTCTACGCCTGCGGGCAGATCAAAATCTCCTGCTACCAAGTCTCCGTTTCCAGCTTTTTCTACTGAAAGCTCCACTTCCTCTTGATCAAATAATTTAACGCTCATTCCTTTGAGGTTTAGTAAAATATTTATTACATCTTCTTTTACTCCATTTATGGAAGAGTATTCATGAAGAACGCCATCTATTTTTGCCTCTATAACTGCAGATCCTGGCGTAGAGGAAAGAATAATTCTTCTTAAAGCATTTCCTAGAGTATGGCCGAAACCCCTTTCTAAAGGCTCTAAAACTATTTTAGAATGATTTACATCAATTTCTTCAACGATAATTTCTTTAGGCGTTAAGAAGTCTTTTATTACATCAAAGTTATCTGTCATTTATCTGTCCTCTTTTATATTTTTATAAAATGTTAAAAATTCTATCGAGAGTAAAGCTCTACAATATAGTTTTCATTTATTTCGGTGCTTAATAAATCTCTAGTTGGAAGACTATTAAAAGTACCTGAAAATTCTTTGTGATCTACTGATATCCAATCGCAGTCTTCTCTGGTAGTAAACAATTCTGCTGCTTGAGATATTCTCTTTTGACTTTTTCCTTTAGGGGTAATAGATACAATATCACCCTCTTGAAGCTGAAATGAAGGGATATTTACAATTCCTCCATTAACCATTATTGATTTATGATTTACTAGTTGTCTTGCTTCCGCTCTAGTGGAAGAGAATCCCATTCGATAAACTACATTATCCAATCTTGATTCAAGAAATACTAAAAGATTAGTTCCTGTTTCTCCTTTCTTTCGAGCTGCTTGCTTATAGTAGTTTCTAAACTGCTTTTCTAAAACTCCGTACATTCTTTTTACTTTTTGCTTTTCTCTAAGTTGAACTCCAAAGTCTGAAAGTCTAATTCTTCTTGCTCCATGAACTCCAGGAGGATTTTCTGATCTAATTTTTGATTCGTGAGATCTGTAACCGCTCTTGAGTTGAAGATCAGTTCCCTCTCTTCTAGAAAGTTTATTTTTTGGGCCAGTATATTTTGCCATTACTAAACTCTCCTTTTCTTAGGTGGTCTGCAGCCATTATGTGGAATAGGCGTTACGTCTGATATTTTTGTTATTTTTAATCCACAACCATTTAATGCTCTAACAGCCGACTCTCTTCCTGATCCTGGTCCTGACACTTCTACCTCTATAGAGCTTAGACCTAAAGACATAGCCTTTTGACCTGCTTTATCTGCAGCTATTTGAGCCGCAAAAGGAGTACTTTTTCTAGAACCTTTAAATCCATTTGCTCCAGAACTAGACCAAGCAATCGTATTACCTTGCTTGTCAGTAATATTGATGATTGTATTATTGAATGTAGCCAAAATATGAGCTACTCCATCGCTATAAGTTCTTTGAGTTTTCTTTCCTTTAGTCTGTAATTTAGCCATATTATCTTCTTATTGGTTTTCTTGGACCCTTCCTGGTTCGCGCATTAGTCTTAGTTCTTTGACCTCTAACCGGCAGTCTTCTTCTATGACGAATACCTCTATTAGTTCCAAGGTCCATTAATCTTTTAATGTTAGTGCTTATATCTCTTCTTAAGTCACCTTCAACTGCAAATTCAGCTACTACCTTACGCAGTTTTTCTAGATCAGCTTCATCTAAAGAACCTATCTTTGTATCTTGGCTAATACCTGTTTTTAAACATATTTTTATAGCAGTCGTTCTGCCTATTCCAAAAATATGAGTTAGTGAAACCCAAGCCTGTTTTTTATCTGGGATATTAACCCCTGCTACCCTTGCCATTTTATCCTTGCCTCTGTTTATGTTTAGGATCAGTAGGACAAATTACATAAATAACCCCACGTCTCTTTACGTGCTTACAATCTTTACAAATCTTTTTTACTGATGCTCTTACTTTCATTTAAATTCCTATCTTTGATAACCTTTTAAATTAGCTTTCTTCATTAACGATTGATACTGACTCGACAAAAGGTGTGATTGTACCTGAGCCATGAAGTCCATTACCACTACTACCGCAATTAATAATGAAGTTCCGCCTAAGTAAAAAGGAACATTTGCTGAGACAATTAAAAACTGAGGAACTAAACATACAATTATCATGTAAATAGAACCCCAAATTGTCAGTCTAGACATTACATTATCTATATATTCGATAGTATGCTCTCCTGGTCTAATTCCAGGAAGAAATCCTCCCGATCTTTTTAAGTTATCAGCCATATCTTTTGCAGGAAATTGAATGGCAGTATAAAAGAAACAGAAATAGGCAATCAAAGCTGCAAATACTATTACATACAAAGGTTGGCCAGGGCTTAAAGCTAAAGAAACTTCCTGTAACCAACCAAAACCTTCTGCTTGTCCAAACCACGTGCTTAGGGAGGCAGGAAATAAAACTAAACTACTAGCAAAAATTGCTGGGATTACTCCGGCCATATTTACTTTTAAAGGTAGATGAGATGCTTGACTCATACTCATTTGATTTGGAGCTCTTCTAGCATAATTTACACTTATTCTTCTTTGTGCTCTTTCAACCCAGACAATAAACGCTATAGCAAGCAAAGCAAAAAGGCCTATAAGAAGAAGTAAAATAAGGCTTATTTCACCTTGTCTAGCTGCTTCAAAAGATTGTCCCAATGCTCCGGGTAAGCCAGAAACTATGCTGGCAAAAATTATGAGAGAGATTCCATTTCCAATTCCTCTTTCATTAACTTGCTCTCCTAACCATACTAAGAACATTGTTCCAGTTACGAAAGAAATTATCGCTGTAAAAATGAAAGTAAATCCAGGATCAACAGCCATTCCTTGAGAAGATAAAGCAATAGCGAAACCCGATGATTGAAATATTGCTAATACTAGAGTTCCTAATCTTACATAAGTTGTTCTTTTTCTTCTGCCCGCTTCACCTTCTTGTCTGAAAAGTTTTTTTAAACTAGGTGTTGTTGCCTCTAAAAGATTCATAACAATAGCTGCTGTTATGTATGGGATAACGTTTAGTGCCATGATACTCATTCTTTCAAGAGCTCCACCAGAGAACATATTAAACAGCCCGAGAAGAGTGCCTTGATTCTGATCAAAAAGAGAAGAAATTTTGAGAGGATCTATACCGGGTACTGGGATGTGCGTACCTATTCTGTAAATAATAATCGCAAGAAGAACAAATCTAAGTCTAGACCAAAGTTCTTTTAAACCATCTGTTTTAATTCCAGAAGCAGCCATTTAACCTAACTCTCCTCCTAGCTTCTCTATTAATTCTGCTACAGATTTTGAAGCTTGAATGCCTTTTAACTTAACAGCTTTTGTTAATTCGCCGCCATTAATGATTTTTACTTCCTTGATTTTATTAGAAATTATTTTTTTTGACTTTAAAACTTTTAAATCTATCAAATCTACGTCTAATTTTTCTAAATCTCTTAATTTAATGTGGCACTTTGTTGGGGCAACTTTTGAGGAAAACCCGAACTTTGGAAGTCTTTGTTGAATGGGCATTTGACCACCTTCAAAACCAGGACGAACCTTTCCACCTGATCTTGCTTTCTGACCCTTATGTCCTTTTCCTGCTGTTTTTCCAGTTCCTGAACCTGCACCCCTACCAACTCTTTTGGAGGATTTATTGCTTAAAATTGCTTCTAATGAATTAAGTTTCATGATTGTTTCTCGATTACTTCAACTAAATGTCTAACTTTATTAATCATTCCTCTATTTGCTGGAGTATCAATTATCTCAACAATATGATTAATTTTTTTTAAACCTAAGCCCTTCACAGATTTTCGGTGAATTCCTCTAGATCCAGCAAGACTTCTAATCTGCTTTACTGAAATTAAATTTGTTTCTGATTTTGCCATTACATTAAGCCCTTCTTATCGCAACCTTTTCAGGTGATTCAATGCTAGCTAATCCTTTAAAAGTAGCTCTCACAACATTAATTGGGTTGGTAGAACCATATGATTTTGCTAGAACATCTTTAACACCGGCTAACTCTAAAACCGCTCTCATAGCACCGCCTGCTATAATCCCAGTCCCTGGAGACGCAGGTTGCATATAGACTAAAGCTGAGCCATGTCTTGCTTTTACGGCATAATGAATTGTGTTGCCGTTGAGCTCTATATTTGCCGTATTTCTTCTAGCACTTTCTAATGCTTTTTGAATAGCAACAGGAACTTCTCTTGCTTTTCCTCTTCCGAAACCTACTTTTCCTTTTCCATCGCCAACAACAGTTAAAGCTGTGAAACCAAAAATTCTTCCACCTTTAACTACTTTAGCCACTCGATTTACACCGACTAGCTTCTCTTCTAAAGCTTCACCTGATTGTTGTTCATAATTTTCTTTCATAATATTTCCTAAAATTCTAATCCTGCAGATCTAGCTGCTTCAGCTAAAGCCTTTACTCTTCCGTGATACTTATAACCTGATCGATCAAAAGCTACTTTTTTAATTCCTTTCTCAATTGTCTTTTCTGCAATGGAGGTTCCTACTTTTTCTGCTGATTCAGCATTACTTCCTATTTTTAATTTAAGATCCTTGTCTAAAGTAGAAGCTTGAGCAATTACCTCAGAACCATCAACGGAAAAAAGTTGAGCATAAATATGCTGACCTGATCTAAAAACAGACAATCTATTAGTACAAAGATCTATGCTCTTGGCTCTTAATTTTTTTGATCTTCTGTTTCTTGCAATTATTTTATTGGACATATTAAATACCTAAGCTTTTTTTGACTCTTTTCTGATTATCCTTTCACCAGCATATTTAACCCCTTTTCCTTTATAAGGTTCAGGCGGCCTAAAGGATCTAATCTTTGAAGCTGCATCTCCTAAAAGTTGCTTATCTATAGAAGTTAAAACTAATTCTGTATTTGTCGGAGCTTCAGCTGAAACACCTTCAGGCAAGTTGTAAATAACTGGATGCGAGTATCCAAGTGATAATTCTAAAGATGAGCCATTTACTTTAACTCTGTATCCAACTCCATTTATTTCTAATTTTCTTTCAAATCCTTTTAAAACCCCTGTCATTCTATTGATGGCAAGAGCTCTCATAGTGCTAGTAAGGGCTATGGATTCTTTTGTCTCCAATTTAGGGTTAAAAAGGATAGTTTCTGCATTTAAATCAACAGAAACTTGCTCATTAACTATTAAGTCCATTGAGCCTTTTTGACCTGAAAAAGATAATGTTTGGCCTTTCAAATCGGCAGTAACGCCTTCTGATATTTGAATAGGTCTATTAGTATTTCTAGCCATAATTAAAAAATTGTACAGATAAGCTCGCCACCGATATTTTTTGACTTAGCTTGTTTATCAGTTATTACTCCCTTACTAGTTGTTAAAATAGCCACTCCAAGCCCTCCTTTAACGCTTGGAATATCGTTACTTCCAAAATACTTTCTTAGACCAGGCTTGCTTGATCTACTAAATTCTTTTATCACAGGTTTGTCTTCAAAATATTTCAGAGTAATCTCAATATTTTGCTTTGACTGTTCTCCGGTGATTACTAGTTTTTTTATAAAACCTTCGTCCGACAGCACTTCGCAAATAGCTTTTTTTAGTTTTGAAGAACTAAAAGAGACCTTAGAATGCCCTCTTGACTGAGCATTTTTTATTCTTGAAATCATGTCTGAAATTGGATCTTGTAAACTCATTTAATCTCCTTACCAACTTGCTTTAACTAATCCAGGAATATCTCCTTTCATTGCAAGCTCTCTTAATTTATTTCTCGAAAGGCCGAATTTTCTGTACACAGCATGGGGTCTTCCAGTAATTTGACATCTTCTTTGAAGTCTTACAGGACTTGAATCTCTGGGAAGTTTTTGCATTTTTAACATAGCAACTTGCTTTTCTCCTTCAGAAGCTTTGGAGTCACTTATTATTGCTTTCAAAGCTGCTCTCTTAGCAGCAAATCTTTGGACTGTTTTAAGTCTTTTATTCTCTCTTGCTATCATTGATTCTTTAGCCATAGTTACCTCAAGTTCTAAAAGGAAATTTTAAAGCCGATAAAAGCTTTAAACCTTCTTCGTTATTTTTTGCTGTTGTTGTTATACAGACATCTAGTCCTCGAATTTTTTGAACTTTGTCATAGTCTATTTCAGGAAAGATGATGTGCTCTTTAATTCCTAAAGTATAATTCCCTCTTCCATCAAAAGATTTAGGATTTAATCCTCTAAAATCTCTCTCTCTTGGTATAGCAATTCCTAGCAGCCTATCTAAAAAGTCAAACATCATGTTTCCTCGAAGAGTGACCTTGCAACCAATCGTATAACCTTCTCTTAATTTGAAGCTTGCAACAGATTTTCTAGCATTTGTTTTTATTGGCTGCTGCCCTGATATAAGTCTTAGTTCTTCAAGAGCACTATCAACTACTTTTCTATCATTGATAGCTTCCGCTCCAAGACCCATATTCAAAGTTACCTTTGAAATCTTTGGCACAGCCATAGGTGACTTATATCCAAGATCGGACATCAAAGAAGGAACAACTTTCTTATATAAAGATTTAATTATTGATTCACTCACTTAACTTCCTTTCCATCAGATTTAAAAACTCTTTTTTTTCCTTTTTCATTGTTTTCAATTTTAATTTTGTCTGCTTTTTTTGATTTCTTATTAAAAATTGCAATGTTTGATATATGTATAGGAGATTCTTTTTCTATGATTCCTCCTTGAATATTCGCCTGTGGATTTGGTTTTTGATGTTTTTTCACAATTTTAATTCCAGCGACTTCGCACTTATCATTTGATAAAAACTTACTAATAGTTCCAGTTTTACCTTTATCTTTGCCAGATATAACTATTACTTCATCCCCAGTTCTTAATTTATTCATTTAGATAACCTCTGGAGCTAGTGAAACAATTTTCATAAAATCTTTGCTTCTTAATTCTCTAGAAACTGGACCAAATATCCTTGTTCCTATTGGTTGCTTTTGAGCATTGATTAGCACTGCAGCATTGTCATCGAATCTGATACTTGATCCGTCTTCTCTTTTAATGTCCTTTCTAGTCCTAACAACAACAGCATCAGCTACTGCCCCTTTTTTTACTTTTCCAGTAGGGATTGCTTCTTTAATAGCAACTTTAATAACGTCTCCTACATGAGCATATCTTCTTTTAGATCCTCCTAAAACTTTAATACACATCACTTTTCTAGCTCCGCTATTGTCGGCAATTGTAAGGATTGTTTGTTCTTGTATCACTCTACAACTCCTTCAAATTTTTTAATGACTTCCACCAATTCCCAAGATTTACTTTTAGAAAAAGGCTTAGCTTCTTTAATTTTTACTTTATCACCAACGTTACAAGTATTATTTTCGTCATGAAAACTAATCTTAGTGGAACGTTTCATGATTTTTCCCAACAACTGATGTTTAACCGTTCTTTGAATTAAGGCTACTCTAGACTTATTACCAGAAAGGCTAACTACTGAACCAATCATTGTTCGATTTAATTTCTCACTCACCTTTAGATACCTCTGATTTTTGATTCATCAATGTTTTTAATCTAGCAATATCTTTTCTAGCTTCAGATAGCTTATGAGTTTCCTTTAAAGCCATAGATGAGTGCTTGAGTTTTAATTCTAGATAGTCTTGATGAAGCTTCTCTAATTCGCTTACTTTTTTATCTGATGATTTTTTAGCCATTAAACAGTTTTCCTTGCGATAAATTTAGTTGCTACTGGAAGTTTTGCTGCGGCAAGCCTAAAAGCTTCCATAGCAACCTCTTCTTCGACGCCTTCCATTTCATATAAAACTTTTCCAGGTTTGATTGGACACACATAATACTCAACATTTCCTTTCCCTTTACCTTGTCTTACTTCCAAAGGTTTCTTAGTTATAGGCTTATCTGGAAAAATTCTTATCCAAATTTGAGCCCCTCTCTTCACGTGTCTAGTCATAGCTCTTCTTGCTGCTTCTATTTGTCTAGAAGTAATCTGACCTCTAGATGTTGCTTTAAGGCCAAAAGTACCAAAATCCAAGGTATTGGCTCTATTTGAAAGACCGGTGTTTCGGCCTTTCATTTGCTTTCTGTATTTTGTTCTTTTAGGTTGAAACATAATTATTCTTTAAGATTTTTAGTTTTCTTTGAAGAGACTTCTCCTCTAAAGATCCATACTTTAACGCCAATTATTCCGTAAGTTGTATGAGCTTCAGCGACACCATAATCTATATCTGCTTTTAAGGTTTGCAATGGAACTCTTCCTTCTTTGTGCCATTCAGCTCTTGCAATTTCAGCTCCTCCTAATCTGCCTGCAACTCTTACTTTTACTCCTAAAGCTCCCTGTCTAGTACAGTTTTGAGCTGATCTTTTTATCACTCTCCTAAACATAGCTCTTTTTTCTAATTGAACTGCAATATTTGCTGCTACAAGTTGAGCATCTAAATCAGGCTTTCTTATTTCTTTAATATTTAAGCTAACTGGGACACCCATAATTTGCGTTAATTTATCTCTAAGCTTGTCTATATCTTCACCTTTTTTACCAATTATCATTCCTGGTCTTGAGGTATGTATTGAAACTTTTGCACTTTCCGAAGGCCTTTCTATTTCAACCTTACTAACGAAAGAATTATCTAATTCTTTTTTTAGAAATTCTCTAACAGCATAATCATTTAGGAGAAGTTCTTGATACTTATTTTTTTCAGCATACCAAGTTGAATTATGATCTCTTGAAATTCCTAAGCGGAAACCTATTGGATTAACTTTTTGTCCCATTTAACTGCTCTTGCTCCCTAAAGTTATGTTTATATGACAATTTCTTTTCTGAATTCTATCAGCCCTTCCTCTTGCTCTAGGTTGAACTCTCTTAAAAAGAAGTGCTTCATCGACGGTTATACTTGAAACAAATAAATTATCGACATCCAGTCCATTGTTATGCTCGGCGTTAGCAATTGCTGATTCAAGAAGTTTTTTTACATTTTTTGCAGATGCTTTATTGCTAAAAGTTAAAATATCTAAAGCTTTGCCCACGGCTTTTCCTCTGATTTGATCAGCTAATAATCTAACTTTAAAACCTGAAACAGGAAGTCTACTAAGCTTTGCCTTTACTTCATTCATCTTATGTTTTTCTATCTCCTGAATGCATTTTAAAAGTTCTTGTTTGAACGAACTCTCCTAGTTTGTGCCCTACCATATCTTCTTTGATAGAAATGGGTACATGAACTCTTCCGTTATGAATTGAGATTGTGAGACCTACCATTTCAGGCAAAACCATGGATCTTCTAGACCATGTTTTAATTGGTTTTTTATCATTGTTAGATGAAGCTTTTATAACTTTATCCATTAAATGATGATCTACGAATGGTCCTTTTTTAACTGATCTAGGCATTATTTTTTCCTTCTTCTAATTATAAGGGAGTCAGTTCTCTTATTGCTTCTGGTTCTGTAACCTTTGGTAGGCGTTCCCCAAGGCGAAACGGGATGTCTTCCTCCAGAGGTTTTGCCTTCACCACCACCATGAGGATGATCTATAGGATTCATTGCTACTCCTCTTACAGTCGGTCTAACTCCAACCCATCTTTTAGCGCCAGCTTTACCAAATGATTTTAATGAATGTTCTTGGTTAGAAACTTCACCGATTGTTGCCCTGCAAGAAGATAAAACTTTTCTAAATTCTCCACTTTTCAACCTTATAGATGCATAACCGTCTTCTTTAGCAACAAATTGAACAGAGGTTCCGGCGCTTCTAGCTAACTGAGCTCCTTTTTGAGGTTTAAGCTCAACACAATGGAGTGTTGTGCCGACAGGAATCTCATTTAAAGGTAACGAATTTCCTACGCTTATCTCAGATCCTGGGCCAGACTTAACTATACTGCCTACTTTCAATCCTTTAGGAGCAATAATGTATTTCCTTTCTCCATCTGCGTATAAAAGCAAGGCGATGTGTGCTGATCTATTAGGATCATATTCTAGTCTCTCTACTTTTGCAGATATACCATCTTTAATTCTTTTAAAATCAATTACTCTGTAATGGTGCTTATGTCCTCCACCAATATGACGAGTAGTTATTCGGCCATTGTTATTTCTTCCACCACTTTTTGACTTCGCTTCAGTTAAAGGAGCAAATGATCTTCCTTTATATAAATCTAAGCCAGAAGTAAGACTTCTAAATCTTCTTCCTGGTGAGGTTGGTTTTGCTTTTACTATTGCCATATTAATCTTGTGATATTTCTATTCGATCCTCAGCTTTTAATGAAATGTATGCCTTCTTCCAATCTGTTTTTTTTGTTAATTTACCTTTTCCGCCTCTTTTCATTTTTCCTTTCACATTGAGTATGTTTACCTTAGTAACATTTACCTTGAATTTTTTCTCAACAGCTTTTTTAACTTCTAATTTCGTAGCTCTCTGAGTAACTTTAAAAACATAAGTATTTGCATTTTGGCCTATCAAAGACGCCTTTTCAGTTAAATGGGCCGAAACAATTATTTGACTTGGAAATAAAGAGCTCATGTAAGTAACTCCTCTATTTTTGTCAAAGAATCTTCCGATATTAGAACAGATTGATATCTTAATAAATTAATAGGATCTAATGAGTTAACATCTAAAATATGAATATTTGATATATTTCTAGAAGCTAATTTAAGATTTTCTGAAAGTTCATTTACTATAATTAGTCCACCTTCAAATTTTAATTCCTTCATTAAATCCAAAAATTCTTTAGTTTTAGGATTTTCTAAAGTTATTTTTTCTGAAATAAAAATTCTATTTTCTTCTACTAAAGATGAAAAAATAGATCTCATTGCAGATTTATACATCTTTTTATTAATTTTTTTTGGATTCGAGCTTTTTGATCTTGCAGCAAAAGTAACACCGCCTCCTTTCCAGATAGGACTTCTTATCGTCCCTGCTCTAGCTCTTCCTGTTCCTTTTTGTCTCCAAGGTTTCTTTCCTCCTCCTCTGACATCAGATCTATTTTTTTGGGCTTTAGTTCCTTGATGACTGTTAGAGACAAAACTATTCACTAATTGAGTAACTAATTCTTTATTGACAGGTTGATTGAAAATAATATCTGAAACAGTAGAGGTTTTAGATTTTGAGTTCAGCAAAGGTAGATCCATGACTAAGCCTTAATTGCTGGTTTAATTATTACTGAAGAACCATTAGCTCCAGGAACTGCTCCATGAACCAGTAAGAGACTATTTTCTTCATCAACTCTCACAACTTTTAAATTTTGAGTAGTTTTGTTTTCGTTACCCATGTGACCGGCCATTTTTTTTCCCTTCCAAACTCTACCAGGAGTTTGGCATTGACCTATAGATCCAGGTTTTCTATGTGCTAGAGAATTACCATGCGTGGCATCTTGAGTAGCAAAGTTCCATCTTTTAACTGTTCCTGCAAAACCTTTACCCTTAGAGGTTCCGGATACATCTACTAGTTGTCCCTCTTGGAAAAGACCTACCGAAAATTCTTTGCCTAGCTCAACGCCTTCTAATTCTGAAGAATCAATTTTAAATTCCTTAATATACTTTTTTAGAGAGATATTATTTTTAGAAAAATGACCTAACTTTGATTTGCTTTGATTTTTTTCTTTTTGGTCAATTGAGGATAGTTGGATAGAGTTATAACCATCAGAATCTTCAGTTTTAATCTGAGATACATAATTCGTGTCTACTTTAAGAACACTTACAGGAACAGATCTTCCGTCTTCTTCAAAGACCCTAGTCATTCCTTCTTTTGTCGCTATTAAACCAATCACTTTAAATACCTTATTTAGTTAATTCGTCTAGAGAAATTTGAACATCTACTCCCGCAGATAGATCTAACTTCATCAATGCATCTACAGTTTTTTCTGTAGGCTTTATAATGTCCATTACTCTTTTATAAGTTCTAATTTCGTATTGATCTCTTGCGTCTTTATCCTTATGAGGGGAAATAAGAATAGTCGTAAGTCTTTTTCTGACTGGCATTGGGATAGGGCCTTTTATAAGAGCGCCAGTCCTTTTTACGGTTTCGACAATCTCTTTAGCAGACTTGTCTATCAATCTATTGTCAAAGGCTTTAAGCCTTATTCTTATATTCTGGTTTTGCAAAACCTATACCTCAAAAAAAATACAAAATTGTTAAAGAACTTATTACTTAAATAAACCTTAAAATAGCTTTAAATAAGCAAATGGAGGGCAATTCTATGATTGGAATCAGGTAGTGTCAACCTATAAATTTTTTATAAGAAAAATAAAAAATTGCTGGCAATATTGCCACACCAAAAAAAGCCAAAGTTGAAGATGAAGATGCTAAAGCAGCTGCTCCTATTCCCGCAAAGATTATAGCTATGCCTATGTTGGCTGTAGACACTACTAATATAAATTTTAAAAAAGGCATTCTTGTAATACCAGCACTTAAGGTAGTTAATTCTGCGAAAGCTGGAACTGGGCGAGCTAATATGAGAGAAATAACATTAAATCTTTTGGCTGATTTCTGAGCACTTTGAAAATCCTTTGCTCCTATAATGTATATCGCTAGTGGTCTCCCTAAAAATCTGCCAACTAGATAACCAAATAAACATCCTAAATTTAACCCTATCCAAACCACGAATGAGGCTAATGACCAACCTAAACTGGCTCCCGCAAGAGTATTTGTAAGTCCATTAGGAACTGGAAGGAATACATCTGCTGCAAGAGCAATTATTACAATTAAAGAGGTTTCAAATAAATTACCCTGCGACCATACAAGAACTTTTTGGCTATATGAGGAAAAAGAGGTCTCTAGAAAAATTAAAGGCAGAATTAAAGAGGTAAATAGAACTATTAAAAAAAGAAACCATTTTACCCACAAAGGAATCTTCATAGAAAAATTATAAACTTTTTTTATTCCTAGCTTTTATTAATTATGGCTTCAGCCACATTAGAAGGAACTTCTGAATATTTCAAAGGTTCCATAGTAAAAGTAGCTCTGCCTTGGGTTGCTGACCTAAGGTCAGTCGCATATCCAAACATTTCTGCTAAGGGAACTTCTCCGTCTAGTACTTTTCCTGCATGAACGTCAGTCATACCAGAAACAATTCCTCTCCTTCTATTTAAGTCTCCGACCACATCACCCATGTATTCTTCTGGAGTCACAACTTCTAACTTCATTACTGGTTCTAATAAAGCGGGATTAGCTTTTAAAGCTCCATCTTTAAGAGCCATTGATGAGGCGACTTTAAATGCAATTTCGCTTGAATCTACATCATGGAAAGATCCATCATAAACAGTTACCCTAACGTCAATTAGAGGATAACCAGCTATAACTCCAGATTCCATTTGTTCTTTAGCTCCTTTTTCGACTGCTGGAATAAATTCTCTAGGAATAGTTCCTCCAACGATCTTATTAACAAATTGAAAGGTTTCCTTTTCATCTTCTTTTTCCTCTTCCGGAAGAGGTTCAATTTTCAACCAAACGTGGCCATATTGACCTTTACCTCCCGATTGACGAACAAATTTACCTTCCGACTCAATTGGTTTTCTAATTGATTCTCTATATGCAACTTGAGGTTTACCTATGTTTGCTTCAACATCAAATTCTCTTTTCATTCTGTCAACTAAAACATCTAAGTGCAGCTCTCCCATGCCAGAAATAATAGTTTGCCCAGACTCTTCGTCTGTTTGAACTCTAAAAGATGGATCTTCTTGTGCGAGTCTTCCTAAGGCAGTTCCCATTTTTTCTTGATCTGATTTTGTTTTTGGCTCTACTGCTACAGATATAACAGGTTCTGGAAATGTCATTTTCTCTAAAATAATAGTTTTTTTCAAATCACAAAGAGTATCTCCTGTAGTTACATCCTTTAATCCAATAACTGCGGCTATGTCTCCTGCTCTAACTTCAGATATTTCTTCTCTATTATTTGCATGCATTTGAAGCATTCTTCCAACTCTTTCTTTGGATCTCTTTGCTGGCGCGTAAACTGAGTCTCCTTGAGATAGAACTCCAGAATAAACTCTTATGAAAGTTAGTGTTCCAACGAATGGATCGGTTGCTATTTTAAAAGCTAATGCAGAGAAAGGCTCATCATCATCTGAATTTCTGGACTCTACAGTTTCTTCATCTTCTAAAACCCCTTGAATTGCCTCCACTTCAGTAGGAGACGGGAGATAATCTATTACCGCATCAAGCATCGGTTGAACGCCTTTATTTTTAAATGCAGAACCACAAATACAAACTACAATTTCATTATTTAAGGTTCTAATTCTTAACCCTGAATTAATGTCTTCTTCGGATAGATCTCCATCAGTGAGATATTTATCCATTAATTCCTCACTTGCTTCAGCCACACTTTCAAGCATTTCTTCTCTATATTTTTGAGATATTTCTAAAAGATCATCAGGGATATCCTTTTCTTCATAAGAGAGGCCTTTATCATCGCCATCCCAGTAAAGAGCTTTCATTTTAATTAAATCAATTATTCCAGAAAAATCATCTTCTGCTCCAATAGGCAGTTGAGTTGGAACTGCTATTGCTCCAAGCCTTTTTCTCATTTGATCAACAACTCTTTCGAAATCTGCTCCTGCTCTATCCATTTTATTAATAAAAGCAATTCTAGGAACTTTATATCTATTAGCTTGCCTCCATACAGTTTCTGATTGCGGTTCTACTCCAGAACTTCCACAAAAAACTACAACTGCACCATCTAAAACTCTTAAAGATCTTTCTACTTCAATAGTAAAATCTACGTGGCCAGGAGTGTCTATGATATTAATCCTATGTTCTGAGAAATTCTTTCTCATTCCGCTCCAGAAACAGGTTGTTGCGGCTGAGGTAATAGTTATTCCTCTTTCTTGTTCTTGCTCCATCCAGTCCATAGTTGCAGCGCCGTCATGAACCTCTCCTATCTTATGAGAGATTCCTGTGTAATAAAGAACTCTTTCAGTAGTTGTAGTTTTACCTGCATCTACATGAGCGCAAATACCAATATTTCTATATAAATTTAGTGGAACTTTTCTAGAACTCATATCAAATCCTTAAAATATTTAATTAAAATCTAAAGTGAGAAAAAGCTTTATTAGCCTCGGCCATTTTGTGCGTATCTTGTCTCTTTTTAACGGCTTCTCCTTTGCCATCAGAGGCTTCAAGAAGTTCATTTGCTAATTTAGTTGACATTCTTTTTTCTGATCTTTTTTTAGCACTTGTAACAAGCCAACGCATGGCTAAAGCCATTTTCCTTCCTGACTTAACTTCTAAAGGGACTTGATAAGTTGCCCCACCTACCCTCCTGGATTTTACTTCAACATGAGGACCCACTTGATCCAAAGCTTCTTCAAAGACCTCTAAAGGATCTCTTTTTGCCTTGGTTGAAATTTCTTCTAATGCTGAATATATAATTTTTTCAGCAGTACTTTTTTTTCCTCTTTCCATTAAATTATTCACAAACTTAGCAAGCTTTAAGTTCCCGTATTTAGGATCTGGAAGTATTTCTCTTTTAGGAATTGGTCCTTTTCTAGGCATTTTTCTTATTTAGGTTTTTTGGATCCATATTTAGATCTTCTTTGTTTGCGATCATCTACCCCAGTTGTATCTAAAGTTCCTCTAACGGTATGATATCTGACACCTGGCAAGTCCTTTACTCTGCCTCCTCTTAAAAGAACAACAGAGTGTTCTTGTAAATTATGACCTTCACCGCCAATGTATGAAATAACTTCATATCCAGAAGTTAGTCTGACCTTACAAACTTTTCTTAAGGCAGAGTTAGGTTTCTTAGGAGTCGTTGTATAAACTCTAGTACATACTCCTCTTTTTTGAGGAGAGCCGTTCAAAGCAGGAACATCACTTTTGATTTTCTTAGTTTTTCTTGGCTTTCTAATTAATTGATTAACTGTTGTCATAATTTTGAATTGCGATTGTAAGTATCTAATGCTTATGGGTCAAATGATTATTCACTATCTTCAGATTTACTTTCTTCATTATCCATGGCATCTGCCATTTCAGATTCAAAATCAGAAATAGACACATCATGTTCTTCTTCTCGAACGTTGTATCCAGTTCCCGATGGAACCAATCTTCCAATGACTACGTTTTCTTTCAAGCCTCTTAATTTATCGACTTTCCCAGTAACTGCAGCTTCGGTTAGAACTCTGGTTGTTTCTTGAAAAGAAGCAGCTGAGATGAATGACTCAGTTGCTAAAGAAGCTTTTGTGATTCCTAATAACATTCTATTGAAATCAGCTGGAATACTTCCTTCTGCAATTAACTTTTTATTTACATTAACCACTTCAGAATATTCTACTTGGTCTCCGATAATAAAATTAGAATCTCCAGAGGATGTAATTTCAACCTTTTTAAGCATTTGTCTAAGGATACACTCTATATGTTTATCACTTATTTCAACTCCTTGAAGTCTATAAACATCTTGGATTTCGTTAACCACATAATCTGTTAATTCTTCAACTCCTTTCAAAGCTAAAATATCATGAGGGCTTAAAGAACCTTCACTAATAACATCTCCTTTATTAACAGTTTCACCTTCAAAGACATTTATACTTCTAGTTTTGGGTATAAGATTTTCAGACACCACTTCATCAGCACCTTCTTTGCCTGTAATGATTAGTCTTCTTTTACCCTTGGTTTCTTTACCCCAAGAAACAATACCAGTCATTTCAGCTAAAATAGCAACCTCTTTAGGCTTCCTTGCTTCAAATAGATCAGCTACTCTTGGAAGACCTCCGGTAATATCTTTAGTTTTTGAAGATTCTTTTGGTATTCTCGCTATCACATCTCCGACATTGATAGTTTGGCCAGCAGAGACGTTTACTAAAGACTTTTGCTCCAAAACATAGTTTGCAGGTCTTTTACCGTTTGGCAAAAGAACTTCATTTCCTTTCCCGTCAACTATTGAAATAGTTGGCGTTAAGTCTTTTCCTGCAGCAGTTCTTTCTGCGGCATCTAGAACTTCTATGCTTGATAACCCTGTGAGACTGTCATCAACAACTCTAACTGAAATACCACTTTCCATATCTATAAGATTAGCTTTACCTTTAACTTCTGAAATAATTGGATGGTTTAAAGGATCCCAGTTGGCTATTATTTCTCCAGCCTTAACTGAAGCCCCATCTTTTATATTTAGTATTGCTCCATAAGGCAATTTATATCTTTCTCTTTCAGAATCATTTTCATCTAAGAGAATAATTTCAGCTGATCTAGACGTGCATACTGCTTTTTTATCTTTGTTTTGAACAGAAGTGATATTTTTATACTGAACAACACCGTCAAACTTAACTTCAATTTTATCTTCTTCTGAAGATCTTGAAGCCGCTCCACCTATGTGAAATGTTCTCATAGTTAACTGAGTTCCTGGCTCACCAATTGATTGGGCAGCAACAATACCTACTGCTTCTCCAGGATCTACGAGATGTCCTCTTCCCAGATCTCTTCCATAACACATTGAACATATACCAAAACTTGTTTCACATGTTATTGCAGATCTAACTTTTGCAAAGTTAATATTATTTACATCTAATTGCTCAGCAAGATCCTCATCTATCAGAGTGCCTTTTTTTATTTTGAATTCACCGTCTTTAGAAATTATATCTTCAGCAATTACTCTTCCTAAGATTCTATCCTTAAGAGGTAGAACCACTTCTCCACCTTCAACAATAGTTCTTAACTCCAATCCTTCATTAGTTCCGCAATCTTCTTCTCTAATAACTAAATCTTGAGCAACATCAACTAATCTTCTTGTGAGATATCCCGAATTTGCAGTCTTTAAAGCTGTATCCGCTAGACCCTTTCTAGCTCCGTGGGTAGAAGTAAAGTATTGCAAAACTGTTAATCCTTCTCTGAAGTTAGCAGTTATTGGAGTTTCAATGATTGAACCATCTGGTTTTGCCATTAATCCTCTCATTCCAGCAAGTTGTCTAACCTGTGCCGGAGAACTTCTTGCACCAGAATCTAAATACATAAAGACTGAATTGAAAGATGCTTCTTGCTCTTCTTCTCCTTCTTTATTTACAACCGTATGAGTAGAAATGGTATCCATCAATGAACTAGCAACTGTTTCGTTTGCTCTAGACCAAATATCAATAACTTTATTATATTTTTCACCTTGAGTTACCAAGCCTGAAGAATATTGTGCTTCTATTTCCTTTACCTCTCCCTCTGCTTTAGAAATAATATTTTCCTTATTGTCAGGAATAACACAATCATCTACACAAATGGATGAACCTGATTTAGTTGAGTATTCATATCCAAGATTTTTTAGTTTATCAGCAAAAATAACTGTAGCTTTGAGGCCGCAATGCCTATAAGAAGTATTGATTAAATCTGAAACAACTTTGCTTGTTAAAGTTTTATTTACTTTTTCAAAGGCTAAACCTTCAGGAACAACTCCCCATAAGATAGATCTACCAACTGTAGTATCAACAAGCTCTAGCTCACCTTCTAAAGTTTTAATTCTGACTTTAATCTTTGCCTGGAGATCTACATTATTCGTATCATAAGCTCTCATTACTTCATCACAGTCTGCGAATATAGAACCCTCTCCTTTAGCGTTAATTCTAGATCTAGTCATATAATAAAGACCTAAAACAACGTCTTGAGAAGGATCGATGATAGGTTTTCCATTTGAAGGAGACAGAATATTGTTACTTGCCATCATCAACGCCCTACACTCCAGCTGAGATTCTAAGGTCAAAGGAACATGCACGGCCATTTGATCTCCATCAAAGTCTGCATTGTATGCTTTACATACGAGCGGATGAAGCTGTATCGCTTTTCCTTCAATAAGAATAGGCTCAAATGCTTGTATACCAAGACGGTGAAGAGTAGGTGCTCTATTAAGTAATATAGGATGTTCTCGAATAACATCAGCGAGAATATCCCAAACGACGGGCTCTTCTCTTTCAACCATTCTTTTAGCGCCTTTAATAGTTGTAGCCAACTCTAAATTTTGTAATTTTCCAAAAACGAATGGTTTAAATAACTCTAAAGCCATTTTTTTGGGTAACCCACATTGATGAAGCTTGAGAGTTGGTCCAACCACTATTACTGATCTACCAGAATAATCAACTCTCTTTCCTAAGAGATTTTGTCTAAATCTTCCCTGCTTCCCTTTGATCATATCTGATAAAGATTTTAATGGCCTCTTATTTGAACCGGTAATAGCTCGACCTCTTCTTCCGTTATCCAATAAAGCATCTACTGATTCTTGAAGCATTCTTTTTTCGTTTCTGACGATAATTTCAGGAGCGCTTAGCTCAAGCAGTCTTTTTAATCTATTATTTCTATTTATAACTCTTCTATAAAGATCATTTAAATCAGAAGTTGCAAATCTCCCGCCTTCTAAAGGAACTAATGGTCTCAAATCAGGTGGCAGAACAGGGAGTACATCCAAGATCATCCATTCTGGTTTATTTGTGGAATTAACAAAACCTTTAAGAATTTTTAATCTTTTAGAAAGTTTTTTTATTTTGGCTTCACTATTGGTTCCTTCAATCAAGCTAACTACTTCTGCAATTTCTTCCTCTAAATTCATCTCAGAGAGAAGAATTTTTACTGACTCAGCTCCCATTCCAGCATCAAATTCTTCTCCATAATTTTCAAGAGCTTCAAAATACTCTTCTTCATCTAGTATTTGACCTTTTTCTAAATCTGTCATTCCAGGGTCTGTGACAACGAAAGACTCAAAGTATAGGATTCTTTCTATCTCTCTTAAAGTCATATCTAAAAGCAAAGAAATTCTTGAAGGTAAGGACTTTAAAAACCATATATGAGCTACAGGAGCAGCAAGTTCGATGTGCCCCATTCTTTCTCTTCTAACCTTGGCTAGAGTAACCTCAACTCCACACTTTTCGCATACTACTCCTCGGTGCTTCATTCTTTTGTATTTTCCGCAAATACATTCATAGTCTTTGACAGGTCCGAATATTTTTGCACAAAATAATCCGTCTCTTTCTGGCTTAAAAGTTCTGTAATTTATTGTTTCTGGTTTTTTAACTTCTCCAAAAGACCAAGATCTGACCTGCTGTGGCGATGCAAGGCCTGCTTTTATAGCGTTGAAGTTATCGTCCGTATCTTGATTAAATAATTTAAGTAAATCTTTCATAAACTACTCTACCTCTTCAAAATCAATATCAATTCCGAGTGATCTGATTTCTTTTGTTAATACATTGTAAGACTCAGGAATACCTGGTTCCATTTCATAATTTCCATCAACGATGTTTTTATAAACTTTTGTTCTACCTGGAACGTCATCTGATTTAACAGTTAACATTTCCTGAAGTGTATGAGCTGCACCGTATGCTTCAAGAGCCCAAACTTCCATTTCACCAAGTCTTTGTCCACCAAATTGGGCTTTTCCACCTAATGGTTGTTGAGTAACTAAACTATATGATCCTGTTGACCTTGCATGCATTTTGTCTTCAATCAAATGATTGAGTTTCAAAATATACATATATCCTATCGTCACGGGTCGCTCGAAAGCATCTCCAGTTCTTCCATCAAACAATGTAGTTTGACCCGAAGTAGGTAAGCCTGCTAGTTCAAGCATACTTTTAATTTCTTGCTCAGATGCTCCATCAAATACTGGCGTTGCCATTGGCACACCAGTTTTTAAATTGCCGCAAAGTTCTTTAAATTCTTTATCATTTAATTTTGATAAGTCCTCGGATCTTCCTGTTGAAGAATAAACCTTTTCAACAAATTTCTTCGTTTCAGCTAAGTTATTTGCGGTATTGACAAGTTCTCCAATTTTTCTTCCGAGCTCTTTAGAAGCCCATCCCAGATGAGTTTCCATAAGCTGTCCAACATTCATCCTTGAAGGAACTCCCAATGGGTTAAGAACAACGTCTACTGGCTCACCATTTTCATCAAAAGGCATATCTTCTACCGGCATAATTACAGAAATAACACCTTTGTTTCCATGTCTTCCAGCTAATTTATCACCAGGCTGAATCCTTCTCTTAATTGCAAGATAAACTTTTATTACTTGCTGAACACCTGGAGGTAAGTCATCGCCCGAAATAATTTTTTTCTTCTTATCTTCAAATCTTTTTTTGAGAACGTCTTCATATGCTTTCAGTTTATCTTTAGCTTCTTTAATTGAATCATTCAGAGGCTCATCTTTCATTCTTAGCTTAAACCACTCTGAGGGAGCTAGTTCTGATAAGAATTCTTCAGTTAGAGAATCACCTTTAGACAATCCTCTTCCGCTTATAACTTTTTTTCCTAATAAAGAGGTTTTAAGAGAATTCAAGGTAGCTGACGAAACAATTTCGAACTCTTGATCAATATCTTTTTGAATATCAGCAAGAGATACTGACTCTATAACAGAAGCTCTAGAATTTTTTTCTAGGCCTTCTCTCGTAAAGATTTGTACATCAATTACAGTTCCATCAGCTCCGGAAGGAACTCTTAGAGATGTATCTTTGACGTCAGCTGCTTTTTCACCAAATATGGCTCTTAATAATTTTTCTTCAGGAGATAATTGTGTTTCTCCTTTGGGAGTTACTTTACCAACTAAAATATCTCCAGCATTTACTTCTGCTCCAATATGAACAATTCCGCATTCATCTAATTTAGATAAGGCAGAATCTCCTACATTTGGAATATCGCCAGTAATTTCATCTGGACCAAGCTTAGTATCTCTTGAAGTACAAGTTAATTCCTGAATATGAATACTAGTAAGTTTATCTTCTTGAACTAATCTATCAGAAATTAAAATTGAATCTTCATAGTTATAACCATGCCAAGGCATAAAAGCAATTTTGATATTTTGACCTAATGCTAATTCACCTAAGTCTATTGAAGATCCATCCGCAAGAATATCTCCTTGAGATACTTTATCGCCTTCTTGTACAATCGGTCTTTGATTAATACAAGTATTTTGGTTTGATCTTGTATATTTAATTAAGTTATAAATATCAACAGCTGACCCAGTTCCACCTATATCTTTTAGATTTTTTCTTACTACAATTTTACTAGAATCCACTTTTTCAATTACTCCTGGATTTTTTGCTATTACACAATCTCCAGAGTATCGAGCAACAGTTCTTTCCATTCCTGTTCCCACAAGCGGAGTCTCTGTAGAAAGAGTTGGAACAGCTTGTCTCATCATATTAGACCCCATCAAAGCTCTATTTGCATCATCATGCTCTAAGAATGGAATTAGTGCTGCTGCAATTGAGACTACCTGCTGAGGAGATACGTCCATTAGATCTACGCGATCTGGATTCATTAACTCGAACTCATTTCTATATCTAACAGGAACTAGTTCTTCAGTAAATTTATTATTTTTATCTATTTTTGCACTTGCTTGAGCAATTACAAATTCGCCTTCTTCTATAGCTGATACAAATTTAATCTCTTCAGTTATTTTTCCATTTTTAACTTCTCTATAGGGAGTTTCAAGAAAACCATACTCATTTACCTTTGCATATACGGATAATGAATTAATTAAACCGATATTTGGTCCTTCCGGTGTTTCTATTGGACAAACTCTTCCATAATGAGTTGGATGAACATCCCTAACTTCAAACCCGGCTCTTTCTCTGGTAAGGCCTCCTGGACCTAAGGCAGAGACTCTTCTTTTATGAGTAACTTCTGATAAGGGATTATTCTGATCCATGAATTGAGATAATTGACTAGAGCCAAAAAATTCATTGATAGCTGCAGTTACAGGTTTTGCATTAATAAGATCTGATGGCCCAAAACCTTCTGTTTCTGCAACATTTAATCTTTCTCTGACGGCTCTTTCTACTCTAAGAAGTCCAACTCTTACTTGATTAGCTACCATTTCTCCAACGGATCTAATTCTTCTATTTCCTAAATGATCTATATCATCACAGTTCTGTTTTCCGTTTCTAATATCAACTAATGTTTTCATTACCTCTAGGATATCTTCTTTGGTAAGTGTTCCGTCTCCGACAAGCTCTTCTCTTCCAAGGCGTTTATTAAATTTCATTCTGCCAACACCAGAAAGATCGTATTTATCGGCATTAAAAAATAAGTTTTCAAATAACAAGGTAGCTGCTTCTTTTGTAGGAGGCTCACCAGGACGCATCATTCTGTAAATTTCTGCAAGTGCTTCTAGATTTGTAGCGGTAGTATCAGCCCTTAAAGTATCTGAAATATATGGGCCTGACTCCAGCTCATTGATATATAAGACACTAATTTCTTTTATTTTTGCCTCTTCTAAAGCAGACAAAGAATCTTCGTCAATCAAGGAATTACATGCAAATAAAACTTCTCCAGACGTTTCGTCAATATAATCCTTAGAAAGGGCTAAACCATACAAAGCGTTTTTTGGAAGTTCTAATGTTTTAATTTTATTAGATTCAACTAATCTAATATGTCTAGCAGTAATTCTTTTTCCTTGCTCAATAATAATGCTTCCATCTTTAGCAATAATATCTATTGGTGCTAGCCTGCCAACTAATTTTTGCGTATTTAATGAAAGAGTATAATTTCCATTTCTATTAACTGAATAAGACTCATTTTCATAAAACGTATCTAAGATTTCTTGAGAGCTAAGGCCTAGGGACTTTAAAAGAATAGAAGCGTAAAGTTTTCTTCTCCTGTCTATCCTAATATAAACCAAGTCTTTATGGTCAAATTCAAAATCTAGCCAAGACCCTCTATAAGGAATAACTCTTGAAGAGTATAAAAGTTTCCCAGAAGAGTGAGTTTTTCCTTTATCGTGATCAAATATTAATCCAGGTGATCTATGCAATTGAGAAACAACCACCCTTTCAGTTCCATTGATAACAAATGTTCCATGTTCTGTCATTAAGGGCATAGTTCCCATATACACCTTTTCATCTCTAGCACTTTTCAGATTTTCTTCGCCTGTAGATTTATCAATAAAAGTAATCCTGCACCAAATATGGAGAGGCGCTTCATATGTTCTGCCTCGTGGCAGACATTCAAAAACATCAAACTCTGGGTCGCCTAGTTCATATCCTAGATAATCTATCTTTGCATTTCCTGAAACACTGACAATTGGAAAAATTGATCTAAAAACTTTTTCTAGACCTTCATCAAGTCTTTTTTCTTTTTTTGTGGCGCTTTGCAGAAAATGTTGATATGAGTTTGTCTGCACTTCAAGAATATCAGGCAAAGCCATAACACTTGAAATTTTTTCAAAACTTTTTCTAATTCTTTTCTTTTCTGCAAAGGAATAATTTTCAGCCATAAATACTCTTTAGTTTATATTTTATTTTTTTACTTAAGTTCTACTTTAGCGCCAGCTTCCTCTAATTGAGATTTAGCAGTTTCTGCTTCCTCTTTATTAGCTCCTTCCTTAACTGATGCAGGTGCACCGTCAACGATTGCTTTTGCTTCTTTCAAGCCTAAACCAGTGATAGATCTAACCGCTTTGATTACATCTATTTTTTTATCACCAACTTCAGCTAAGAAAATTTCAAACTCACTTTGCTCTTCTACAGCTTCGGCTTCGCCGCCTGCAGCTGGAGCAGCGGCAGCAACTGGTGCAGCAGCAGTAACTCCAAATTTTTCTTCCATAAGCTTAACTAGATCTACAACATCCATTACACTCATTTCGGAAATTGCATCTAAAATTTCTTCTTTTGATATAGCCATTTTTAACTCCTAATTATTTCAAACTTATGATTTTGAAGAACCAACTGCACTTAAAGTTCTAACAAAACTGGTTGGCACTTCATTTAGGGTGCCAGCTAATTTTTGAACCGGTGCATTTAGTAAGCCAAGCAACATAGAAATTGCCTCTTCTTTTGATGGAAGAGATGCTAAATTATTTAATTCATTCGCCTCAAGGAAACCTTCGCCAATTGAAAGACCTTTAACTTCAAACGATTCCTCAACTGCAGAAAAACTTTTAATGAGTTTTGCAGCGCTTTGATAATCTTCTAAAGAAAAAGCTAACAAAGTTGGTCCGGTGAGCACTTCGCTCAATGAATCAAATTTAGTACCTTCTAATGCTCTCTTAGCTAAAGTATTTTTAATGATTTTAATAAAAACTGATTGATCTTTTGCATCTCTTCTAAAGCCAGTCAATTTTGGAACATCGGTTCCTCTGTAATCAACGGCAATAGCTGAAAATGCTTGATCAGCAATTTGTTTCAGCTCATCAACTTGTACTTTCTTTTCGTCTAAGTGTGACATAAATTAATTCCTCTTTAATTTGAGAAATAAAAAACCTTAGCTAAACCGTAGTTTGTGCTAAGAACCATCTGCGTAGGAAAATTAAGCTTATGAAAAATCATGAGCACCTACGGTCTTCGACAATTGCAACGGAATTGCAATAGCCCAAAATTCTTTTCAAATCAGTCAACTATTAAGGTCTTTAAAAATTTAAAGAGGCCACATCAAGTTCAAGCCCTTTACCCATTGTCGATGAAATTGAAACTTTAGAGATGTATACTCCTTTCGCAGAAGGAGGTTTAGCTTTCTTAACATCTGCTAGGAAAGCGACTAAATTATCTTCTATTTGTTTCTCTGTATATCCAACCTGACCAATTCGGGTGTGGATTATACCTTGTTTATCTGATTTATACCTAATTTGTCCTGCTTTTGCGTTTTTAACTGCTCCAGCTACATCTTTTGTAACTGTTTCCGATTTTGGATTAGGCATTAAACCTTTGGGTCCAAGTACTTGTCCTAAAGGACTGACAACTCTCATTGTTTCAGGTGTTGCTATAACAACATCAAAATCTAATTTCCCTTTCTTCATTTCATCTGCTAAATCTTCCATGCCGACAGAATCAGCTCCTGCGTCTTTAGCTGCAGAAGCCTCCTCACCTTCAGCAAAGACAGCAACTTTATAAACTTTTCCATTTCCATGAGGAAGGTTTGAAGCTCCTCTAACTGCTTGATCTGTTTTGATAGGATCAATTCCTAAATTTACAGCAACATCTATTGCTTCAAGAAATTTTTTTGAACCTTCATCATTTAAAACTTTTACAGCAGCTTCTATTGAAAATTTTTCTTTTTCATTCGTCATATTTATTTAACCTCAATTCCCATGCTTCTTGCACTACCTTCTATGATTTTTACCGCTGCATCTATATCGGTAGCATTAAGATCCTTCATTTTTATATTAGCTATTTCTTCAAGTTGAGCTCTATTCACCTTTCCAACTTTTTCTGAATTAGGAGTTCCACTCCCTTTGCTCAAACCAGCTGCTTTTTTTAATAAAATACTTGCTGGAGTTGTTTTACAAATGAAATCAAAACTTCTATCTTCATAAACAGTAATTACAACTGGTACTGGAAGATTCTTTTCTAAGTCATTTGTTTGAGAATTAAATGCATTACAGAAATCCATTAAATTAACTCCATGTTGACCTAAAGCAGGTCCTACTGGAGGGCTTGGAGATGCGGCACCAGCAGGTACTTGCAATTTAATGTATGTCATTATATTTTTTTCTTTTTTAGCCATTAGCTTCTCTCAATTTGCGAAAAGTCTAACTCTACCGGAGTAGAACGGCCAAAAATCATAACCGCAACTTTTACTTTATTTTTCTCTTGGTCTATCTCTTCAACGACTCCACTGAAATCATTAAAAGGTCCATCTATAACCCTTATCATTTCTCCGGGTTCATAAGTGGTTGTTTGAGCAGTTGGTTCAAACCCTTCTTCTTGTTGTTGAAGTATTCTGCTTGCTTCAGCTTCGGTTATAGGTTTTGGATTATTTTTAGTTCCACCTATAAAACCTAAAACTCTTGGAGTTTCCTTTACTAAGTGCCAGGTTTCATCATTCATTTCCATTTGAACAAGGACATAACCAGGGAAAAATTTCTTTTCTGTAATTTTTTCTTTGCCGGCCTTAACTTCAGTAATAGTTTGAGTAGGCACTTCTATTCCACCAAAAAATTCATTAAGACCTTCTCGATCAATTCTTTCTATCAATTGTTCTTTAGCTTTATTTTCATAGCCAGAATAAGAATTTACTACATACCAAGATTTCGTCATATTTAACCTAAAATAGCTTTCATTGATAGTGAAAATAAAGAATCAAGTCCCCATAAAATTAAAGACGCAACAATAACTGCAGCTGCAACTATAAAAGTGGTTTGAGTAGTTTCAGTTCTATTAGGCCAAACGACTTTTCTAATCTCTACAGAAGATTGAACTATCAAACTATATGCACTGCTTCCAAAGGATGTAAATCTAATAATAGTTAAAGCAACAATAATAATAAACAATACTGCTATAACTCTGTATAGGAGCCCTACGTAACTGTAAAAAGAATTACCCCATACTGCAGCTGCTAGCAAAGCTAATCCAATTAGCCATAGCAATTTGCTTTGCAAATTAAATGATTTTGAATTTTCTTGTGCCATAGATATATCCTTCAAACTCTGGCAGGCCAGGAGGGAATCGAACCCCCAACCTGCGGTTTTGGAGACCGCCGCTCTACCAATTGAGCTACTGGCCTACTCTATAAT
>MDTB01047787.1_pt1 | contig 78011 bp, 86 predicted proteins | sample 811161 | NCBI WGS metagenome assembly MDTB01 (sample SAMN05326650, study PRJNA326480) | marine metagenome | isolation source: seawater | place: Mediterranean Sea | collected 2009 | reverse complement strand
TAAAGTCTTTATCCATAATTATTTTATTGTAGTAAAATCGTTTATTGGTTTGATAGGTTTTTTTATATATTTAGCGCCTTTTACAAATAGTTTCAAGGCTTGAAAGTATATTCCAAAAGTGATTTTTATATTTTGTAACGTTTTCATAAAAAAAACTTTCATTAAATTTTTATAATTCAATTGTTTTGCTTTTCCTGTGAAACTGGCACTGAAAATTATTCTTTTCTTCACTTCATAGTCAATATTCAAAAAAACCTTTTTATTGATTATCTTTAATTTAATCTTGTAGTAACCCTGAACTTTAAAAAATGGAGATACGTACAATTTTTTTTTAAAATAAAATTCACCGCTCTTATCTTCTATTCTACTGTAATAAGAATGTCTTTCATTAAATGTGTTATTAACTTCAAAAATTGCAAATCTAGCTTTTTTTACTTTATCAAAACATATGAATATCGATATCGGATTAAATGAATAACCCAATATCCTGGGAAGGCATAAAACCTTTATATACTCTATTCTTGAATTTTTATATTTTAAGTTCCTAGTTAAATTTTTAAATAATTCTTCCTTTACATTTTTTTTACCGTGATCATTCTCATAGAACGAGAACAATGCAAATTTATTTTTCTTAAATAATAAACTTTCTTGAAAATTATTTATATCAAACCAAAAGTATGTTGCATTATAGTTAAAATTATGAGTAAAGGGGTCTTTTCTAGAATGATTAACAATACCATCAAAAAGACAATCCTTATGAAATGTTAATTTTTCCATTATTTAAGCGATTCTAAGTAAATCCTCAGCCACCTTCATACCCGACTTTATTCCATCTTCATGAAACCCGTAACCCAAATAAGCACCACAAAACCATAAATTATTTTTCCCCTGAATCATTTCTACCTTTTTTTGACATTCAAATGTTTTTAAATCATAAATTGGATGATCATAAACTATCTTCTTTTCAATTTTATCAGATGAAGGGGGAGTTAATGGATTTAGTGAGACAAAAAAATTAATATCTGTTCCAATCTCCTGAAGTAAATTCATCCAATATGTCACAGAAACTTCGGATTTACTTTTATTCTCCACGTAATTCCAACTCGCCCAAACATTCCTACTTTTTGGCATTAAACTTATGTCTGAATGAAGATAAACATTATTTTTACTATATTTGATATTTGAAAAAATATTTATATATTCAAATTCCTTATTTTCAATCACTTCACTTACTTGATCGGAATGAACGCTTAGAACTATATGATCATACTTTTTGATTTTGTTGTTTGCCTTGACTTCCCAAGTGCCTGATTTATTTCTTCTCACAGTTGCTTTACAATTTTTAAATGAATTTATCTTCCTATTCATTAAAACTTTTTTGACATATTCTTTACTTCCTCCATAAACTGTTCTCCATTTTGGCCTATCAAATATTTTTAGTAGTCCATGGTTTGAAAAAAAATTTACAAACTCTACAAATGGATATTTCGATATTTTATCAATAGGAGATGACCAAATACTTGATGCCATGGGATATAAATGATTATATTTAAAATAATTTGAATAATTCTTAATTTCTAAGTACCTAGAAATTGTTATGTTCCTAAAAAATTTTCTATCATTTTCTGCTTCACTATAAAATTTTACAATTTCGTAAATCATTGTTAAAAATTTAAAGTTTAAAAAATTTTTTTTTTGAGCAAATAAAGTTAATAGTGATGCACCTGAGTATTCTAACTCCCCTCCATTCATTGAAACCGAGAATGACATATCACTTTTGTATGACTTAATATTAAGTGTATTAAAAAAATTACACAAATTTTTATAATTTAACTCATTAAAAACAATAAATCCTGTATCAATATTTACCATTTTATTTTCAATTTTAAATGTGTGAGTATTTGAATGTCCGCCATAATAATTATTCTTTTCATAAATATCAATTTTATACTTTTTTGATAAATACCAGGCACAAGATAAACCCGAGATTCCACTTCCAATTACAGCAATTTTTAATCTACCCATGAAGAGATTTTAAAAAAAAAAAACTGAAATGAAACAAAATAAATCAATATATTGTTTGACTTTCTATTTGACTTACTATATATTGATATTGGGCTAGTATGATAGTAGCAAAATTTTGTGCAATAACATTCTCATCAATTTTTTTGTTATTACTAGTTTCAAGTCTATTTTAATTTCCTCCAATAAAACCCTAGTCTATCTAGGGTTTTATTGTTTACGGTAAATTGAGATCCAATGTGATGATAAATGTTTATTGCTCGGCTCATTCCCCAGTTCGGCGGGTAAAAGTTCTGAAGTATTATAGTTTTCAAGATTTTTTTTAAATGAAAAACTTGATCTTTCTCTATTTCTATCAAATCTAAGGTTTTGAATTAAGTTGAGCATACTATTAAAAACGACTTAATTAATAAATGTTTAGAGATTTATCTTAATATATGTCTCCTAAACTCACATACAGCGGTAAAAAAAGGATCTCCTTTTCTTGGAGAAGTTAATAATACATTTCGTCTCATGTCACAATTTTCTGCTATCATCGAATTAAGTAAATGCCCAGAGTTTTGAAAACCTGAATTAATAGCCAAAAATAAATTGTCAGAATTTTTACATTTGGATAGTTGGGCTTTGATTTCTCCGTCTGTTGCTCCCATACTATAGATAACTTTACACCAGTTAGCTGCGTTAACATCATTTATATTAACAATTAGAAAAATCATAACTGTCACAAAGTAAATATTTTTCATATAAATAATCTCCAAAACATTAATTTCATTATATCTCTAAATAAAACTTTATGTTTTTTTTTTATTTCATCAATTTTATCTTTGAAATTGTATTTATAAAGAAGAACAGGAATAATTGATCCAAGGTAGGCGCCTGAGACTAAATCGCTTGGGAAATGCATTGACATGAAAATTCTAGATAAACCCATTAATACTGCAATGATAATGATAAAAATAAAGTATCTTCTTGAATAAATTATTATCAAAAGGGCAAAGGTAAATGCAGCTTGAGTATGACCTGAAGGAAAAGAGTTAACTTTGTGCTCAATATTAAAAAAATCGAATCTATCATATCCCTCTAAAAAAAAATATTTAGGCCGAGATACACCAAGAAAATATTTTAGAACATTACACAATATTCCTGCAATTCCCAGAGAGAGGATGAAATGCTTACAAACAAGAGAAATATAGGCAAACAAGTCGTTAATTTTTTCAATGCTAAAGTTAGTCTTGGATTTAATTATTTCACATTTCTTGTGATTTTTAATAATTAATCTTATGTTTGCATTAAAAAGTAAAATTAATAAACAGAAAATAATTAAGTTTAGGGGGTCTAAAATATCAGATATTGGGTCAACTATATTTTTAAAAAAACTAAAAAATATTCCATGAAAAGATCTTGATAATTTGAACAGATAAACATCAAGAAAGTTAAAAAGTATAAAAATAATTAAAATAATTAAGCTAAAGAATTTAAAGGAAGTTAAAAAATTTAAATTTTTAAAACTTGTCATTCTTAATTCTTATAAACTCTAAACCCAACATTTTTACCTCTTGAGTAATTAAAGCCAATAAATTCCTCAACCAAATTAAAACTAGATAAATCAATATTCTCTGTAATATCTTTATTAGCTTCATCTGTAATAACAAGTAGGATTTTTTCCTCTTCTATTGTATGAGATTTAAAATGAGTTATCGAGTTTGAAGATTTATGTGAAGTAAGAAATAATAAGCTAGGTTCGTTAAAACCAATTGTATAAATTTTTTGAACGCTGGTTTCGTGTGTCGTAATAATTTCGTTAATTCTTTCTGATATCCAAATTTTGTCTAACCTTGGTATTAAAAAAAATATAAGAAACATATACGAGATAACTTGAAAACAACCACAAGAAATTATTAAAGATTTAACTCTTCTTTTAATTTTAAGCCAAAATAAGATAACTGTGAAACTTGTCAAAATAATAATTGTTATTAAAAAACCCAAATCAAACTCTGAAAATTGAGCTGTTGAGAATATAAAAAGTCCAATTATTGCAATCGGAAAGATTATAAGAGGAAAGGCAGAATATTTAAGGACATCTTTGCTGAAATCATTTTCAATAATAGTTTTAGAAATTAGAATGCTTAAAGGAAGGTATGATGGATATAAGTAGTGAGGTAGTTTAGTCGGTATTAATTCAAAAAAAATAAGTGGACACATAAAACTAATATAAAGATAAAACAGAAGATCTGTTTTTTTTATTTGTTTGAAATTAGACTTTATCCTTATAATCAGATTAAAAATAAATATAGATCCAGGCCAAAAAAAAAGAAATATTAATAACGAATAATAACCTGGTGGGAATCCGTGAGATTCCTGACCTGATTTAACTTTGTTTAATAAATCATTTCCAATTGACTCATACCAAAATAGGCCTCCAGACTTAATATTTATTAAAACAAACCATGGAACTGAAATGCACAGAAAAATTGCTATTCCAAAAATTGAATAAATATCTTTAAAATAGTTTCTTTTCTTAATCATTGAAAAAACTAGTAAAGGGAAAAAAGTAAAAATAATAATAATGGGTCCTTTAATTAATATACCGACCGCGAAAGCAAACCAAAAAATTAACTTGTACGAATAATTAATTTTTTGAAACTTAATAAGTTTATAAATAATTAAATTACATAGCCCAATGAATAAAAACAATAGACCATCGGTTTTTGATTGATGTATTTCAGATATTGTAAGAAAAGAAAAAATTAAAAAAAACACTGTAAGAAATGCTACTTTTTCATTCTCAATATTTTTGACAAACAAAAATATAAAAAACATACAAATGAAAACCCCTAGAATTGAAGGCAACCTATAAATCCAAATTTTGTCATACGGATAACTTCCTATCAATGAGTTCATAAAGGTCTGCGACCAATATATACCAATCGGTTTTTTATACCTCTTCTCATCAATCATTTTTATGTCAATAAAATCCTTATTCATTAACATGGTTTTAGAAGCAGTTGCAAAACGAGCTTCATCCCTGTCCATAACTGGAAGTTTAAAAATCCCTTGAAAATAAATTAAAAAACAGACGATAAGGAAAAAAAAAAATTTTTTATCGGAAGAAATATTCATTGCTATATATGCATACTAGATTAAATTTAAAAATATCATAACATTCAAAATGAAAAATTTTAGTATTATAATACCTATTTACAATGAATCCGAATCAATATTTAAATTGATTAAAGAAATAAACAATGAATTCAAAAGTAATGTTCCGGAATTAATTATCGTCGACGATGGAAGTAATGACGATTTTGCAGAAAAAAGTAACCAATTAAAAGCAAACAATGTAATACTACAAAAACACAAAGAAAATCTTGGTAAATGTCGAGCAATGTTAACTGGGGTATCAAAAGCAACAAATAATTTGATTTGTATAATGGATGGTGATGGACAAAATCCTCCATATGAAATAAAAAACTTAATTAAATTTTGGAGAAGTTTATCCACAAAAGAAAAAAAAAAATTTTTAATATGTGGAAATAGGAAACAAAGACAAGATACCCTTCCAAAACGTTTGAGCTCAAGGGTTGCGAACACTGTTAGGAAATTATTACTAAATGATGATTGCAATGATACAGCATGTGCACTTAAGGTTTTTAAACGTTCAGATTATTTAAAAATCAAATATTTTAGAAATATGCATCGTTTTCTTCCTGCTCTATTTAAAATGAATGGATGCAAGATTTTTAATGTTCAAGTTGATGATAGATTAAGAAAAGCTGGAATTTCAAAATATTCTTTTAATAATAGATTTTGGATAGGTATTATAGACTTAATTAAAGTGTGGATTTTAATAAATAAGGAGAAAAAAAATGGATAATCATCAAATTTGGCTCATAATTGGGTTTATTGGACAGACAATTTTTGCCTCACGCTTCTTAATTCAATGGGTTGTGAGTGAAAGAGCTTCCAAAAGCATTATACCAAATATATTTTGGTGGATTAGCTTGGCAGGAAGTATGGTCTTGTTAAGCTACGCAATTCACAAAGCTGATCCAGTATTTATAGTAGGACAATCTTGCGGATTTTTAATTTACTCAAGGAATATCTATCTTATAAAAAAGGAAGGTAAGAATAAAAAAAATGATCCAACAAAAGTAATGAAAGTTAATTAGTGGGATTATGCTACCAAAATATTCATAATAAGATTCTTATAAAGAGCAACGAATTTCCAATTATTAAAAAGGAAATAGAAAGAAATGGGATTATAAAAATTAAAGACCAGGATCTTGATTTTTTTACTTTTGTAACAAAGACAATAATATCTCAACAAATATCAGATATAGTTGCTTCATCAATTTGGAATAGTTTATGCGATCAATTCAAGTCAGAATCTATGTCGATAGCTAATTTTAAAAATCTAACATTTTTAAAAAAGATGCTTAAAGGATTAAAAATATCTAAACAAAAGAAAAATTATATATGTTCACTCTATTCAGCAGTATTAAAAAATGAGATTGATGGTGAAAAGTTAAAAGAAATGAACGAGAACGAAGTTTCTTCTAGAATGCTAAAGTATAAAGGCATTGGTTTATGGACATGTAATATGGCTTTGATTTTTTATTTTAAAAAATTAAACATCTTCCCAAATAACGATCTTATTATAAAAAAAATGGCTGTTAAATTAAATTTATTAGAAAAAAAAAAAATTAATTTTAAAAGTCAATTTTCACCTTTTCTTTCAATTTTCTCTCTTCATCTTTGGAAGATGTCTAAGAGGGTTTTGTAAAAACTCTTTAAAGAAATCTCTATCCAGCTCTTCGTCAACTTTACTTTTAGACCAAACAACTTTTCCATATGAACCACAATTCTCACAAATGAGTTGCCATTCTTTCTTTGGAGATTCACATGAAATACATTTCCACCCTGGTGTAGGTAATAAGTCTATATTGCTTTTTAGATTTTCAACTCCTTTGGTTTTCTCAGATATTTTTTTATAAAGATCTATAACTCTCTCATCTCTCTCAGTTTCTTTGATTTGATCTAAATATTTTTTAGCTTCTCCCCAAATACTAGCCTCTGTGCTTGCAAATGCTATACTTAATTTAGTTTCATTGGATCTCTCATTAACATGTTTTTTTAATACTTTGTTAATCAACTTATATCTTTTTAAAATTTCCTTTTCGTCTTTTAGCTTGTATTGCATAAATATTTCAATTATTTCCAAACATAAAAGATTAATCCAAGTCTTACTAATTACTTCCGTTGCTTTCTTTAAATCTGAATTTTCAATAAAAAATTTAATTGTTTCTTTTATAACTGGAATTGACTCCTTAGATAAGGCATAAGCATCAAGAGGAGTTTCTCCACTTAAGATCTTGAGATTTGCTAGATTATTTCTCAGCGCATATGGAATCTTTTTAAGATTATTTATTGAGTCATGTGCCAACTTCCAATTTTTTTCTAAAGCAAAAATTCTTGATAGTTTTTCGTGAAACCAATTGTCCTCTGGATATTTTTCACATAATGCTAAAAGATTTTTTTTGGCCTGATCATAATCTTTACTCTTTAACAAAACAACAATTCTCCCCCTCTCTGAGACATACTTAGCTTGAGGTATAGATTCCAAAACTCTTAAGTATTTTAATGACTCTTTGACATCATTTTTAATTAATGAAGAATTAAAAAGCATAAAAGAAGTGAAAAGTTCATTATTTAGATATTTCTTTAGCATTCTAGAATTTTTTTCAACGTTTACGGAGTTACCAACTAAAAGAGCCTTCGCAAGATTATCTAAACTTTTATTTGCTAAATTTAAATGTTTCTCATTTCTCCTGAAACGAAAATTCTTAGGTATATTTTTGATTGAGCTGAAAACATAAATCAAAATCAAAATCAAAGAAATCAATGCTAAAAAAAAAAAAGCTAGTCCCAACAAACTTGTCTCTAAAAAATAATTTTCCCATATTATTTCAACCTTTCCTGGGTTATTTGATAACCAGACAACCATTGAAGAAAAGAAGATTACAATTATGAATAATTTAAATATCTTAATTAATATCTTCACTAATATTTTCCAGTAACATTGATTCTAAAGCTTTCAACCTATCCTTTGTATTTAGCAGAATTAATGCATCATCTATCCAACTATACATTTCAGAATTACCGAAGTTAGATTTTTTTAATATTTCAACAGACTTTTCTATATTACCTATTAATAAATATTCTTTAGCTTTTATTAAAGTTTTAAGAAAATTATAATCCGGAATTGGAATGTCTATATTGGAATTATGAACATCATTAATTTTTGTTACTTTGTAGGTACTGTTTATTAAATTTTTAAAATAGCTTATAAAGTTTTCTCTAGAATCAAAGACTTCATTATCAAAGCTACCTTCTAAATTGTCCGTTACAAATTCATCAATATCTTGTTCATAAAAATTAATTTTTTTGTTAAGTCTATCTAAAAGATCCTCAACCTTATAAACTTCTTCTATTTTGACCTCTTGTAAATATATTATCAAACTCTTAACCTCCGGTTTGTTATCAAATCTTGATATCAAATTTTCGAGTTCTTTCTTTATATTTTGTCTTTTATCAAATTTATTTTTTAGATTTAATAAATTATTTAAAATAATATATTTTTCTGAATAAAAAAAATCTGAATTTCTTATATTCCGATTCTCATAATTAGCTAATTGCTTTCTCAACTCTGAAATTGTTTTATCAGTCTCAGATAATTTTATTTTATTATCAAGTATTTCTTTTGTTAGATTCTCAATTTCCTTTTCAACAAAATTTATTCTTTTAATTTCAACTGGATTTATTGATGATGTTCGTTTAACTGAAGAGTCAAAAACATTATCAGTTGTATCATTATCTTTTATAAAAATTTTAAAGTTGAAATTAATAAAATAAAGAAACAGAGATATTACAATAATTAGGATAACTGAAAAAATTAAAATGTATTTTTTAAAATTATAATTTTTTCTATATTGACCTTTATCCAAATCGATAAAATCTCCCTTTGGGGTTTTGCTTTCTGTTGATTCACTCAATTGAATTCTCCTCTTGACTGATTCTTTCTATTAATTTTAACATTTCCTTTTCATTTGGTTCGTTGCATATAAAAACTTCTTTAAAAATAACTTCTTTGATTTCTGCCGCAATTAAATTACTTAAAACAAGAATTTTTTTATTTACACAGCTTTTTAGTAAACCTAATCTTGATATTTGATTTTTGAATGAAATAGCTGTTCTTCTTGAAAATAATGTTATTAAACCATCCTTACATGAGTTAAAGAAATTTTCAAATATTTCTGACTTTGGATTTACCATTATTGATTTATAACAACCTATTGGTTGATAAAAGCATCCTTGGTCTTTAAAAAATTCTTTTAGATCTTGGTTCAACAAATTTGATGTTGGATGAAGTATCTTAAAATTTTTTTTGAGCAAAGGTCTTATTTTTTCTTTGAGATCATTTAAATTTCCCTTTATATTTATTATTTTTTCGAGACCTAGCTCTTTAGCTAATAAATATGTGCCGTCACCAATAACAATTATCTTTGTTTTCTTATTTAAAAGTTGAAAATTATTTAATCCATTTTTACTTGTAAATATTACAAAATCATATTGTTTTCTTTCGTTAAAACTGTATTCAATTTTATTTATATTAAGCAGTGGAGTTACAAAACATTTAAATTTTTTTTTATCCAAAGATTGAGATAATCTAAGAGAATCTTTTTTTGGTCTTGTTAAAAGAATATTAACCCTTCTATTTAATTTTTTTTTTAACTTTGACACCCAAATCATAACTTTCTGATCTAAAATCCTTAATGCTTAAACAAACTTCATCCTTTACAAAGCATGTGCCATCATTTGAGAAAGCAATATAGTTAAATACAATTTTTTTCTTATTTTCAATGTTTTTTAAAAGTGCATACCCACCAACTGGAGTTTGGCAAGAACCATCGAGAGCACTTAAAAAAATTCTTTCGCATTCGGTTTCTATAAAAGTCTGGTTATGGTTTAGTTTTCTAATTGTTCTATTTATCTCCTTATTCTTCTCATTGACAACTAATGCTATCGCTCCTTGGCCTAAGGCTGGAAATATTATCCTTGGATCTATTATGTTATAAGATGTTTTAATTCCTATTCTTTTCAAACCCGCACAAGCAAGTATAATTGCATCAAAATTATTTTTTTTAAGTTTTTGTATTCTAGTATCTATATTCCCTCTGATATCTTTAACAATCAAATCAGGTCTGATCTTCTCTATTTGCATTTTTCGTCTGACAGAAGAGGTTCCAACAATTGCTTTTTTTTTAAGTTCGTGAATTTTATAATTATCTTCTGAGACCAAAGCGTCTCTAAAGTCATCTCTTTTAAGTATTGCTGCTATCTGAATTCCACTTGGCAAAGAAGTTGGAAGATCTTTAAGTGAATGAATTCCCAAATTTATTTCAAAATTTAATAATGCTTCGTCTATTTCCTTCGAAAAAAGTCCCTTGTTTCCAAAATCAGAGATATTTATATTTTGGAACTTATCTCCTGAAGTTTTAAAAAACTTTTTTTCAATTCTTATTTTTGAAGACGGTATCTTTTTTTTAAATTCATCTTCAAAAATAGTTATATGTTTCTTTGCTAATAAGCTCTTTCTTGATCCAACAATTATATTTTCAGAATTATCATGCATTAATTTTATTTTATTTTACTATTATAAATTATTATAATAATTTTAATTTAATTTAAAAATGATAGTTCTAGGAATAGAAACAAGCTGTGACGAAACTTCTGTATCCATAGTTGAAAAAAAAGAAAAAAGAAAAATTGGACGAGTTTTGTCAGAATTTACAATCTCTCAAATTAATAAACACAAAAAGTTTGGAGGAGTAGTTCCAGAACTAGCATCTAGAGAGCATAGTAAAAATCTAGATTATATTGTAAGAGAAACATTGAAAGTTTCGCGAATTTCCATAGATGAAGTTGATGCTTTCGCTGCAACAACAGGACCAGGGCTTCTTGGAGGGTTATTAATTGGAACTAACTATGCAAAAGCTCTTGCAATATCTTCTCAAAAACCCTTTTTATCTGTAAATCATCTTCAAGCTCATGTCTTAGTCTCAAGGATGAAGAAATCAATTTCATTTCCTTTTGTATGTCTTTTAATTTCAGGTGGGCATTCTCAAATTTTACTAGCAAAAGGTTTTAATAAATTTAAAATTTTAGGAGAAACTCTAGATGATGCAGTTGGGGAGGCATTCGATAAAATATCAAAAATTATGGGGTATGGTTATCCAGGCGGACCAATCATTGAGGAATTAGCAAAAAAAAGTATAGGTAAATACAAATTTAATCTTCCTAAGCCACTTATAAATTCTAAAACTTTAGATCTTTCATTCTCAGGATTAAAAACTGCTGTTAGAAGAATAATAGAAAAAGGTGTTGATAAAAAACAACATTGCGATTTGGCGAGTGAATTTCAGAATGTAATTGCCGAATGCTTATTAAGAAAAGTCGATTTAGCTTTAAATTCCATAAAAAAAAAAAAACTAAGATAAGTAGTTTTGTTTTAACTGGCGGTGTTGCTTCAAATTTATTTATAAGAAATAAGTTCAAATTAATGTGTGAAAAAGAAAAAATATTTTTTTTTGCTCCTGAAAAAGAATTATGTGTTGATAATGCTACCATGATAGCATGGGCTGGACTTGAAATGATTAGTAATGGGGAAAAGGGGAGCAAAGTCAATCTATCACCAAAACCTCGCTGGAGACTAGATAAAATATGAATAAAATATGTATAATTGGATCTGGTTCTTGGGCTTTGGCTCTAACAAAAGTATTTGTAGAAAAAGATGTCATGATCAAATATAGAAGTGCAATTGATAAATCAAAGTTTTCGAATAAAGGTATAAATTTTACAAAAAAATTTGAAGATCTAAATAAATCTTTGTTTATTTTTTTATCAATTCCATCTCAATCCATTAGACAAAATTTATTTCAGTTACGAAGTAAAACCAACATCAGCAAATCTATTTTTATTATTTGTAGTAAAGGTGTTGAAAAAAAAACATGCAAACTTATGAGTGAAGTTGTTTTAGATGTTTTCCCAAAAAGCCAGGTTGTTATTCTTTCAGGACCAAATTTCTCTTCAGAACTAATTGCTAACAAACCAACAGCATCTGTCTTATCATCTTCGAACAAAAATGCCTCATTAGAAGTTTCAAAACTTTTGTCCCAAAAAAGATTTAGAATCTATTTTAATAATGATATTATCGGAACTCAACTTGGAGGGGCCATGAAGAATGTAATAGCTATTGCATGTGGCTTTGTGAAGGGTAAAAATCTTGGGGAAAATGCAAAAGCTGCTATAATAACAAGGGGTATATCTGAAATAGTTAAGTTAGGTCAAAAAATGGGTGCAAACAGAAAAACATTTTATGGATTGTCCGGAATTGGTGACCTCACTCTAACATGTTCTTCGCTTAAGTCCAGAAACACAAGGTTTGGATATAACCTAGCAAAAGGTCAAAAACTCATAAAACTAAAGAAAAACTGTGTTCTTGAGGGATTAGAAACCTGTGAAAGTATTTGTGATTTAGGAATAAAGTATCAAGTTGAGTTGCCTCTATGTAATTCAGTAAAGAAAATCATAAGCGGAGTTAATTCTGATAAGATTATTTCAAACCTTTTATCTAGACCACTTCAATTTGAAAACTAATGGCTTACATTTTAACTTGTATAGATAAAAAAAACTCGCTTGATCTAAGACTTTCAACAAGGGAAAAACACATAAAATATTTAAAAAGCATCAAAGAAAAATTAATTCTTGCTGGTCCAATTCTAGACAACAATCAAGACCCTGAAGGAACCGTTTTAGTTTTAGATTTTGATACGATTGAGCAAGTCACAGTGTTCTTACAAAACGATCCTTACTCTAAAGTAAATCTTTTTAAAAGTGTAAAAATAATTAAATTCAAGAAAGTACTTTAAATTTGTTATTGAACTAAAAATTAATATTGACCAAATTATCATCTAAGAGTTAAGGTTTTACTATAATATTAAAAAAAAATGAAAAAGGTCTTTCAAAATAATCTCAGTACAAAAAGTATGTCCTTTAAGGACTATGAAAAGGAGTACAATAGATCAATAAGTGATCCAAACAACTTTTGGAAAGAAAAAGCTAAAACAATAACTTGGATTAAAAAATTTACTAAAGTAAGAGAAAGTACTTTTGAAAAAAACGTTGCTATCAAATGGTTTTCAGATGGCACTCTTAACGTAAGTTATAATTGTTTAGATAGACATTTAAAAAAAAATGGCAACAAAACAGCAATCATTTGGGAATCAGATGATCCAGCTATGTCGCGAGAAATTACTTACAAAGAACTACATAATGAAGTTTGTAGATTTTCAAATGGATTAACCTCACTAGGAGTAAAAAAAGGAGATAGGGTTACAATCTATATGCCAATGGTGCCTGAGGCTGCTATTGCCATGTTATCTTGTGCAAGGTTAGGTGCAATACACTCTGTTGTTTTCGGTGGATTCGCTCCAGAATCATTAAAAAATCGGCTTGAAGATTGCAATTCTTCATTTTTAATTACTGCAAATGAGGGTTTAAGGGGAGGGAAAAAAATCCCTTTGCTATCAAATGTAAAAAAATCATTGGAAGGTTATAAAAAAATAAAGAAAACCATTGTTTTAAAAAGAACTGATTGTGAGAAAAATTTCGATAAAAATAGTGATGTTTGGTATCATGAGCTTATTTCTAACCAATCAGATACATGTGAAATAACTGAACAAAATTCCGAAGATCCCCTTTTTATTCTTTATACATCCGGATCTACGGGAAAACCTAAAGGGGTACTTCATACAACTGCAGGATATCTTCTGCATGCGTCACTTAGTCACAAAGTAATTTTTAACCTCCAGGAAGATGATATTTATTGGTGTACTGCTGACGTTGGTTGGGTTACAGGACATTCTTATATTGTGTATGGCCCTTTGTGTAACGGAGGAACTACTTTGATGTTTGAAGGTGTTCCTACCTATCCTACAGCATCAAGATTTTGGGAAATTATTGATAAATTTAAAGTAAATATTTTTTACACTGCACCAACAGCAATTAGAGCTTTAATGGGGCTGGGAGATGATTTAGTAAAAAAAACTAAAAGATCTTCATTGAGAATTCTTGGAACAGTTGGTGAACCAATAAACCCAGAAGCCTGGAAATGGTACTACGAAATAGTTGGGGATCGTAGATGTCCAGTTATTGACACTTGGTGGCAAACTGAGACTGGTGCAGCATTGATTTCGCCAATATCTGGAACAACTCCACTAAAACCGGGTTCAGCCACCCTACCTTTCTATGGTGTTGAACCTGAAATTGTCGACAGTAAAGGTAAGGTTTTAGAAGGGTCGTGTGAAGGAAATTTATGTATAACCTCATCTTGGCCGGGTATGATGAGAACTGTTTACAATGACCACAAACGATTTGTAAAAACATACTTTTCAACATTTAAAGGAAAATATTTTACTGGTGACGGTTGTAAAAGAGATGAGGATGGGTATTACTGGATCACTGGACGTGTAGATGATGTAATAAATGTTTCCGGCCACAGATTAGGAACAGCTGAAGTTGAAAGTGCATTAGTCTTACACGAAAAAGTCTCAGAGGCCGCCGTGGTCGGTTACCCCCATGATATTAAAGGTCAGGGGATATATGCATACATAACGCTTATGAAAGGAGAGGAGTATACTCAAAATTTAAAAAAAGAATTGGTGTCTTGGGTAAGGTCTGTGATTGGACCAATTGCGGCCCCCGATATAATCCAATGGGCACCTGACCTGCCAAAAACAAGGTCGGGCAAAATAATGAGGCGTATTCTTAGGAAGGTGGCATGTAGTGAAGAAGAAACAATCGGAGATGTATCGACTTTAAATGAACCTGAAGTTGTTGAAGATCTGATAAAGAATCGAAGTTTTTAGCTAAAAATCATAGCATATACCCTTCTTTTCCCAATCACCATATCTAGTTGGTTCAGGACCAGAAGGACCACCTATCTCTTTAACTTTTATAAGTTTAGGGTTTTTGCTTTTTTTTTGTTTAATTATTTTATTCATGCTAATAATTTAACTAATAAATAAATTTTTTCCATAATTAATTGTATAATTCAAGAGAAATAGCAACTCAAATACTAAACGATATCTATACAAAATTTGAATTTGTTGAAACAGCATTGTTGCATAATAAAAATTTTAATCACCTTGATTATAGAGATAAAGCTTTTGTAAGGTATCTCATACTGAACACCCTAAGGCGGAATGGACAAATTAAAAAGATAATTAATGAGTTCGTAAAAAGACCTTTAAAAAAAAAAGATTCTTTCATACTTAATCTTATTAGAATTTCAATTTGCCAAATTCTTTTTTTAAGTATTAAGGAATATTCTATTGTAAATACAGCAGTACAAATTTCAAAACATTATAACTTTGATAAATTCGTTAATGGTCTCTTAAGAAATGTATGTAGGAATAAAACTAAAATACTTGAAAATTTATCTTTTGAACAGAATATTCCCAGTTGGCTAAGAAATGATATTAAAAATAATTTAGGCAAAGAAGTCTTAAATCAAATTTCTAAAACTATAGTTAATGAGCCTGATTTAGACATCAAAATCAAAATCGATTGTTTAAAAGAACATAATTGGGAAAAAGTTCTCAATGGAAATTTTATCCTAAAAGATGTAATTAGAATTAAAAATGATGGGCCAATTGAAAAGAAACCTTTTTTTAATAAAGGTATTTGGTGGGTTCAAAATATTTCGTCAACTATACCTGTTCGACTAATTTCAAAAATATTTTATCAAAAGGACAATTCAAAAATATCAATTCTAGATGTCGGTGCAGCTCCTGGAGGAAAAACTTTTCAACTCATCGAAGAAAAGTTTAATGTAAAGTCTTTAGATATTTCAGAAAGAAGAATAAGAAGATTAAAACAAAATCTTCAAAGACTTAATTTTAAGTCAAAAGTAATATTTAAAGATTTTTTTGAATTTAAGAGCTTTGATTTATTTGATTGCATCTTAATTGACGCACCGTGTACAGCATCAGGGTTAATTCAAAAAAAACCCGAGATTTTAATACATAATAAAGAGTTAGATCTGAGAAATTTAATTAATAAACAACGTAAGATGCTTGATAAATCCGTTGGTCTGTTAAAAGCTGGAGGTTATATTGTTTATTGTGTATGTTCGATACATTCTAGTGAAGGAATCAAACAGATAGAAAATTTTCTTAAAAATAATATAAATTTTGAAACCGTTGAACTCGACTCGAGAATAAGTACTTTCGGTAAAACATTAATGAAAGGTATGTTACTGATAACCCCAAACAATCGAAGTTTAGTGAGAGGAACAGATGGATTTTTTATTTCTGTTTTAAAGAAAATCAAATAAAATGTTTAAATTTATTACAAAGCTAAGGCATTATCTTTTCTTCAAAAGTACCCTTTATGACTTTCTTTTTAGTAAAGATATTGATGGTAAGATTCAATATAATCCAGAAAGTCTATGGGGTGGTAACAAGGCTAATGGGATAAAAATTATTGAAGGATTCTTAAACCATCAAAAGGAAACAGTTTTTATAAACAACAAAGTGTGGAAATTTAATCACGGCAGTATCTCTTGGAATAATTATCTTCATAGTTTCGCTTGGATAAAAGATGTTCGTGCTGTTGGCACAAATGAAGCAAGAATTTTTGTCAGAAAGAAAGTCTTGTCATGGATTCATGAATGCGATTATGTTGATCATTCTTGTTGGAGTGGCGATGTTTTATCAAGAAGAATTTTTCATTTGCTTACAAACCTATCATTTTTTTTTGAGACCGCAGATGACAACTTCCAAAAACAATTTTCAAATAATCTTAACAAACAATGTATTTTGTTGTTTAAGATTATTAAAAAAAAACCCAGTATAAAAAACAAAATTTTTATAATTAAATCTTTGATTTTGGCATCATTATGCTTTAAAAATTTAAAAAATAATTTTGATATTTCAATGAATTTATTAACAGAAATTATTAAAACTACAATAAAGGATGGCATGCATTACCTTAGATCTCCAAGCGAGCATTTTTATTTTCTTTGTTCTTTATTAGATATTAAAAATTTCGTCGGCAATTTAAATATAGAAATACCGAATATTTTGAATGAAACAATTAAAGAAATGACTTTGATTCTTAACTTTTTTCGAATTGGAGACGGTCATCTAGCAATATTCAATAAGTACGATTTTATATGTATTAGCAAGATTGACAATTTATTAAAGAAAGTAGGTAACAAATATAAACTCCCTAAAGTTTCTCAATGTTTAGGTTTTAATAGGGTTTCAAAAAATAAACTTACATTTATTATGGACTGTGGACGACCCACTGAGGAAAAAACACAGGCTGGGACACTTTCTTTTGAATTTTCACATTTATCAGAGAAAATTGTTGTTAATTGTGGTTCTCCGTTTGTTAATAATAAAGACTGGGATGATGCTATGAGATCAACGGCAGCACATAGCACATTAAATATAAATGAAATAAATTCATCAGACATTTTTTTTGACAAAAACAATACTACTAGAATTGCAAATGTTTTTTCTGAGCAATTTGAAGAAAACGATAATATTTGGATAAATTCATATCACGAAGGATATAAAAATATATTTGGAATAACTCACAAAAGATTGATTCACATCGACCTTAAAAATCATATAATAAGGGGGGAGGATTCTTTTGGTTGTACAAAAGAAAAATTCATTGAAAATAATTCTCAGTATTTCTTAAGATTCCATATACATCCGAGTGTAAAACTTAATGTCACGACTAGTAAAAAAAAAGTAGTATTGAAGTTGAAAAACAACAATGGATGGGAATTTATTAGTTCTGAACCAAAAATAGAAATTCAAGATGGTATTTATCTTGGAGAAAATAAAATTGTTCAACCCAACTATCACATTATACTTAAAGACAAAATTTATAAAGATAAAAAAGTTAAATGGTTATTTAGACTGATTAAGTAAATTTTTATAATGACCAATAATTGAAATGTTTTTCACTTTTAAGATTTAATTTTCCGCTTATATCGAAAAGAACACCATTAACCTTTAAAAAGCTTTTGATTGTTTTAATATTCTTTAGATAAAACTTGTGAGGAACGGCTAGTACCAATCCATCAAAACTATTTTTCTTTATTTCTTTAAAAGTTATTGAATCACATTTTTTGGACGAAATAAATGGATCATGCAATTTAACAGTATGATTTTTGTTTTTTAAAAATGAAATCACTTCAAAAGATTTTGAATTTCTTGTATCTGGAACATCCTCTTTAAAAGTCATTCCAAGAAATAATATCCTGGAGTTTTTCTTTAATTTTTCATTAATTTTTTTTGCAATAAAAATAGGCATTTCATCATTTGTTTTTCTACCTGATAAAATTACTTTCGGCTCTATTTTGAGCTCTGATGATTTATGTGACAAGTAATATGGATCTACCCCAATGCAATGACCTCCAACTAAACCAGGCTTAAAGTTTAAGAAGTTCCATTTTGTTGCAGATGCCTTTAAAACATCGTAAACACTTATATCTAACTTGTTACATATTTTTGCCACCTCGTTAATGAAAGCAATATTTATGTCTCTCTGAGAATTTTCTATGACTTTAGAAGCTTCAGCAACCTTAATGCTTTTTGCGAGAAATATTTTACCTTTAGTGAGCTTTGAGTAAATTTGCACAAGGATCTTCTCAACTTTTTTATTTTGGCCTGATACTACTTTATCAATTTTATCAATGCTGTGAACCTTATCTCCTGGATTAACTCTTTCAGGAGAATAGCCTATGAAAAAATCTATGCCGCATTTTAAACTCTTTCGGTTTTTTTCAAGCACTGGCACACACATTTCTTCAGTTGCACCTGGATAAACAGTACTTTCAAATATAATAATATCGTTTTTTTTTAAAATCTTTGCTAAAATCTTACATACATTCCTAAGGGGAGCAAAATCTGGTTTATGCATTTTAGTTATTGGAGTTGGAACTGTTGCAATGTAAATATTACAATCACTGAGGTCATTCTGATTATTTGTAATTGTTAAATTTTTCTTTAAAGATCTTTGAATTTTTTCTTTTTTCACCTCCAATGTTTGATCAATTCCTTTGAGAAGTTGACTAACCCTATCCAAACTGATATCAAAACCTATAATCTTAAAAGATGAAGATAATCCTACAGCTAGTGGTAACCCAACGTAACCTAACCCGAGTACTGCAATTTTTCTTTCTTTCATCACTTATATTAATATAATAGATTTTAGTTAAGTATGAGTTTTATAATAATTATAACTTTATATCTAGTAACTTCTATAATATTGAAAGGGTCGTTAAAACATTTTAGAAATCAGAGCTTACTAGACTTTCCAACGGACAGAAGTAATCATAACACCCCCAAACCCAAAGGAGCTGGGTTAATATTAATACCACTCCTTTTATTTTCAACTCTAATTGTTTTTTTTTTAGAGGGAATATTTGAATATCACTGGCTTATTATTTTTGGGTTTTGCACAATTCTTACCATTTTATCTTTCATAGATGATATTAAAAATATAAACGCTGGGGTTCGTCTAACTTTTCAAGTTTTTTGTGTTTTATCGTCAATATTCCTATTTAAAGACCAATTATATTTATTTATTGAATCCTTAGAATTTAAATTCTTTAAAGACTTTCTATATTTACAAAGTTGTTTGTTGATATTCTTATTAACAATTATTTGGGTATGGATAATCAACATGTTTAATTTTATGGATGGTATGGATGGATTAACTGTTGTACAAGTGAGTTCATTAGCAATCTTGACTAATTTTTTAGCATTGATGGGACTAATAGAAGTGAATTTTATTTTTTTTAGTTTAGCCCTCTTAACAGTATCATTTGCTTTCTATTCGGTTAATAAACCTCCAGCCCAAATTTTTCTTGGGGATGTAGGCTCAATACCTCTAGGTTTTTTAATGGGATTTATAATATTTTATAATATGATAAAATCTGATTTATTAATCCCGTTTTTTATAATTATAATGTATTACCTTCTAGATTCTATAACTACTTTAGCAATTAGATTTATGAAGGGAGAAAATATTTTCAGAGCACACAGCAGCCATTATTACCAAAAGGCCATAAGAAATGGGAATAGTCATGCGTATGTACTGACTAAAATAATTTATCTAAATTCTATTTTATTGTTTCTTGCTATCCTTTCCATTTACTTTCCATTGCTTTCATTAACTTTAGCATTGTTATGCACCTTTACACTAATATTCTTCTTTAATTCGAGGAAATAAGAATGAATATTAGGATATTATTTACAATTCTTCATGACTTAGTTTTCTTTAGTATCTCTTTTTTTCTAGCTTTATGGATCAGATTAGATTTTTTAAGTGCGTTATATTTATGTAAGGAAATTTGGGGTTTTCTAATTTTATTTTCGGTTAGTAATATATTACTTTTAAAATATATGGGGTTATATCTAGGTATATGGCGATATGCGTCTATACACGAAATCATATCAATAATAAAAAGTGTCTTTATTTCGATTCTTTTATTATTAGGTTCATTCTTTATTATTTTTAGATTGGAAAATATACCTAGGTCATTTCCAATTCTTCTCTTTATTATATCAATTTTCAGTGTTGTAAGTCCTAGAATATTATATCGAATTTTAAAGGATAATCTCAAGGGACATAGACTTAAAAAAGTGCCCGTTTTAGTTGTGGGTGATAGTTCAACTACAGAAAATTTTATTAGGTTCTCAAAACAAGATAAAAACTCTTTATATCATGTTGTGGGCATAATAAGTTTCAAGGATTCATCGATAGGAAGAAGAATTCATAATATTCCAATTATTGGATCTACCAATAAAATAGATTCTTTGTTGGGGCAAATTACAAAAATAAAAAATTCGCCTCAAAGAATAATTATATCAGATTCTAAAATTAATCCTAACTCCCTGGAATCACTTTATGTTTTTTCTAACCAAAATGGGTTGGCGATTGGAATGCTTCCCAGCATTTCAGAGGTATCAAATCAAAATTCGAGTAGATTTGTACCTAAACCTATTATCATTGAAGATATTTTGGGAAGAAAACAACGAGTAAATAACCCTAAAATATTAAAGAATATTTCAGGAAAAACCATTCTTGTAACCGGAGCCGGTGGAAGTATAGGAAGTGAGTTGTGCATGCAGATTTCTAGATTAAAACCTAAATTACTAATCTTGCTTGAACAAAATGAATATAATCTTTTCAAGATTTCGTCTAAGCTGAAAGATAATACCATTATGAGTTTAACTGATATAAGAGACCACAAAAAAATGGAAGAAATTATAAAAAAATATAAGCCTGATTGTGTTTTTCATACTGCAGCGTTAAAACATATTACCTTTGTTGAGGATGAACCCATGGAAGCATTAAAAACGAATTTTTTGGCCACGGTAAAACTTTGTCAAATTTGTAAAATTTTAAAAATTAAAAAAATGGTTTTTATTTCAACTGATAAAGCTGTTAACCCCACAAATATAATGGGAGCATCAAAGAGACTCACCGAAAAATATATTCAAAATATTGCAAATGAGTCGAAGGATACAATTTTCACAATTGTCAGGTTTGGGAATGTTCTTGGTTCTACGGGTTCTGTTGTTCCACTATTTGAAAAACAAATCAGTGAGGGTGGTCCTGTTACAATTACTCATCCAAAAATAAAGAGGTTTTTTATGACAATCAGAGAAGCCGTAGAGTTAGTAATAATCTCTTCTCAACTAGATGTAGAAGATAACGGAGAAATTTTTATATTAGAGATGGGTGAATCAATATTTATAAAAGATTTAGCTAAAAGAATGATAATACTATCTGGTGCCAATGAACATAATATTAAAATTCAATTTACTAAATTAAGAAAAGGTGAAAAACTTAATGAACAACTGTTTTTTAATAAGGAAGATGTCAAAAATACGGAAGTTAAAGGAATTTTATCAACAAATACAAGGCTGTTCCATGTGAATAATTCTAATTTTAATAAATTGATTCATGAGATTAGTAACCAAAAGAAAATTGATTCAATAAAGTATTTTCAAAAGCTCTTACCTGAATTTAAAAAAAATGGCAATGATCTCAATTAAATATGCAATTGTCACCGTATATGACAAAAGTTACCTAAATCTTTTAGCTGATTATTTTATAGAAAATAAAATTGTTGTTCTTAGTACTGGTGGAACTGCTAGTTTTCTTAAAAATTACAGCAATGATATTAAAGTGATAGAAATTTCTAAATTTACAAAATTCGACGAAATCTTAGATGGAAGAGTGAAATCTTTACACCCGTATATACATTCAGGAATTTTGGCAAAAAAAAAAGATAGTAACCATCAAAAGGAATTAAAAAGAATAAACATCCCTTTTATTGATCTCGTGGTTGTGAATTTGTATCCATTTGAAAAAACCATAAATGATTCAAATTCTAAAAGGGAAAGTTGCATTGAAAATATTGACATCGGCGGGGCGACTTTAATCAGGGGGGCAGCAAAAAATTATGAAAATGTTACTGTGCTTACAAATCCGAATCAATATAAATCTTTCTTGGATCATGCAACAAATAATAAAAATTTTATATCAAAAAATTATAGGGAAGATTGCGCCAAAATAGCATTTGAAAATACTGCTAATTACGAAGTTTTGATTTCAAATTGGTTTAACAAAAATAATACTAAATTTTGTAATCAAAAATTCAACTTATCGTTCAATAAAATTACTGAATTAAGATACGGCGAAAATCCTCATCAAGATGCAACATTATTTGAGTTTGGTAAAAGAAAATTTCTAAAACTTTCGGGAAAAGATCTTTCATATAATAATATTTGCGACTTAGAAGTCGCGATTGAATTAGCTTGTATTTTTTCAAAACCATCGTGCGTAATCGTAAAACATGCTAATCCTTGTGGCGTTGCCCTAGATTTGAAACAAAATAAGGCATACGCTAAGGCACTCAAATGCGATAAAATCAGTGCTTTTGGAGGTATAGTGGCTTTCAATAAAAAACTTTCTTTAAAAACAGCTGAAGAAATCAATAAGTTATTTACAGAGATTGTTATTGCACCTGATTTTTCATCTGAATCAAGAAAGCTTCTTTCGTTGAAAAAAAATCTTATTTTGATCAAATATAATCCAATAGATAAAAAAAAATCTCTGCACATAAAGACTACCAAGAATTTTTTACTTTTACAAAATAGAGATAATAAAGTAGTTGCTAGTAAAGATTTAAAAATAAAAACTGAGAAAAAACCTAATAGTAAAAATATTGAAGACATGATTTTTGCTTTTATAGTATCTAAATTTCTGAACTCAAATGCTATCGTTTTAGCAGAAAACCAAGCTACAATTGGTATAGGTGTTGGGCAGACAAACAGATTAGACGCCGCTCGACAAGCTATAAGAAGAATGAGGTCTAATTTCAAAGGGTCAAAACCAGTTATGGCGTCTGATGGTTTTTTCCCTTTTTCTGATATTATTAAGCTATGCTCAAAAAATAAGATAAATGGAATAATTCAACCCGGAGGATCCAAAAATGATAAAGATGTTATTAAAGCTGCAAATAAACACAATATTACAATGGCGTTTACAGGAATAAGACATTTCAAGCATTAATCTTCATAAAAAGTTTTATAAAAGGGACTAAAGATAAGCATAAGAAAATTGGAATTATAACTATACCCAATCTTATTGAATTTGTTAGATCAATGGTTAACCCTACTAAAAAAGGCCCTAGTATTGAACATAAATTCCCGAACATGGAGTATAAGCTAAAAGCCGCCATCTGATTTCGTGAATTTATATTTTTAACTAGAAAACTTCTACTCGATGCTTGGATTGGCCCTATAAAAAAACCAATAAATAATGCTGCAAACCAAAAACTATAGAGATTTTTTATAAAAAAAAGACTAGAGGTAAGAACTAACAATCCAATTATACAAATTTTTACAGTCATAAGTGATCCAATCTTATCTTCAAATCTTCCAAGAATTAAACAACCAGCAATACCAAAAAGGTTTATGAAAATTCCAAGAAATAATATTTGAGATTCAGTTAATCCAAATAAAAAAGCAGCTATCATACTTGCAAATGCAAAAATGGAAACTACTGCATTATTAAAGAAAAAGTAACTCACCAAAAACCTCAACGTATCTTTAGTCTTTATATTCTTAATTAACTTTGTAATATCGGGAGTTTCAAAATATAAATTTTTCAATTTATTAAAAAGCTGGAATCCGAATAATGCAGACCAAATTGCTACAAAGGGCCCAATTAAAAGTAAAACCGAAAAATTTAGTATTTTATAATTATCTTGATTTGAAAGTTTTAATAATAAAAAAATTAAAAACAACGCCACTAACCCGCCCAAATAACCAAAAGCCCATCCTAAATTTGATAAAGCGCCGATACTATTAGGTTTGCTTATCTTATTAAGAGTAATATTGTAATATAAATTTATAAATTCGAATGATATAAAAGAAATAACAATAAAGATAAGAGGAAATATTTGGTTCGTTCCCTCATCGAATAATACTAAGCCAAAAGTAAAAAAAATCATCACATAGAAGATAAATTTAAAAAAACTAGTATTTATTATTTTGATGAAATTTTTGCTGCATATCAAAATAATTGATAGGAGGAGAAAACATATAATACTAGCTGAAGACAATGCAAACCCCCAAAGGCTTGTGCCGACAGTAGGGTTGGTCGCGATTTTTTTTGCATAAAAAGCTCCATAAAAGAATGTTAAGATTAATGTTGGATAACTTGATATTCCAAAATCAAACAAACACCAGGACCTGACTGTTTTTGAATTTAAGAGTGAAAACATTTTAAATTAATACTATCCACATGATAACTGGATTGACCATTCTTTAAAACACAGGGTATTTACTTTTTTTATCGATATTGTTAGGGTTTTTTTTTTTATGTTACTCAGTAAAAGATTTTTTTGGAAAGTCATTATTTTTAGGTGAACCAAACCTTTTTCAGAGAAATAATCTTTCATTAGATTTCCGATTCTCTGAAGAAAAACAAGCTTAGATTTGAGAACCATTATACATTTTCCTAGATATAAATAGTAAACTATGGATATTATAAAATCGAGGTTTTTTTTGTTTTAGAAATAATTATTGGCTGAATTAATTGTTATAACCACTCTCACCATGAAGTGAATTGTCTAATCCTTCAATCTCGTCATAATTTGTTACTCTCAAGTCCATGAAAAGCGAAATGAATTTAAAAATCACATAAGTCATAAGAATAGTCCAAAGTGCTGTAACCACAACAGCATAAGACTGAACTTTCAGGTGGTTCAAAAATGTCATGCCATCATCCAAGCCTACCCCACTAAATTTCTCCTGCATAAGCCATGCGCAGAGAATCGTTCCAATCATACCTCCAACACCATGTACTGCAAAAACATCAAGGCTATCATCTATTTTCATTCTAATTCTCACAAGATCAACAGCTATGTAACACAAGACACCTCCAGCGAGTCCAAGGATTAGTGCACCTTGTACTCCGACAAAACCGGACGCAGGTGTTATGGTTGCCAAACCAGCGACCATGCCAGTTGCCATTCCGACAAGTGAAGGTTTTCCAAATCTAATCCACTCAATTATGATCCATGAAAAAGCTCCAAGTGAGGCTGCTATGTGCGTAACAAGTATTGCTTGAGAAGCAGTTGAATTAGCTGCAAGAGCTGAGCCGCCGTTAAAACCAAACCAGCCCACCCATAACATTGATGCTCCAATCATAGTTAAGACAGGACTGTGAGGTGGAGATAAACTATTTTTGGCAAAGTTTTGTCTTTTTCCAAGTACTAAGGCTGCAACTAACGCTGCAAGTCCAGCCGTGGTGTGCACAACCAGTCCTCCTGCAAAATCTTTAACCCCCATTTCTGCAAGGAATCCTCCACCCCAAACCCAATAGGCAACTGGGCAATATACCATCAGCAACCAAAGTGCAGAGAATATTAAAATTACAGAGAATTTAATTCGTTCAACATATGCTCCAATCACAAGAGCTGGTGTAATAATGCAAAATGTCATTTGAAACATGACAAATAACAATTCGGGAATTGATCCCACTTCAGAATTTACAGATATCTTTAAGAATAACTTAGATAAGTCTCCAATTAATAACGAATCACCTTGAGAAAATGCTAATGAGTAACCTGCCACAACCCAAATGATTGACATTAAACAGGCTATTCCAAAGTGTTGACACAATACAGAAACTACATTCTTAGATTGCACTAATCCTGCATAGAAAAGAGCAAGACCTGGAAGTGTCATGAACAAAACTAAGCTTGAGGAAGTTAATATCCATGCTGTGTCTCCACTGTTGATTTCAGCTAATGCTAGATTTGGTAAAACTATAAAAACTGTGATAAGAATGAAGATAAAATTTTTCAGAATATTCCCCAATTATTCAAAAATTAATGTATCATTAAAAGTCACAATTAAAAAGTTAAAATTTATACTCTTTATTAAATTGCTTAAAATATAAGCGTTTTAAATAATTAAGGTAAGATTTTTGGAAATGATTGTTTTATCAGTTAATTTTTTATACTTATGAAAAAACCCTCAAAAGATACAATTTTTGCACTATCAACTTGTTTTGGTCAATCTGCTATAGCTGTTTTAAGAATTTCAGGAAATAATTGTAAGAAAATAGCAAAAAAATTATGTAAAATTAAAAATATTAAAAATAGGTATGCTCACTATTCTAGTATTTTTGATCATAATTCAAATCTAATTGATAAAGGTGTAGTGATTTTTTTTAAATCACCAAAATCTTTCACAGGTGAAGATTTATTGGAAATACACACGCATGGAAGTATTGCAATTATAAAAAAATTAATAACAGTTCTTTCTGAAATTCCTAATACTCGAATTGCTAAACCTGGCGAATTTTCAAAAAGAGCTTATTACAACGATAAAGGTGAAATACTCTTTTTTGAAGGAATCAATAATTTAATAAAATCAGAAACAGAAAGTCAAAGGATAATAGCCAATAAACAGATTTATGGATCGAATAATCAAAATTGTATCATATGGAAAGACAAAATATTGGAAACTCTTGCGATGATTGATGCTGAAATAGAATTCGGTGAAGAGGTTGAAGAATTACATCCAAACATAATCAAAAAAAATATAAGAATCATTTATAAAGAAATACATAGAGCTTCTGTGTCCTGTGATTTCAATAGAAATCTTTTTCATGGATCTAAGGTTCTCATAGTTGGCCCAACTAATGCTGGAAAATCTTCATTTTTTAACTTTCTTCTTCAAGAAGATAAAATGATTGTTTCAGAAACCAAAGGAACAACAACTGACCAATCAGAGCAGACAATTGAAATTTTTGGAAAAAAAGTGACAATAATAGACACTGCCGGGATAAGGGATTCAAAAAATAAGATAGAAAAAATAGGTGTTGAAAAAACATTAAATTCAATAAGAACAAATGACAAGATTATAGTTGTGCTCTCACCTGACTCAATTGAGACCAAAAATATTGAGAGAATTAAAAAGGTATTTCAAATCCTTGATTCAAAAAATGGTGTAGTTATCTTCAATAAATCTGATTTATATAATTCAGAGTCTAAATTCAATGATTGGAAAAGAAAAATTCCAATAATAAAAAATTTTAGATCTGTTACCATATCTTGTAAAATAGATTTATCTAATAACAAGATATTGAATAAGTGTTATAAGTTAATTGACAAGAACCTTTTATCTATTGACACCATCAATGATGACTACTACTTTTCAGAGTTAAGACATGTTGAATGCTTAAATAGTGTTTTAAGAAACCTAGATTATGCGATTGAAAACCTTTCAAACTTTGAGATCTCATCTAAGTATTTAAGAGACGCGTTAAGTTATCTAGAGAATTTATATGGTAGTCATAATGAGGACGACAAACTGGAAATCATTTTTAATAAGTTTTGCATTGGCAAATAGGTGTTTCACGTGAAACAATCAAAAAATTTTGATGTGCTAGTTGTTGGTGCTGGTCACGCAGGAATAGAGGCTGCAGTTATGGCATCAAGAATTGGAGCAAAAACTGGGATCATAACTTTTAAAAAAGAAGATGTTGGAACATTATCATGTAACCCAGCAATGGGAGGGCTTGGTAAAGGCCATTTAATAAAAGAAATAGATGCCCTAGGAGGAGTCATCGGGATTGCCTCAGATTTATCTGGAATACAATTCAGGGTCCTTAATAGAACAAGGGGGGAGGCCGTTCAAGGGCCAAGGGCGCAAATAGATAGAATAAAATACAAAGAAAATATTTTAAACCTTATAAAAAAAGAAAGGATCTCTCTTCTCTATGATGAAGTTACAGATATTATTATTAAAAAAAAGGGAGTTAACAAACAAGTTGATGGATTGAAATTAAATAATCTAGGAAAAGTTCATTGTAAATCAATAATTATTACAACAGGAACTTTTCTTAGAGGAATAATACACCAAGGAGAAGATAGTTGGCCTTCAGGAAGGATGGGTTCTGAGCCATCTAACAAACTTGCTAATTTCTTTAAAAAAAATAAGTTTAAGTTATTGCGCCTCAAGACTGGAACACCCCCGAGACTTTTGAGCAACTCCATTGACTTTGCACGTTGTGAGAAGCAAAAGGGTGATTCAGTGCCCCAACCATTCTCTTTTTTGACAGACAAAATTAAAAACAGGCAAATAGACTGTCATATAACCCATACAAATCAAAAAACTCACAGCATCATAAGAGAAAATTTACACAAATCACCTATCTTTAATGGTACCATTCAATCTAAAGGCCCAAGGTATTGTCCATCTCTTGAAGATAAGATACATAGATTTTCATCGAAAGAGAGGCATCAAATATTCCTAGAACCAGAAAGCTTGGTTTGCAAAATAATATACCCCAATGGTATTTCCACCTCTCTCCCTAAAAACATTCAAAGAATGCTTCTAAAAACAATCAATGGGTTAGAAAATGTTGAAGTAAGTCAGTTTGGATATACAATCGAATATGATTGTGTTGACAGCTTTGAAATAAATCCAACCTATGAAACTAAAAGAATTGACGGGCTTTTCTTGGCAGGCCAAATCAATGGCACAACAGGCTATGAAGAAGCAGCGGCACAAGGATTGATAGCAGGAATAAATGCGGCATTAAAAATTAAGGGGGACTTGCCTTTTATTTTACCTCGGTCTCAAGCTTACATTGGCGTGCTTACATCAGACCTATGCCGAGGAGGACTTGTTGAGCCATATAGAATGTTTACATCGAGAGCAGAATATAGACTTATCTTAAGATCCGACAATGCAGATGAAAGACTCACCGACTTATCACTAAAATTAGGCGTTGCTGAACCCGAAAGAAGGAAAAAATGGTTAAAGAAAAAAAAGCTTATGGGAAATGTTTATAAAAAGCTTAAGAAACTAAAAGCATCACCTCAACATTATGCAAAATTTAATATCAGAATCAATCAAGATGGGAGGAAACGATCAGCATACGAAATACTAAGCTACAAAGAGGTCACATGGGACAAATTAAAAACAATTTGGCCAGAATTGAAAAAACTAAAAACCGACTGCCAAGTTGAGAAACAAATCAAGGTAAATTCATTTTATAACAGATATTCAAAAAAGCAGTTGTCTGAGATTAATGAGCTGGAAAAGGACAAATCCCTTGAAATCCGAAAAGATATCGATTACGAAAAGTGCGCCGGGCTGTCAAATGAAGTTAAAGAAATCCTAGTCAACCACAAACCACTTAATATTCAGGAGGCAAGACAACTGCCTGGCATGACTCCTGCCGCCGCCTCAATTCTACTTAGATATGTGAAAAAATAGGTGCACAATTCATACAAAAAAGATTCTTTTTCTAAAATGTTCAATGTTTCACGTGAAACATTGAAAAAACTTTCTAATTTTGAAGACTTAGTAAAAAGTTTCAACAAAAAAACTAACATTATTTCCAAAAATACCTTGGACAATATTTGGCAAAGACACTTCGCAGATTCTGCGAAATTGTATTCAATTATGGAACAAATAGTACAGAAGAAAATGGCGGGAAATCTAAAAATATGTGATGCTGGGGCTGGAGCTGGTTTCCCAAGTTTAATACTCGCCATGATGAATGATGATAAAGGCTTGGATGTCAGCTTTACTTTGGTTGAATCAAATAAAAAGAAGTGCGCGTTTCTAGAGGACTCTATTCAGAAATTAGGAGTGAAATTAGAAGTGATAAACGAAAGGGTTGAAAATTTAAATAAAGACTTTGACTTAATCTTTGCTCGTGCAGTTGCACCTTTGCCTAAACTATTAAATAATTGCAATAAAATTAGCAAAAAAGATACTGTATATATATTTCCTAAGGGTAAAAGTTTTGAAGTAGAATTGTTTCAATTAAAAAAAAAGTGGCACTATAATGTGAATATTGTTAAAAACAATATAGCTATTGATAAATCTGGAGGCGTAACTCTAGTTTTATCGGATGTTAGAAAAGTTATATGAAAAGAACTGTATTCTCAATTGTCAATCAAAAGGGTGGCGTAGGGAAAACCACTACCGCTATTAACCTTGCAACGGCTTTATCTATTTCAGGTAAATCATGCCTAGTAGTAGACCTAGACCCACAAGGAAATGCAAGCACAGGTTTTTCAATTCCCTCGGAAAGAAGAAATCCAGGAACATATGAGGTTTTAACACAGAAAGTAGAAATGATTGATGCTATAAAGGCAACTGAAGTAAATGGGCTTGGGCTTGTTCCCTCAAGAGTCGACTTAGCTAACGCCGAAGCAGAGATTCCTCAATCAATTGTCGATAAGGAATATATCCTAAAACAGGCAATCGAAAAATTGCCTGCCCAATATTCAGCTATTATTGTTGACTGCCCTCCCGGTCTAGGTTTTTTAACAATCAATGCTCTTGCGGCCTCAGATAAAGTTTTAATACCATTGCAATGTGAGTTTTTCGCCTTAGAGGGTTTAAGTCAAATATTAAGGGTAATTAAGCAGGTTAATTCTAATTTAAACTCAAGTCTAAACTTGGATGGTATTCTTCTCACCATGCACGACGCGAGAAACAAGCTAAGTATTCAGGTTGAAGAAGATGTCCGTGAAGTTATGGGTAAAGCTGTATACAAAACAATTATACCAAGAAATATAAAAATATCAGAATCACCTTCTCATGGCAAACCTGTTTTACTTTATGATCATGCCTGTGTTGGTTCAGAGGCCTATGTAAATCTTGCTGCAGAGGTCTTAGGCAAGGGAAATTTTGGTGGTCTTAGTGATAATTAAAAGGATTAAAGAGTGAAAGAAAAGAATACAATAAAAAAGACTTCAAAAAAAGTGATTAAACCACCAAAGAGTTTAAGAAAAGGTGTTAAAAATAATAGTAAAAAAAACAATAGAAAGCTTGGAATGGGGCTATCATCTCTATTATCAAAAGATCACGAGCTTGCATCTGTAATCAAAACAAAAGTCGAGAATCACGTACGATCATCATCACTAAAAATTGAAATGCCAAAACTCTCTAAAAAAGATGGGGCTAAATTGTCAATACTAAATATGAAACCGAAAGATTTATCAAATCAAAAAAATATACCAATTCAAGATCTTATATCAGGAAAGTTTCAGCCCAGGAAAACATTTGATCAAGCAGAATTAGAAGAACTTGCGGAATCTATAAAAACCAATGGCGTTCTCCAACCCATTCTTGTAAGACCACTTACAAATCAGGGGTCAAGTTTTGAAATCATAGCAGGTGAGAGAAGGTGGCGTGCGTCACAAATAGCCAAACTACATGAAGTTCCGGTTATAATAAGGGAATTTGACGATGAGACAGCGATTGGCGTTGCTATGATTGAAAATCTACAAAGAACCGATTTAAATCTAATAGAAGAAGCACAAGGTTACAGAACAATGATGAGTGTTTTTCAGTACACTCAAGAAAAACTTTCATCTCATTTAGGCAAAAGCCGAAGTCATATTGCTAACGTCCTTCGCATTTTGTCATTATCACAAAGCATAAAAAAGCAAATCATATCAGGTCAAATTTCATTTGGCCATGCGCGATCTCTTGTTACGCTCAATGAGGATCAGGCAGATGATATTGCACAACAAATAGTAAATAAATCTCTAAGTGTAAGAGAAACAGAAAGAATTACAAATAAAGTAAAGAAAGCTGCTCAGATGGTTGGAAACTTTGGTTCGAGCCAAAACGGTACAAGTAGGAGAGATGAAAATATTGAGCAGTTAGAAAGAGAATTAACGAGCCTTCTTGGTTTGAAAGTATTAGTTAACCATAAGAACAATAAAAGCGGGAGCTTGTCAATTTTTTATCGAACATTAGATCAAATCCAACCGGTGATAGACAAACTTAAATGGAGACCAAAATAAGATGAGACAAATAATCCTTGATACAGAAACATCAGGATTAGATTTCGAGAAAGACCGTATTATTGAAATAGGTTGTCTAGAACTTGTTGATGGAAACTATACCGGAGAAAAATTCCACAGATACTACAAACCGGATAATATTATTATCACCAGTGAATCGGAGGAAATACACGGCCTGAATAATGAGTTTCTCTCAAAATTTGAGACTTTTGACAACGCCATCGATGCATTATTAGAGTTTTTAAATGAGGACCAATTAGTTATCCATAATGCCCAATTTGATCTTTCTATGATAAATAATGCTCTAAAAAGATTAGGAAAAAAGCCAATAAGCCGAGAATCATCCATTTGTACCTTGGAAATAGCTCGAAAAAAGTTTCCAGGAAGCAAAAACAACCTTAATGCACTATGTAGAAGGTTCGGCGTGAGTTTGGAAAGCAGAGAAAAACACGGTGCACTTACAGATTCTTTCCTCTTACTTCAAGTTTACAACGAATTATTAGGTGGAAAACAACAATTGTTAGAACTTGACCTGAAAAAAACTGATATTGTAAAGAAAAGTGAGGATGCTTTAAAGAACAATAAACTATCACCAATAGAAATTTCTCAAGATGAAATAAAGGAGCACGAAAAAATGCTGGAAGAACTTCATAAAAATGTTTGGAGTTCTTAGATAGCCTATAATTCAAATAACATAATGCTATAATAGTAAGGTCAAAGCGTAATTAAATTTATAGTATTTATAACTATACTATATATTTTTTTAATTTGCTCCAAACTAATCTGGATAAGTTTTTGTTATATAAATTGTCTATTTGGGTGATTCCTGTTGGGGAGGTTATGTTTATCTCCGTGAGTTTTTGGTCAATTAAATCGATGCCAACCAAAAATAACTTGTTAGCTCTAAAGAATTTGCCCAGCTTTAAACAAATATTATTTTCTTTTTGCGTGAGTTTTGCTTTGCTTGCCTTACCACCTAAATGTAGATTAGCTTTAAATCCACCAGTTTTAGGGACTCGGTTAACTACTCCAACAGCCACCCCGTCAATAAAAATAACTCTTTTGTCACCAAGCTTGACCTTCCCAAGGTACTCTTGAACAACAATTGGTGATTTATACTTTCTCAATATCTCTTGAAACTTTAGGTTGGGGTTATTACCAAGCTTGCTAAGTTTGTAAATTCCCTCCCCCCCTTTACAATACAAAGGTTTAATAACAACAGTCCTTGATTTATTAAGCATATACTCAAATTCATCACTATTTGAAGTTACCATGGTATTTGGCATCAGATCTGAAAAATATAAAGGAAAGATTTTTTCGGTAAAGTTTTTAATTCCTGAAGGATCATTTATAAAAAAAGGTTTTTTATTATGTTTCTTGTGTAATTCCAATAAATAACAATTTGAAATATAATTCATATCAAAGGGCGGGTCTTGGCGAATAAAGAAAAAATCAAATTTATCTAAATGGTGATTTCTTTCTTCTGATAACTCTAAGCTTAAATCTAAAACTTTTTGTGCTGCAAAATGAGTTTTTTTGTTTAGATAGGTTAATTTATTAGGGTTGGTTATCCAAATATCTATACCTAGATTAATTCCTTCCTTAATAATCGCCAATGACGTATCAGTTTTAGGGTTAAGTGTGTATATGTTATCTATTTGAAAAAGAGCATTAATTTTCTTGATCTTAGCCACCCTTGTTCTTTACGTTAATTATTGTTACCAAATTTGGAATATCATCCATTTCGGAGAAAAAGTTTTCAACAGTCATTTTCTCATCCAAATCATCTGCCAAACCAATAATGTATACGGTTCCAGAAACAACGTTTAAACTAAAGTTATTACTATTAATGCCAGACTTAAACAGCATTCTTGTAATCAATCTTGACTTAAATAGTGCATCCTCCGTTTTTTCACCAATAGAAACTGACGAACCAATCTTTATCTCATTGTAAACTTTTTTCACACCTTCAATTTGCAAAACTCCCTCTACTAATTTTAATCTGCTGATTTGATCATCTACGTAACCTGTTAAAAGCACCTCGCCAAGTGAGATACTGACAGTAATATCAGTCAAATTCGAAACTTTCTGTGAGGATATCTTAGCCACTATTTTAGCTTTAAGAAAACTGTCATCAACTGAAGCAGCAAAACCTTTGCTAGAAACACCAGCATTAGCAGTTATAGAAACTATTGAGGATATTGGGCTACATGAAATAAGAGATATTAAAGGAAAAATTAAAATCACGAATCTAGTTATCTTTTCCAACTAAGACCTCTCTTCTTCCAACATGATTGGCTGGACTCACTATTCCCTCGGATTCCATTTTCTCAATTATTCTTGCTGCACGATTATAACCAATCTGAAGATGTCTTTGTATGAAGCTTGTCGATGCTTTCTTTTCTCTGCATACAATAGATACCGCCTTGTCATAAAGTTCATCTCCAGTGTCATGAAAACCAAGGTTATAATTTTCTGTCTCCTCTTCATCTTTAGTAACAGATTGAAGATATTCCGGTTCACCTTGTTGTTTTAAATGATTTACAACTGACTGGACTTCTTCGGTTTTTACAAATGGACCATGTACTCTAAGAAGACTCTCTCCTAACATAGTTATAAGTAAATCTCCTTGGCCAAGTAACTGTTCGGCACCTTGTTCTTCTAAAATAGTTCTACTATTAATCTTATTAACAACTTTATAACTTATTCTCGTAGGGAAATTTGATTTTATAGTCCCTGTGATAACGTCAACTGATGGTCTTTGAGTAGCAACAATAAGGTGAATTCCAGCAGCTCTAGCCATTTGAGAAAGTCTCTGAATCGCTCCCTCAATTTCTTTTCCAGAAGTAATCATAAGATCGGCAAGTTCATCCACTACAACAACAATTTTAGGGAAAACAGATAAATCTAATGCTTTTTTTTCCATAACTGGTTTCCCAGTTTCTGAATCATACCCAACCTGCATCTCTCTAAAGATAACCTGGCCGTTATCTAAAATTTGCCTTACTTTTTTGTTATAATCATCAATTTCTCTTACTTCTAGATATGTCATCATTTGGTATCTTTTTTCCATTTCCTTAACAGTCCATTTTAATGCTGTTATGGCTTTCTTTGGATCAGTAACAACTTCTGTCAATAAGTGAGGAATATCTTGATAAACTGACAATTCTAGCATTTTTGGATCAATTAAAATTAAACGGCACTCATCTGGTGGCAAACAATAAAGCAATGAAAGGAGCATTGCATTAATACCAACAGATTTACCTGATCCTGTGGTACCAGCAACTAAAAGGTGGGGCATTTTTGCTAAATCAACGATTACAGGTTTACCAAAAATATCCTTTCCAAGAGCTAATGGTAACTTAAACAAATTTTTTTTGAATATGGAATCATCTAATAATTCTCTTAAGAAAACCGTGTGCCTTTGCTTATTTGGAATTTCTATACCTATCGCATCTTTCCCTGAAATTGTTGATATCCTAGTAGATTTAGCACTCATTGACCTTGCAATATCATCAGATAAACGAATAACGCTCGAGGACAAGGTGCCAGGTGCAGGTGTAAGTTCAAATAATGTTACAATTGGACCTTGCCTTACGTCTGTAATATGTCCACTAATTTTAAAATCCTTAAGAACACTTGCAAGAAGGGATGTGTTCAATTCAGCATTTTTTTTGTTTTCAGATTCAATACCTGGAAGTTTTCTTTCTTTTTCTAAAAGATCAATAGAAGGGAAAACATAGTCTGCAGAAACACTGTTAGAAGTTTTTTTCTTTTGAGATTTGCGGGTCTTTAAAAGAACTCCCTTGACCCTAGAGCCATTTCTTATTCTAGAAAAAAGATTTAGATCCTTTTTAATGGTGATTTTGAAGATTCGACAAATAAAATAAATAAAATAATAAGTGTATTTTGATAAAGTTAACACAAAATTTTGAACTTCTTTATATCCAACACCAAAAGTTAAGCATATTGATACAATAAAAAATACGAAGGCTAAAATAATTGGATAATGCAGATAATAAAGTTCTTGAAAGTAATGGCTAAAATAAAAATTAAGACTATCACCTAATATTCCTGAAGAAACATTAATAATTAAGGAATTTGTGTTAAAGTATTCAACAAAAAAACATAACAACATGACAGAGAATGGAAGAAAAGCCCAAGAATACCATGTTGAACTTTTTCCAATTACTATTCTAAAAGCACTCATGAATAGGAAAAAACAAAACAAATAAGAACTTACACCAAATATCTTTAATAAAAAGTCTGATAAAACTGAACCAAAATAACCCAAGATATTTTCAGAGTCATAAGATATTGAGCTGAACTTGAAAAATGTGTTATCCTGAGTTGTCGAACTTATTAAAGAAAAAAACAATAAACTACTTATTGTAAAAAGAAATAAAAAATAGAATGTTTTTTTTAAATTTTCTTTAAATTTAATATTCATTAGACTATTTAATTATATTAATTTTTTATAAAAAACATATTTAAATATTATATGACAAAAAATAATCATGAAATACTTATCTGCGGCGCTGGAATGATAGGTTTAACATTTGCATTATTAATGGCAAAAAAAAGAATAAATGTTTGTATTATTGATAAAAACAGTAAAAAAAGTTTATTTGAACAAAAAGATACAAGAACGACCGCTGTATCGCAAGGATCTCATAGAATCTATAAAGAAATCGAAATATGGAATAAAATCAGGCATAAGGTTCAGCCCATAAACCAAATTTTAGTCTCTGAAGGCAGCGGATCTTCTGATATTGAATTTGATCACAGAAGCCTACAGGAAGGACCACTTGGATTTATTATAGAAAACAAAATAATAAAACAGGAGCTTCTTAAAAAAGTTTTGAGTTCAAAATACATAACATTTAGAGAAAAAACAGAGGTTCATGAAATTGAAAATAAAAACATTAATTGTAGCTTTGTAAAAACAAACAGAAAAATATTTAATTTTAGACTTTTAGTTGCAGCAGATGGGAGATTTTCCAAAACTAGATATCAAGCTGACATTAAATATTTATTTCATGATTATGAACAAAAAGCCTATGTTTTTAATATTTCTCATCAAGAAAAGCACAGAAGTATAGCTCTTGAAAGATTTTTTTCTACAGGACCTATGGCTTTGTTACCAATGCAGTGCTCAAATGAAAAAAAATCATCTGTGGTTTGGACTGTTGATAGTAATGTGTCAAGCAAATTGGCCTTCAAAAAAAACTTCAATAAAGAATTTGGACAAAGATACAACAACTTCTTTGGTAAATTTAAAATTATTTCTGACATTAAAAACTATCCTTTAAATCTTTATTCTTGTTATGATTCATTTAATCAAAATGTGATTCTTATTGGAGATGCTTGTCAAGCAATTCATCCAATTGCAGGCCAAGGCTTTAATCTTGGGTTAAGAGACGCCAAATGCTTGGCTGATATTGTTCATAAATACTCAACCCTAGGTCTTCAACTATACAATGATGATTTTTTTAAAATGTATGAGAATAAAAGAAGGATCGACAAAAATTTACTTATTTTTTCAACACACAATTTAAACAAATTATTTTCAGGTTCCAATAATTTCAAAGCAGTTTTCAGAAAACTTGGACTAAAAATATTTTCAAAATCAAATTTCCTTAAAAGACAAAGCATGTTATTTGCTATGGGCCTCAGGAATAATTAGCTTTGGAGCCTATATTAAAAATATATTCCCAACTATAAATTCCAGTGTTGTGCCCATCACTAAAAATTATTCTAATAGCATAATTACCCACTGCTTCGATCTTATCTATAGAAACTTTGCTAAAAATTTCCTGTTTCTTAAATGTTTCAACTGACTTAAGTCTGTTTTTATTTTCTGCTGAGGGACTGACTGCTCTCAAATATGATGCATTTAATAAAAGGTGAGTGTTATCATCATATTCAAACTGTATACTTTTCTTATTTGCATTAAGTGTTACTGATTTAGGCGTCATATAATTAATCAACGATCAACCTAGGGATCCCACCAATAATTTTATAGGAAAACTTACCATCCTTTGTAAATAATAGATTGGCTTTATGATCGTAGACTAGCTTTTGACTGGTTCTTGGACATTCAAGAAAATCTAAGTATTTTGTATCAAATTTTGCTTGGTTCACGATGGGTTTCCTGAGCTAACCAATTTATTGTCATTTAATCCCATTTGCATAAGTGAAGTAAGAACTTTAAGTCTTTGGTTTAAAGACTTAGCCTCCAACAACGCCTGCTTTTCACTGACGTCAAATGGACAACACATACTTATCATGTTAACTAGATCCTCATCATTGGTGGCTTCAACCATTTCCCAATCAGCATTAATGGAGATTTTATTCAGAAAGGTTTTAAGAAGTGCCTCAAAATCTTTTCTTTTGTTGTGATTAATCAAACTTAATGATTCAAAGTCATTTCCAAATTCCTTCCATTCTACATCCGCAGACCTAAAGCCGTTAATGATCTTCTTTTCTTTTAAAACTCTAAAACGACACACACCCTTCAATATCAATTCATAACGACTATCATTGGTTTCGGAAAAGGCTGTAACTCTTCCTGCACACCCGATATCATATAGACTCGGATTCTTGATCTCTGAATTCCTTCTAATTTTTTCTTTTGGCTGAATCATACCAATTATCCTTTCATTACTTAAAGCATAATCAAGCATGTGCAGGTATCTATTTTCAAACAGATTAAGAGGCAATTTTGCTCTAGGCAAAAGCAACACCTTATTCAAGGGGAACAAAGGGATTGTTTTTGGTAACTCCTTTAAATTATGTTCAAAACTGTAGAGCATATATTATAATATGTTTTAAAATAATGAAAAATTAAAGACTTATTTAAAAAAATTCAATTTTATTATTTAAATTAGAGACATAAGGGTATAAAATGTTTCGAATTGCGGGAATAGCTCAGTGGTAGAGCATCACGTTGCCAACGTGAGGGTCGCGAGTTCGAATCTCGTTTCCCGCTCCATTATAATTATATAAATTTACAGTTGAATCCAATAAAGCTATCATTAAGATCTATAACTTTAAAACTCGAAAAAAATGGGTAGCAACAAAATCAATTGGATTGTAGGTGAAGTCATCTACAAATTGGGCGAAGAGGCACAATATGCTTACCTTTTAACAGATGGTGAAGTAGAAATAATATCAAAAAACGGGACTAAGGTCGGCTTCATAAATAAAAACGAAGTATTTGGTGAACAATCAATCATTTTAAATACAAAAAGAACGGTAACAGCAATTGCACGACTTAAGTCAACAGCGGTCGCGATTCCGAAGATAAACCTTATAAATGATTACAAAAATTCGCCTTTCTTGATACAAGCAGTTTTACGCTCAACCTACGTAAGACTTACAAACCTTAGTTCTACATTAAAAGATGACTTGAAAAGTTTGGAATAATAAAGATAAAAATTCTTGTCTCAGTTAAATTTAAAATTTATAGTATTAAAAATATATAGCATATTTTAAAATGCTAGATGTTATGTAGTTAAATAAAAAAAATAATATCGTATAAGCAATAAATTATATTTTAACTTATTATGAATAATGTTTTCAAAGTTTCATTCTTAAAATTAGGTGCATTACTCAACAGTCCTAAATATTTTTGGAAAATGTCGCAAATATTTGATAACAGTGTTTCATTAAAACTTTCTAGCCTTAATACGTTTAGAAAAAAGGAGAATCAATCATGAATGAGGCATTTAAAGTATCATTTGCGAAGGCGCGCTCTATATTAAATAAATTTAGGTATAAACCTAGAGGAGAATGGTCAAGTGATGATAGAATTCTTTTTAAGCTTTGTAACTTCGCAGTATTATCAAGAAAAAGATTGAATCATGTTTTAATTTCGATAGAAAAGCTCTCAAAGTTAAGTGATAAAAGTCATTACAAATATAATGAGCTGGATATCAAACTAATAAAAGAACTTATTTTAGAAAATCTTGGTATTTGTTTTGAGAGATTTAAACACAAAGTATCTGTTATAAAGGAATCTGATGTAGAAAAGATTAAAACCCATCTAGAAAAAATTAAGAATGAAAATTTAAGGTTAGAAAATGAAATTAAAAGGCTTAATTTCATAATAGAGAACTTCATAAGGGAAGAAGAAATCCATAATATACATGATGTTCAGGAGATTCTTAAGAAAAAGGTTTCTAATAAAAAGGGGAAAAGTAAAGAAAAGTTAACAACTGAAAAATTAAACTTTAACCAAGAAAGCGTTAAAGATTTTATAAAAAAATGGAACCAAGGCTACACTACATTTGAAATAACTGAAAGTCTAAGAAAAGTGGAGATGGATATAAAAGGGGCTAAAAAAAGAAGGTTTAAATTGTGATGTTGTTGCGACGATAAAGATATCAATTTTTGAAGTTTAAGCGATTCTTAACCTACTGTTATTTCTTCTTATTTTCGTACATTCCTATAAAATCTAATGGGGCAATCATAAGAGGAGGAAACCCAGCTTCTCTTGTACAATTGGCAATTATCGATCTAATAAATGGAAAGAGAAACTTAGGACATTCAATAAGTAAAATTTTATCCAGAATTTCTTCATTTGCATTCTCAATAGTAAATATTCCGCTATAAACTCCTTCAACAAGAAATAAAACATTATTTTCTGATTTGGTTTCACACTTGATAGATAATTCCACTTCATAAATATTTTTCCCGTGATCGGGCAATTCTTTTGATTTAACATCTGCGTCTATTTTAAATGTTGGATTGGATTTGACATTTCTAAGCGAATCAGGGGCTTTAGGATTTTCAAATGAAAGATCTTTCAAATATTGTGCATTAATTAAAAATTTTAAATTAATATTATTAGAATTTGAATTTTTTTTTTTTTCAGCCATATTAAAGTTACTATTAAGTAAGAAACATTTATAATACTAAAAAAAAGTTTATCAAGCCATAAAATAATAATAAGATTAATTATGAACAATATTCCCTACATCGACATACTCATACTAGCTATGATTGCTGTTTTTATAATTAATAGATTGAGGAATGTGCTTGGCAAAAAAACAGGTAATGAGAGCGACATAGTTGAAAAGTTTACCCAAAGAAAAACATCATATAAAGAATCTGATCCTGATACAGTCGCAGATTCAAAAACAATCAAATCAAACACAAGCTCGAAAAGAAAGCTTCATTCAGATAAAAATATAAACAATTCCATTAATGAAATTTTCAAAATCGACCCTAATTTTGAATTAGACTCTTTTTGCGAAGGAGCAAAAAAAGCATTCGAGTACATTTTAACAGAATATTCCAAAGACAATCTTAAATCATTGGAAAGGTTAGTTGCTAAAAATATTTTTGAAACATTTCAAAATCAGATTAATCAAAGAGAAAAGAAACATGAAAACCTATCTATTACTATTATAAGTGTTAAAGATCCAATAATTAAAGACATTACAATTGAAAAGAAGGGCGTGGCTTTTATAAAACTAAGTTTTGAGTCAGAACAAGTTCAAACCACTAAAAATAAAAATGGAAAAGTCATTGATGGCGACAATAACCAAATTTTGTCAATTAAAGAAAATTGGACTTTTTCAAAAAGCCTAAAAACTAACGACCCAAACTGGGTATTAGAGGAAATTGAAGAGAGCAACTAAAAGAATATCCCTATTATTATTTATTATTCTTATCTTTGTTAATCAAACTAAAGCTAAAGATGTTTTAGAAAAAGAATTTTCAGATCTAGCTGAAAATGATATTATTCCTTTCTCAGAGACATTAAAAAAAGTTTGTAAATCTAAATCATTCTTTATAAATCTAAATAAATACAATTCCTTATTTGGAAATGAAACGATTTGGCGAGAAAAGTGTAATTATCTCAAAAAAATATCTTTGCCCAAAGATTTGAAGGATTTCTTAATCAACAACTTCAAATTTCGTAGACTTGACAGTAACGTTGGACTTTTAACAGGATATTATGAGCCAGTAATCAAGGTATCCAATACAAGAAATAATGTTTTTAAATTTCCAGTACTAAGAAAAAACAAAGTTTACAATAAAAAATCAAGGAAATATATTGAAGCAAACTTTAAATCTGAAGACGTAATACTTTGGACTGATAATGAAATTGACTTGTTTTTTCTTCATATTCAAGGTTCCGGAATCGGAGAGTTCCAAGATAAAAAGAAAGTAAAGATTGCTTACAATGGAAACAATGAGTTAAATTACACTTCAATTGGAAAGATTCTATTAGAACACAAATATATTAGTTCTCAAAACATAAACCTTTTTACAATAAAAGATTGGTTATTTAAAAATCCGGGTGAAGCACGGGACATCCTTAATAAAAATAAAAGATTTATATTTTTTAAGAAACTAGATGTTAAAATTGAGGCTCACCCTTATGGTGCATTTGGAATTCCATTGACTCCTAACTATAGTATCGCTGTTGACAAAAATATTTATCCATTGGGCCTTCCTTTTCTTATAAAAATTAAGGAAGATGAGTCTGTCCTTCCTGTGGTCTCTTTGGATACAGGTTCTGCGATAATTGGTATTAATCGAGCAGACTTATTTTTAGGGCGTGGCAAAGTAGCGGAGCAAAAAGCAGGGACTCTGAAAAAAAAAATTTATCTGTATTGTTTTATTCCTTATAATAAATAAATGAATGATAAAGATTGGGAATTATTTAAAAAATCCGTAAGCCCTTTAAAAGGGAAAAAAAAAATGTTTGCTATGAGTAAAAGTACGTTGACTCAAAGCAAAGTTGATAAAAAAGAAGTTAATCTTGAACTCATGGATATTTCGGCATCAGAAGATTGGGGAGGCTTAGAAAAAAATATATTAAAGAAAATACATAAGGGAAGAATTCTTGTGTCCGCCACTTTAGATCTGCACGGAAACACTATCCTTGATTCAAAAAAATTAGTTTTAAACTTTATAAACAATAACTTTAAAGTCCAAAACCGACTTCTTCTAATAATCACCGGAAAAGGTAAAAGAGTTTTTCAGGATGATAAATGGACAAGAGAAGGAAAATTAAAGAAAGAAGTTCCCGTATGGTTAAATTCATTGGCATTAAATAATAAAGTGATTTGGTTTGATCATGCACCTCCAAATAAAGGAGGAGAGGGAGCTTTTCTTGTTTACTTAAAAAAGACTACAAAATGAATTTCGTTAGGTCCGTATCTCTATATATATCACCAATTTGGTCGATAACATAATTTTTATCGATGTCAATCTTGTCTGATTTTTTGTCTGACGCTGAAAAACTTATATCCTCTAAAATTTTTTCTAATATTGTATGTAAACGTCGTGCTCCAATATTTTCAACTTCGTCATTTACCTTTGTTGCAATACACGCAACTTCTGATATAGCTTCATCTGAAAAACTTAGGCTTACTCCCTCGGTAGCAATAAGTTCTATGTATTGTTTGATTAAATTGTTTTCAGGCTCTATTAATATTCTTATAAAATCGTCCTTACCTAATGCTTTTAACTCAACTCTATTAGGCAATCGACCTTGAAGTTCAGGAAGTAAGTCAGATGGTTTGGCCAAATGAAATGCTCCTGATGCAATAAACAAAATGTGATCAGTTTTTATTGAACCATATTTCGTTGTTACAGTTGAACCTTCAATTAAAGGTAATAAGTCTCGTTGCACACCTTCTCTACTAACTTCTGCTGATGTGCCAGAATTTTTTCCGCAGATTTTGTCTATCTCGTCAATAAAAACAATTCCGTCGTTTTCAACATTTAAAATTGATCTTTTAATTAAATTATCATGATCAATTAATTTTTCAGATTCTTCATCTAAAAGAATTTCATGGGATTCCTTTACAGAAAGCTTTCTTTTCTCTTTTTTTTGGCCAAAACCTTTACCAAAAATTTCACCCAAATTAATCATGCCCATTGAACCACCTGGCATACCAGGTATTTCCATGGACTTCAAGGGAGATGAGCTTTTTGATGAAACCTCTATCTCAATTTCTTGATTATCTAGTTCTCCATCTCTTAACATTTTTTTGTACTTTTCTTTAGTTTGATTAGTTGCAGACGACCCAACTAAAGCCTCAACTACTCTTTTTTCCGCATTTACCTCAGCTTTGGCTTTAATCTCTTTTTTAAGGCTTTCTCTATTATTGTTAATTGATACTTCTAGTAGATCTCTAATGATTTGCTCTACATCCCTTCCTACATAACCAACTTCAGTGAACTTAGTTGCCTCAACTTTAATAAATGGAGCGTCTGCAAGTTTAGCAAGTCTCCTTGCTATTTCTGTTTTGCCCACACCCGTAGGACCAATCATTAAAATATTTTTTGGTAGAACTTCATCTTTGAGTGAGCCTTTAATTTGCTGCCTTCTCCATCTATTTCTTAAGGCAATGGCCACTGCTCTTTTTGCAGTCTTCTGCCCAACAATAAATCTATCTAATTCGGATACAATTTCCCTCGGCGTGAATGAAGTCATTTGATTTTTTCTAAAATAATGTTGTTGTTTGTGTAGATACATAGTTCAGCGGCAATTTCAAGACTTTTCTTTGCTATTTCTTCCGGCTTGAGCTTGCTATCAAACATAGCTCTTGCTGCAGCCAATGCATAATTGCCTCCTGACCCTATGGCCATAAGACCATCTTTAGGTTCTAAAACGTCCCCTGTTCCACTTAGGATCAAACTAATTTCCTTATCTGCAACAAGCATCATTGCTTCTAATCTTCTCAGATATCTGTCGGTTCTCCAGTCTTTTGCGAGCTCGACGCACGATCTCATAAGATTATTTGAATATTTCTCTAATTTGGTTTCGAGTCTCTCAAAAAGCGAAAAAGCGTCCGCGGTTGCTCCGGCAAAGCCGGTTATGACTTTTCCACTTGCTAAAGATCTAACTTTCTTTGCATTAGATTTCATTACGGTGTCTCCAAGAGTTACTTGTCCATCTGCAGCGATAACCACTTCTGCACCCTTCCTAACGGAGACAACAGTAGTACCATACCATTTTTCATTAATATTTTTATGATTCATTATTTAAGAGCCTCATTGATAAAATAATTATAATCTATATATTTTAGAATTAATATTCAATAAATTTACATATGAGAAAATACTCTGTAAACAGAAAAACTAAAGAAACTGAAATTGAAGCACATGTTGTTATAGATGGAAAGGGTCAAAGTAATATTAACACTGGAATTGGGTTTCTTGATCATATGTTAGATCAATTATCTAAACATAGCCTAATTGACATAACTATAAAAGCCAAAGGGGACTTGCATGTAGATCTTCATCATACAACAGAGGATAGTGCTCTTGCTCTCGGCGAAGCTTTAACAAAGGCTATGGGGGACAGAAAGGGAATAAATAGGTTTGGTCAAGCTCTTTCCGCGATGGACGAGACTTTGTCACGAGTCGTTATTGATTGTTCGAACAGACCTTACTTAGTTTGGAATGTTAATTTGACAATTTCTCAGTTAGGTGAAATGGATTGCGAACTATTCAAAGAATGGTTTCAAGCTTTTTCTCAAAGCTCCGGAATAACACTACATGTTGAAAATTTATACGGTGAAAACAATCACCACATAATTGAATCTTGCTTTAAAGGTTTGGCTCGCGCTTTAAGAGAGGCTGTTTCTATTGATTCAAGAAGAGCAGATGATGTGCCATCAACTAAGGGCTCTTTATAATATTAATTTTGGCGTTTGAATGTTAATCTACTGTATACTCAAAAAAGATTCAGATACGGACCTCATAGTTGCTGAAACGGGTTTTTCTATTCTTGCCTTCGCTCTAGGCCCAATTTGGGCATTTTTTAAGCAACTTTGGCTTTATTCGGCCATTGGAGCATTGTTTTTTATATGTTGCAGCATTATTTTGAAAACATATAATTTATCTGAATTTGTATTCATTTTTTCACTGGCATCAAGCTTCTTTTGGGGGAAGTTTGCAAGAGACCTCTACATACAAAATTTGATTTCTAAAAAGTTTAAACCCCTGAAACATATCAATGCTAATTCCAAAGAAAGCGCAATAATTCAGTACTTAACAGAAGAAAACAAATGACAAAAGTCATAATTATCGACTACGGTTCAGGAAACATCAAGTCTGTTTATAACGCCATAAAAGAAGTTACAAGAGATAAGGTTTGTGAGATTAAAGTATCATCGAGCGTAAAAGACATAAAGGCATCGTCACATATTATTTTACCTGGAGTTGGTGCATTCAACCCTTGCTTAAACGGGCTAAAAAAAAAGAAAATCAAGAAACACCTCGAAGAAATGGTTCTAGAAAAAAAGCGTCCATTTCTTGGCATATGCATTGGAATGCAAATGCTTGCAACTAAAAGTTTTGAAAATGGGGAGTTCCTCGGTCTAAATTGGATAGAAGGAGAAGTAAAGAAAATTAATACTCACCAAAAAAAACTCAAAATTCCTCACATGGGATGGAACACTCTTAATTTCCAAAAAGAAACGTCTTTTACAAAAAGACTTCTAAAAAAACTAAAATTTGATAATTTTATGGAAATATCGGCATATTTTGTCCACAGCTATAACTTTAAGAATCGACATAAAAATGAAAAAATTATCACGACTACTTATGGGCAAGAAATAACTGCAATGATTTCAAAAGATAATATCATTGGAACTCAGTTCCATCCAGAAAAAAGCCATAAATTTGGACTTGCTTTTCTTAAAACTTTTTTGGAAGAAGTGTAATACTCATGCACTTTTATCCTGCGATAGATATAAAAAACGGGCAATTTATCAGATTAAAAAGAGGGGAGTTGGATAAGATAACTGTTTATGGTGACGACCCCGTGGCACAAGCAAAAATTTTCTGCTCTTCAGGAGCTGAGTGGATTCATGTGGTAGATATTGATGGAGCATTTGAAGGCACTAGCAAAAATATTGACACTATATTGAATATTAAAAAAAGCGTAAACTCAAAAATACAGGTTGGAGGCGGTATCAGGAAAATAGAAACCATAGAAAAATTATTGAATAATGATATTGAGAGAGTAGTCCTTGGAACCGTAGCTATAACAAACCCAAATTTTGTAAAGAAAGTCTGTAAAAGTTTTCCTGGTAAGATTGCAGTTGGACTTGATACCAAAAAGGGTCTTGCTGCAACAGAAGGCTGGTCAAAAAGTTCTAAAATAAATTTAGAAAGTTTCTTAGATATCTATGAAGATTCAGGTGTTTCTGCTATAATCTTTACCGATATTGAAAAGGATGGTCTAATGGAAGGTGCTAATTATGAACAGTTAATTAAACTTTTAAGGAAAACAAGAATAGGTGTTATAGCATCCGGCGGAGTGGCATCGTTGAATGATTTAAAAAAATTGAAAAAAATTAAAACAGGAAACTTAATTGGGGTAATTTCAGGAAAAGCTATATATGAAAAAAAGTTTTCGATCAATGAAGCTGTAAAAATACTAGAGAGTTGACTTGTTAAAAATCAGAATCATTCCTTGTCTTGATGTAGATGATGGTAGAGTCGTCAAAGGAATTAACTTTATATCTTTAAAAGATGCTGGAGATCCTGTGGAGCAGGCAACCATCTACAGTAATGAAGGGGCCGATGAAATAACCTTTTTGGATATTACTGCAACTCATCAAAAGCGAAAACCGATGTTAGATGTTGTAAAAAAAACATCTGAAAAATGTTTTGTACCTCTTACTGTTGGTGGTGGAATTAAAAATGTTAAAGGTATAAAAGAGTTTTTATTAGCTGGTGCTGATAAAGTCTCAATTAATAGCGCTGCAATTAAAAATCCCAATTTAATAAAAGAAAGTTCTAGTAAGTTTGGGAATCAATGCATTGTAGTAGCAATAGATGCCAAAAAGGAATCAAAAAATTGGAATGTTTATATTAATGGCGGTAGGGTCAATACCGGGCTAGATGTAGTTTCATGGGCTAAGAAAGCAGAAAGACTTGGTGCCGGGGAAATTTTATTAACTTCTATGGATAAAGACGGGACAAAAAGTGGGTTTGATTTAGAGCTAACTTCTGCAATATCTGAGGCTTTAAACATTCCTGTAATTGCCTCAGGCGGTGCTGGTTCTATGAAAGACTTTTTTGATGGAATAAAAATTGGTAAAGCATCTGCTGTTCTAGCAGCTTCTTTATTTCATTTTAAAGAAATTACTATTAGTGAAGTAAAAAATTATTTAAAATCAAAAAATATTAATGTGAGGATAGATAACCTTGGAATGAAAAAATGACAGAAAAAACTTTAAATAAACTATCTAATTTGGTTAAAAAAAGAATAAAAGAAATGCCTAAAGATTCTTATGTTTCGAAATTGGCAAGCAAAGGTAAGGTTAAAATTGCGAATAAACTTGGTGAAGAATCTGTGGAAACAATTTCTGCATTTCTAGCCCAAGAAAGAACAGAAGTAATTGAAGAATCTGCCGATTTGATTTTTCATTTAATAATTCTTCTTGAATTCTCGGGGGCGTCGATAGATGATGTTATAAGAACACTCCAAAAAAGAATGAAAAGTGATTGATATAAAAAACTATAATCACGAAAACGTGTTTGCAAAAATTCTAAGAAAAGAATTACCATCCCGAGCTGTCTACGAAAACGAGGAAATCTATGCATTCAAAGATGTAAATCCTCAAGCCCCAATTCACGTTATTATAATACCAAAAAAAAATTTCTGTAGTCTCGATGATTTTTCTTCTAGTGCTAGTGACGAAACAATCTTGTCAATGATTAAATCCATTAAAAAAATTGCAGAAATTCTTGAATTAGAGGATGGTTACAGAATTATATCAAACATTGGTCATTATGGTGGACAAGAAGTTCCACACTTTCATTTTCACCTATTAGGCGGAAAAAAGTTGGGCAACATACTTTCTACCTAGCTATTAAGCTCAAGACATACTGGAGCATGGTCTGATGGCCTGGTCTTTTTCCTATAGTGCTTTAATATTTTTGAGCTTCTAAGTTGATTCTTCATAAAATCTGAAATCCAAATATGGTCCAATCTTCTGCCTCTATCATTTATCTCAAAGTTCGGAGACCTATAGCTCCACCAGGTAAATATATTTTCAGGTGGATTAAGAAAATAACGAGTGGTGTCCGTTAGACTGCAATCGTCTAAAATATTTGTTAATTTGTTTCTTTCAATCTCTGTATGACTTACCACATTTCTTAAGCTTTTGTGTGACCAAACATCATCCTCATAAGGAGCTATATTTATATCGCCACAAATTATTATACTTTTCTTTCCTTTTAAGAAATTGCTCAGTTCTTCAAGAAAAAGTAATTTGTGCTCAAATTTTGGGTTATCCTCAGGGTTTGGGGTTTCTCCACCCGCTGGAACATACACAGAAGTTATCTCTAACTTTCCTAATTTAGCTGAGATGAGTCTTGCATCATTCTTATTACAAATATTGCATTTGACGATATTTGTTAATTCATTTTTCGATAGTATCGCAACTCCATTGTAAGAAGGTATTCCCCAAAAATAAGAAAAATAACCTTTGTCCAAAAAAAAATTTTTTGGGAACTGGTTATCAATGATCTTTGTTTCTTGCAAACATAAAAAGTCGGGTTCCTCCTCTTTTAATAATTCTAACACTAAATCAATTCTCGCTCGAATTGAATTAACGTTCCAACTTATTATTTTCATTTAGGAATTCATAGATTCAAAAAAATCGCCATTGTTTTTGGAGTTTTTAATTTTTTCCAATAGAAATTCCATCGAATCTGTCACACCCATTGGCATTAAAATTTTCCTCAGAATCCACATTTTTGAAAGGTCATCTTTGGAAACAAGAAGTTCTTCTTTTCTAGTACCTGATTTTGTTACATCTATTGAAGGAAAGATTCTCTTATCAGAAAGTTTCCTGTCTAAAATTATTTCTGAATTTCCGGTTCCTTTGAACTCCTCAAAAATCACTTCATCCATTCTAGAGCCGGTATCAACAAGAGCTGTTCCAATTATTGTTAAGGAGCCACCCTCTTCAATATTTCTTGCAGCTCCGAAAAACCTTTTTGGTCTTTGAAGTGCATTTGCATCAACTCCGCCAGTCAAAACCTTTCCTGAGCTTGGGACTTGAGTGTTATAGGCTCTCGCTAATCTTGTTATAGAATCTAGAAGAATTACAACGTCTCTTTTATGCTCGACCAGCCTTTTTGCTTTGGAAATAACCATCTCAGAGACCGCGACATGTCTTACTGCTGGCTCGTCAAAGGTGGACGAAACAACTTCTCCTTTTACTGATCTTATCATATCTGTAACCTCTTCTGGCCTCTCATCTATCAAAAGAACAATCAAATAAACCTCCGGGTGATTTGTTGTTATTGAATGAGCTATATTTTGAAGCATAACTGTTTTCCCAGTCCTGGGTGGGGCTACAATAAGAGCTCTTTGTCCTTTTCCAAGAGGAGCTATTAAATCCATTACTCTGTTTGTTGTATCTTTTATTGATGGATCTTCAATTTCCATATTTAACTTATCTTCAGGGTAAAGTGGCGTTAAATTATCAAAATTTATTCTTTGTTTTGTTTTCTGTGCGTCTTCAAAGTTTATTTGATCAATTTTTGTAATCGCAAAATATCTTTCGGTTTCTCTTGGCGATCTCATTTGGCCTTCGACGGTATCTCCTGTTCTTAGACTGTTCTGTTTTATTTGCGATGGTGAAACATATATATCATCTGGTCCAGGAAGATAATTTGCATCAGGGGAGCGTAGAAATCCGAATCCATCTTGGAGTATCTCCAAGACTCCTTCGCCAAAAATCGCATCGTTGTTTAATGCCATTTGCTTGAGAATAGAAAAAATCATATCCTGTTTTCTTAATGTTCCAGCATTTTCTATCTTTAGATCTTCAGCTATTTTGAGGAGGTCAGAAGGATTTTTGGATTTGAGGTCTTTTAAGTGCATAATTCTTTGGGAAAGAAGAAGAACTTTGGTTATATTTCATTAGGTGTGCGTTGTCAAACACTAGGTTTAAAAACCACCAAAAATATTATTATTAAAAATAACAACGTTGGCACCTCATTAATCCACCTAAAAAATTCTTCTTTTTTTACGTTCATCTCCTTTTCAAATTCTTTTCTCACTCTAGCACAATACATATGAAAAGCTGACATAAAAAATACTGCTAAAAACTTGAGGTTCAACCAAAATTGGTCGAATATTTCTTGATGAACCACCAAGGAAACGCCAAAAATCCATGTGAGTATCATCGAAGGGTTCATTATAAATTTCATCAATTTCTTTTCCATGACAATGAATGTTTTATATTCTGTCGAACTTTTCTTAGATTTAGAATGATAAACATATAATCTTGGGAGATAGAATAATCCGGCCATCCACGTTGTAACAAAAACGAGGTGGAAGAATTTGAGTATATTGTAATAGTCAATCTCCATTTTTTACTTTTTTATTATATATCTTTTGACTAAATGTTCAAACAAGTCTATGTGTTCTTTGTCATCGTTCAAACAAGGAATTGTTAAAAACTTGTCACCTCCATTGGCGATAAAACTATCTTTTCCCTGAATAGAAATTTCTTCTAGTGTTTCAATGCAATCCGAAGCAAAGCCTGGACATATAACCAAAATTTTCTTTTTCCCTTCTTTTGGAAGTGTTTCTATTGTTTTATCCGTGTATGGTTGTAACCACTCGTCCGGTCCAAACCTTGATTGGAAAGTTGTTATAATTGGAATTTTAATTTTTAGTTTTTCCTTTAGCAATCTAGACGTTTTTTGGCAATAGCAATGATAAGGATCTCCTTTGTCAAAATATTTTTTCGGTATACCATGATATGACGCAATAATTGTATCAGGTACCCACGTGAGTTTATTAATTGTTTTTTCTACACTTTTAGCCAGCGCAGCAATATACAACGGCTCTGATTCATAATGAGGAATTATTTGGAGGCTTGGTTGCCATCTCATTTTCATTAGTGACCTGTAAACTTCATCACATACAGTTGCAGTTGTTGCAGCAGCGTATTGAGGGTAAAGAGGAAGCACGATCAACTCTTGGCAACCAACTGTTTGAAGTTCTTGTAATTTTAATTTAATAGATGGATTCCCGTAGCGCATCGCATATTCTATACAAATATTTTTATCAGTGATTCTCTCTTTTAACTTTGTTGTCTGCACTTTTGTATAATATCTTAAAGGAGATATATTCTGTTTCATCATCCAAATTTCTTTATATGCCTTGGCTGTTTTAGATGGCCTAAACGTTAAGATAAATATATTTAGTATTACTTGCCAAAGAATCGGGTTTACCTCTATCACTCGTTTATCCGACAAAAATTCTTTTAAGTATTTTCTAATATCCCACCAACTTGTAGAATCAGGTGTACCTAAATTTACTAATAATATGCCTGTTTTCTGATTAGGTAGATTTGGATGATTATCTGGAAGATTCATATTTCCTTACGATGCTTATTAGTTTTTCTACATTCTTTACATTAGTATTAGGTAAAACTCCATGTGACAAATTGAAGATATGTTTATTATCGCTGAAATTTTTGAGAACATCTACAACTTTTTTTTCCATGTATTTGCCCCCTTCTAATAACACTAACGGACTTAGATTTCCTTGGACTGTGATTCCTTTCTCGGCTGCCGTTGTTAACAAATCTTTAGGGAAATCTTCGTCCAATGACAAGACATCACATTCTACGTGCTCAAGGAATATTCTATAATTTAGTTTAGATCCTCTTGGAAAATGTATTACCTTTATTTTTCTTGCAAACCTCTTGATTTCTTTACTTATTTTTGCATTAGGTTTAACTATAAAGTCTACATATTCCTCCTTCTCGAGTAGCCCTGCCCAAGATTCGAAAATCTGTATATAATCTGCACCACTCTCTACTTGCTTTTTCAAATACTCAATTGATAACTCTGTTAATATCTCCATTAATTCACATGCCTTTTTTTTGTTTTCTTTAATAAAACTTTTTATTCGAAGATGACTTTTAGAAGAGCCTCCTTCTATCATGTAATTCAGAACCGTAAAAGGTCCTCCACAAAAACCTATAAGTTTCTTATCTTGCTTGTTAGATTTAAGAATTTGTAAAGTTTCAAATATGTTAGAGATTTTATCAAGACACCTATTCATATTGTGATAGCTTAAATCTTTTTTAGAATTTATTTTATTTAACCAAGGTCCATGATTTTTTAGGAATGTAACTTTTTGGCCAAGAGCATAAGGAATAACCAAAATATCTGCAAAGAGGATAATGAAATCTAAATCAAATCGTTTAATAGGTTGAAGGGATATTTCTGAAGCTAATGACGGATCAAAACATACCTTCAAGAAATCTGTATGAACAGATCTTATCTTTTTATACTCAGGCAAATAACGTCCAGCTTGTCGCATAAACCAAATTGGAGTTTTATTAACACTATTCATCTACAAATTATAAATTTATATATATAAGGTTGTTGTTGTTGTTGTACATATAATTACGTTGATAAACCTTATTAACAGATTACCCACAAGAAATGAAGTAATAACTTTGTTAATAAATTGTAGATAATTATAAAAAGCGCAACAAAAGTTCGAAAAAAAGGTGGATAAAAAAAAGAAGAATTGTGTGAACAATAAAGTTGATACATTATTAACATTATAAAGAAGTGTATAAGTTTAATAATAACTTGAATTAAATTAAAAAAAAATGCCAGCAACGAAGTTATCAACAAATCAAACTAAAGTTATACTAGCTTCAGCGAGTCAGATTAGAAAACAAATGATTAAAAAACATTTTAAGAACATCATATTTAAAGACCACTTGGTTAACGAAGAAAAAATTAAAAACCAGATAAAGAGCCCAAAGCAATTAGTATCCACTTTGGCCAGGGAAAAGGTAATCTCTATTAAACATTTATTTACAAAGGAAATAATAATTGGCGCGGACCAAATTTTAGTTTGTAACGAGAAAATTTTCAGTAAACCCAAAGACCTAGGCGAAGCGAAACAAAATCTACTAGTGTTGAAAAATAAAACCCATATCTTGTTAAGTTCAATTTATGTAATGAAAGATAATAAATTTTATTTCAAAAAAACAAAGAAAGCTGAATTATTTTTTAAAGACATTTCAATCAGTAAAATTGAACATTATATGAAAACAAACCATAAAACAGTTTTGTCAACTGTTGGATCATATAAAATTGAGGACAATGATAAGTACAATTTCTTAAAAATAGTAAGTGGCGATATGGAAACAATTTTAGGCTTCCCGATTGCTAACTTCATAAGGAAAATAAATGAAGAAAAATAAATTGTATGTAGTTGGCAACCCCATAAAACATTCTAAGTCACCCTTAATTCATAATTTTTGGATTAAAAAATACTCAATTAACGCTACTTATAATAAATTAAAAGTAACGCATGAGGAAATTTTTGGACTCATCAATGACCTAAAAGCTGACAGAATTCACGGACTAAATGTTACGATACCATACAAACAAATAATGTTAAACTTTGTGGATGAAATTGAACCTTCTGCTCTAAAAAGTAAGGCTATAAATACAGTCTACAAAATAGGGAAGAAAATAGTAGGAGCTAATACGGATGGTTTTGGGTTTATTTCTTCTCTAAAAAATGATCTTAATTATAAGATAAAGAAAAATTCTAATATTCTTTGTATTGGATCCGGCGGCGCGGCCTATGGAATAATTTCTAGTCTATTAGAATACAAACCAAGATTAATAGAAATAATCAATCGGACAGAATCATCAGGACTTGACTTAGTAAGACACTTTAAGAAATACAGCGCAGATAAGATTTTAATTTCCCGGCCATGGAGATATAACCCATGCAAATCAATAAATTTATTGATTAATACGTCTGCATGTGGAATGGAAAAGAATGATAAATTTGAGATTGATCTTGGTTCCTTGTCAAAAGATGTGTTGGTTTATGACATAATTTATAACCCAAGAAAAACAACTCTAATGAAACAGGCTGAAGTTAAAGGACTGCGAAATACAAATGGAATTTTCATGCTTATAAGACAAGCAGCAGAATCATTTAATAAATGGTTCGGGATAAAACTTAATGATTCCGACATAGAAGAAGCAATAAAAATACTGGGAGATAAATTGTGATTAAAATTGCAATAACTGGAAATATTGGAACTGGAAAATCTACAATATCCAACATCATTAAAGCTTTTGGATTTAAAGTGTTTGAGGCGGATAAAGAGGTTAAAGTGGCAATGAGGCAAAAAAATTTAATTTCTAAGATCAAAAAAGAATTTCAGCCTAAAGTTTTAGGTTTGATTAAATATAACAAGATTGATAGGAAAAAATTAGGAGACTTCATTTTTTCAGACAGTAAAGAATTAAAAAAATTAGAAGATATTATACACCCAGAAATATGGGACAGAAAAACTAAATTCTATGAGAAAAATCGCAAAGAAAAAGCTGTCTTTTTAGATATTCCTCTATTGTTTGAGAAAAAACTACAAAAAAAGTTTGACTATATAATTTATACCTATGTCTCCCTTAAGATTCAAAAAAAAAGAGTTTTAAAGAGAAAAGACATGAATGAAGCCAAATTTTCTCACATCATTAAAAATCAAAATAAGTTAAAAAAATCTCAAGTCAAATTTATTTCTTTAAATCTTAATACTGAGCAAGATTTAGAAAAAATACAAATTAAGATCAAACGTTTTGTGGAGAAGACCGTGAACCTAAAAATTGAAGTAAATTAAATAAAAGAAAAAAAGACGAAGACCAGCTACCTGAAATTAACTCTTTCTTACAAATATATAATTTCTTAATTATAGCCTCTAACTCATTAGCAGATAAATTTATTATTTGTTCTTCAAACATAGAGATGTTTTTGAAAAAAACAGGTGGTTTTAGTTGCCTAATGCTTTGTTTAATATCGAGGCCTTCACTAACTTTCTTCTTCACGGATAGCAACCTGAAAAAGTGTTCAAGTAAAAAGCTGACAAGTTTTATATTTTCAGATCCAAAATCAGTGAACCTATTATAGTTTTTTACGAAATCTTTTGTATATTTAGATGCCAGTGAGAATATAAAGGCAGTCTGATCATTAACTAAAGATTCAGAGAGATAAGAAAGCATAAAGTCTACCGACTTTTGACCTTTAAGGTTTTTATGAAGTATAATTATCTTCTCAAGCTCATTCTTTATTTCCAATCTTTGACTAGAAAGGTGTTCGCAAAGTACTATGATTTCTGATTGTGTTGGATGGATATTTGCACTTTTTAAGTATTTTCTCACAAACGTAATCTTCTCTAGTTTGCTCTCTTCATAACAAGGAACCGAAATTGCAGTTTTACTACTTTCAAAAAAAAATCTTACGTTCGACTTAGGACTTAATTGATCAGACTTAATTATAATTAATATATTATCAAGATTTATATTTGAAATATTTGAAACTAACTCCTTGCTCAATTTTTCATTGCTTAGATTAAAACATAACAGTGTATTACTGCAAAAGATGTTTGGAGCAGATTTTTCATGAAAAATCTGAGATAACTGTCCTTTTTTTATTTCATCTAAATAAAAATTAATTACCTCTAGTTCATGCTCTTCTTTATTTAAATCTATGGTATGCCTCGCACAGTCGTCAACTTTTCCAAAGTTTGAACCATGAAATAAAAAAAGTTTGGACGTTTTAAAATCAATCAAGTTTTTTTCAAAATTTTCAAATTTAACAATCATGGACGTGGCTTTCTTAAGAAAGCACCTGCAACAATTAAATCAGCAATATCATTAGACAAAGATTTAACAAGTTTTTTTGATGTGTCTTCCATAGAAAGAATATTGGCGTAATTGTTTTTTGTGTAGTTAAAGCTAGCGGTATTTTCAAGTCTTCCGGATGTTAGTGTTCCCAATTTATCGTAAAAAATATAGTTTGCTTCGATTATAAGCATTTGAGCGTCGGAGCTAAGATCTTTATTGATTCCCATGCTAGCAATATTTCGATTTAAAGAAACTACCAACTTTAAATTAGAAGCTTTGGAGTTCTTTGAATTTATTCTTTGATTAAGAAGTAACTTCATCTCGGATACATTATTTTCAAATTTACCTTTGGATTTGACAATTATTTTGACGTTATGTGGGTGATAGAAATTACTTTGTTTATAAAGAGGTTTAAACGCACATGCGTAGGTCATAAGAATGATTGAAAAGAAAGTAAAAATTTTTTTTTTCATATTACAAAGTTAATTATCTTATTTGGCACAAATATTATTTTTTTAGCCTTGGCAATATCGATATCATAATTTAATTCTCTAGAATTTATAGTTTTTATCAAATCATCTTTTTTGATATTTTCCTCAACATTAATTATACCTTTTTTCTTTCCATTAACTTGTATTACTATGGTAACATCTTTTATTGAGGATTTCTTATTGACTGCTTTAGGCCATTCCAAGTCTTCAATAAGCTTTTTTAATCCTGAGTTATATGCAATTTCTTGGGCAAAATGAGGTGTTATTATATAAATTAACCTAAGATATATTGACCAACAGAAATTAAATATGTCTTCCCCAACTTTTGATTTTGTTAGTAGATTGGAAAGCCCTCTTAACTTTGCTATAGCTTTATTAAATCTGTAGTTCTTTATATCATCTGAAAAATCGCGGATGGTTATGTTAGTAAAATCATAAACTTTTTCTTCTTCAAGTGATAGTTTATCGTTTTTTATCTCAAGAGAGAATTTAAGTTTTGTAGACAGTAAGATGTAGACTTTATCCAAATACTTATTCATTGCTTTTATTCCATCGATTGACCATTCTAAATCTCTTTCCGGTGGTGAATCTGAAATCATAAAAAGCCGAGCTGTATCTGCCCCAAAACTTGATATAATTACATCAGGGTCAACAATATTTTTTTTGGATTTACTCATCTTTTCTGATCGTCCTTTAATAAGCTCAATTTTTTTATCTCCAACTTTTATCCAAAAAGAATTCTTTTCACTATTGACCTCATGTGGTTCAACCCACTTATTATCCTTTGTTTTAAAAGTTTCGTGACAGACCATTCCTTGTGTGATTAGTTTGTTAAATGGTTCCTTGGGAATTTTAAACCCACAGATCTTTAATGCCCTTGCAAAAAATCTCGAATATAGTAAATGAAGAATTGCATGTTCAACACCTCCAATATAATGGTCAACTGGCATCCAATAGGACGCCTCATTTGTTTCAAATGGCTCCTTAAGAGCCTTTGGCGAACAAAATCTTAAGAAGTACCAAGAGGAGTCGAAGAAAGTATCAAGTGTGTCGGTTTCCCTAATTGCATTCATACCGGTTTTAGCACATTTTGTGTGTTTCCAGCTAGGATGATGTTGAAGTGGGTTTCCTTGTTTATTTAAATCAATATCTTTTGGGAGTTTTACAGGCAATTCATTTTCATCAACAGGCATTATTTTTCCATCTTCTCTATAAATTATTGGTATTGGGCACCCCCAATATCTTTGTCTTGAGACTCCCCAATCCTTTAATTTAAATTTTGAACATTCTTTACCAACTCCCCGCTTAATAATTTCTTTAATTATGACTGCTCTAGCTTCATTTATTTTTCTTTGGTTAAGAAACTGAGAATTGATTAGCTCGTCATCATCGCTAGTTTGACAGTATGGCAGTTTTTCATTTCGAGTTTTTATAATACTTTGGATTTTTAGATTATATTTTTTTGCAAAAATGAAGTCTCTTTCATCATGAGCAGGACATCCAAAAATAGCACCATTCCCATAATTAATTAACACATAGTTAGAAAAAAAAATTGGCAATTTCTTATTTTTTATGAAAGGGTGATCGACAAATATTTCAGTATTAAAACCAATTTTGTCTTGATCGGGATTTTTGAGTTCCTGCATTTTAAGACATTTGTTTCTAAACGCCGAGAATAGCTCATTATCTGTAAATTTTGATGCTAGAGAATGTTCGATTGATAGTGCCAAAAAACTTGCTCCAAAAATTGTTTCTGGCCGTGTGGTGAAAACATTAATGGATGATTTAGAACCAGATAATTTAAATTCAATTTCCACCCCATTCGAGACACCTATCCAGTTTTTTTGCATTAGTTTAACTTTTTCTGGCCAATTTTTTAATATATCAAGATCATTTAAAAGCTCATTTGAGTATTTAGAAATATTGAGAAACCACTGTGAAAGCTTTTTTTTCTCAACAAGAGCCCCTGACCTCCAACCCCTTCCGTCAATAACTTGTTCATTAGCTAGAACAGTTTTGTCTATTGGATCCCAGTTGACAAAGCTATCCTTCTTGTAAATCAATCCATTTTCAAAAAATTTTATAAAAATTTGTTGTTGATGCCGATAATATTCTTCGCTACATGTGGAGATTTCTCTGTCCCAATCAATAGACAGGCCTATTTTCATTAGTTGAGACTTCATGTTAATAATATTGTTTTCAGTCCATTCTTTTGGGTTGACATTATTTTCTATTGCAGCGTTCTCTGCAGGCATCCCAAAACTATCCCAACCCATAGGATGCAAAACATTAAAACCTAATAATCTATAAAACCTTGCTGTTACATCTCCAATTGTATAATTTCTCAGATGCCCCATATGAATTCTACCTGAAGGATAGGGAAACATTTCAAGCACAAAGAATTTTTTTTTATTTAAATCGACATCTGATTTGTATGTTTTTTTTTCAATCCAATAGCTCTGCCATTTTTTTTCTATTTCTGAAGGGTTATATTTTTTCATTTTCTTTTTTAAAATAATTAATTGCTCCAAAACCATAAAGATTTTTGTTTTTTAAAAACTTAAAATTATCATGGTTTACTCCTCCTAATGCAAAAATTACCCTTTGTTTAAAAAAAAGACAAAGAGAAATAAAAATATAATTACTTAAGGGTTTCTTAGTTGGATATGATGTAGTTCTGTATGCAGGTGATAGGAAAATAAGATCCACAAACTTTTTTGCAAGGTGAGCTTCTTTAAAACCATGCACTTTAGACACTATAAGATATTTTTTGTATGATTTTTTTGTGAAGTTGTTGGTTGTTTTTTTATTGAGATCAATGATGACCCCGAATGCTTTGTATTTATTTGCCCAAAATGGTGAAAAAGGAATAATGAATTTAATATTTTTTTGTCTACATAAACTTACATAAGGTTGAATTCTAGGGAGAAATTGATTTGATTCAAGGTTTTCACTGAAAAAAACAACTCCCATCTTACTAGTGATATCACTCAAGGTTTCATGGTCTGAATAAACATCAGGATCAAAAAAGAACCATTTTTTAGGAATGGTAGAATTTTTATTTTTATTTTGGTAATACATATTTATGAATAAAATTTTATCAAATTATGGAGAGATTATAAAACAAATTGACTTCTATAAAAATAAATTTGCTCAGAAATACGATACACCTCAACTAATTGCAGTTTCTAAAAGATTTTCCAAAGATAAAATTCAGGTTTTAGTAGATTCCGGACATAAAATTTTTGGTGAAAATAAAGTTCAAGAAGCTCAATTAAAATGGTTGGATCTTAAAAATAAAAATACTGAAAAAAATCTTGAATTGCATTTGATTGGCCCTCTTCAATCAAACAAAGTGAACTTAGCTTTGGATGTCTTTGATGTTATCCAAACCTTAGACAGAGAAAAGATTGGATTAAAAATAAAAAAATATCTTGACGAGAAAAACATTTCAAACTCCAAGAGATTTTTAATCCAGGTAAACATAGGCGAAGAAAAACAAAAAAATGGTTTGGAGATTGGGTTAACGAAACAGTTTTTTGAATGGTGTTCTAAGGATCTTAAGTTGAATATAATTGGATTAATGTGTATTCCCCCTATCAATGAAGTTCCAGAGCCTTTTTTCAAAAGACTCAGAAATTTGTGTAATGAGCTAGGCCTTAAACATGCCAGTATGGGGATGACAAGTGATTTTAAATCTGCAATCCAAAATGGAGCAACCTTTATTAGAATTGGAACAGGAATATTTGGTCCCAGGGACTAATAGATTAATAACTTTGAATAAGGCTTTATTGTACCCAGTATTTCAATTATTTTTTCTTTTTCAAATGCCAAACAACCATCCGTATATCTTTTCTTTGCGTCACAGCAATGAATAAAAATTGCACTTCCTTTATATTTTCTAGTAGGATCAGTGTTGAAATTTAAAGTTATAAATATGTCATAAAGATGGTCATCTCTGTAAAGCTTTTCACAAGTGTAATTATTTTTTTCTCCTCGATGTTGATTGTAAAATCTACTTTTTGAATCAACACACCAAAATGAATTTTTGTAAATCTTTTTCATAGGAAGATTCACATTCAATAGTTTTATCTTGTCAGGTCTATAAAATACCTCAGAAAATGTGAAAGTTCCTGTTGGTGTTCTCTTGTCACCTTCACGAATTTTTTTTCCAATACCATTAACTCCAACAAAACATTTAATTTCAGTCCTTTTGTGAATTAGAACTGCAATATTTTTTTTTTTGTTTTAAAAACTCTAAGATTTGTCACTATTAAAAGAATATGTCAAAAACCTTTAATATTACAACTATATTTACAAGTAATGCAGTGTTTGATCAATTGAAGAAACTTCTAAATAAAGAAGGTTTTCAGATAACAAGGGAATCGGACATAAAAAAAATTGAAAAAAAAAAGCATTCACTTTTTATAATTGAAACAAATTCAAAGAAAGAGTTTCAGGAAATATTAAGTTTGATTAAAACAAAATTAACTGATTCACAAGTAGTTTGTATTTTAAAAGAAAAGTTTGAAACTACATTTAATTATAATAATTTAAAGATTATAACGCAGCCTTTGGAATTTGATGATTTGTTGAGAAACCTAAGAATACTTAAAAAGAATTTAAATGATAACGAAACTAAGGTTAAGTTTGGCGATTTACTCTACCACGCCACAAATTCAAAATTTATTGACAAAAGAGATGGTAACACTATCAAGTTAACTGATTTAGAGAACAAATTAATATCTTTTATACTCAATAAAAATCAAGGGTGTAGTAAATCAGAAATTCTTAAAAATGTTTGGAAGCATAGCACCAAACTTGATACACACACAATGGAATCTTTAATATATCGATTGAGAAGAAAAATTGAAAATGACCCCAATAAGCCAAAAATTTTGGTACAGATAAAAAAATTGTATTTCTTAAAGACCAGTTAATATATTTGGAACGGTATCTTTCTCGGATCTTCAGATTCAATATCAAAAAGTCTTGGCGACAAAGTATTATTTAGATTAAGTTTATCAAAGAAAACCTCGGTTTTTGTTTTATCAGTCTTAAATATAGTCCACTTTTTCATGACAAAAGGCTTGGTCTCAAATAAGATTTTAATAAAACCTTTATCTTTAAATTTTGAGCTAGCGATACTAATTGAAAGAGTGTTTTCCTTTTCAACTAAGTCTAAAATCTGTATGTCATTCAGACTTAATTTCTTGAAAAGCAAAACATTTAGTGGCACTTCATTTAAACTATGAAAACTTATGCTTTTTAACTCTTTATTAATTGAAGCAAGACGTTTTGAATCAGAAATCAACAACAATGGAATTTGATCATATTCAACTCTAAACTTTCCTGGTCTAGAAACAAATAAGTTTCCGGATAGCACATCGCCATTATTATTAATCTGAATAAAGCTTGAACTAAGTGAAAAAAAATTTTCAAGATAATTAACAACTCTGGTTCTATTTACATTGCTAAAAGCGTCCATATGTATAAATATATATATTATAATAATGAATATTATTTTTTTAAACATGAAAGCATCATATACGAACTTATTAAATCTGTATAATTCGAGATTAATTTTATTACTTACAATTTTTACTATCTCGGGATGTCAGATAAACCAGTCTGTAAATATAATAAAGGAACAAATTTTTTCAGATTCAGAAGATAATATTCTAGAAACAAATACGCTTGAAAAAGTTGAAATAAAGAATAATGAAATAGATACCGAAAAATCAAACCAAGGTAAAAACCCAGAAAAAGTTTTTTCAAAAGAACCCAAGTCTGAGACTTCTGACTTGCTGAATGAGAGGATGTCAAGCCCCAACCAAGATCTAGCATTTAAAGAGTTGGGCAAAGCAAGAGATACAGATAGTAAGATAATTTCTTTTTTCACGAAAATATTTAATGATAAAGAAGTCGTAGATCAAGAAAATTTTGAAAAGGAATCATCGCAAATTAAAAATGATAAAAAGAAAGACTCTTTAACCAAACAAGAAGAGGTGGATGAAAAAACCATAGGTATGAACGACGAAGATGAAAGTTTTTTCACAAATCAAAACGAGAGTAAGGAAGAAGAATTATCTGAAGAGTTTGCTAATGAAGATATGTCTGATGAGGAAGAAGAACTTGAAGAGGTTGATGAAAAGTCAAAAAAAACAAATGATAAATTTTCTTTTTTAAATATTAAACCACCAAAACTTAAAGAAAGAAAAGCTAAGAGAGATAATTTAGTTGGTTTGCTTCTTCCTTTGACTGGAGAAAAAAGTGCAGCAGGAAATTTGGTAGTAAATTCTTTAAGATACAGCACGCTATTAAAGCCTAACCAATTAAATTTCAAAATATTTGATACAAAAGGCACGCCTAAAGGTGCGGTGAGTGCAGCCAAAGAAGGCTTAACGAACGGTGTGAAAACATTTATTGGTCCAATTTTTTCTGATGAAACTAGGGAGGTTAAAGACTTTTTTAAAAATAGAAAAAATTTAACTTTTTTTAGTCTCTCACCTGATTTGAATAATGTATCTGATAATGTAATTGTTTCTGGCCAAAATCCTGACGACCAAATCTCATGTATTGTTAAACATATAATAGAAGTAAATAACGAAAAAATTCTTCTTATTTATCATGCTGATAAATATGGTTATGTCATAAGAAATAGTTTTAGTAAATATTCTAGTTATTTCGGAGCCAAAGAACCAAATTTTGTAGAGTATTTTGAGGTTGAGCAAAACATTAATTTAAATGATGAGATTAGAAAAATAAGTAGATTTAAGGAGAGAAAAGTTAGACTTAAAAACGAGATAGATAAAATAAAAGATAATGAGAATTTGGAAGATGCATTTAAAAAAAGGCAAATTAAACTCCTTGAAAGAAAACTTACTTTGGATTCCCCGTTTGACTCCATAATAATAGCCTCAGAAGGTGATAAATTGCTAGAGATTCTCTCACATTTAGCCTTTTATGATATAAACTCAGAAAATACAAACATATACGGCACTAGCTTATGGGAAGATTCAGAGAAAAAGGACAGTGCATTTAAAGGTGCAATTTATGCATCAAGTCTGAAAGAAAAGAAAGGTGAATTCACCCAGAGTTTTAAAAATATCTTCTCGAGGGACCCAATGTCATTCAATTTCCATATGCATGATCTATTAGACTTAGTTCAAAATTATAAGATAATGGAAGACGGAGAAAAGGAAAAAATTGTTTTTTATGGAGAATTTAGCAATAGTAAGATCGAGGCAGGACTTTTGCAAAGAGAAATTTTTTTAAAAAAGATCAAAAATAATAAGCGAACTGAAGAAGTTTTTAACTGTCGATTAAATGTGATCTAATTAATTTTTTAAGTGCGATGCTTCTGTGATCAATTATTATTTTCTTAGCATGTGGAATTTCGGCAAAAGTTTTTTTTGATCCTAACGGTATAAAAAAAGGATCATATCCAAAACCGTTATCTCCCTTGGGAGGCCATACAAGGCTACCTTCTATTTTCCCTTCATATGAAAAGATGATTTTTTTGGTAAATTTTATTGAAAGGCTGCATACGAAGCTTGCAGAATAATCAGCCGATTTATTCTTTTTAACATCATGATAAATCTTTTCCATTGCATTAAACCACCCACCACATTTTTTTTGAAATCGTGCCGAATAAATTCCCGGCCTGCCATTAAGACTGTTAACACACAAACCAGAATCATCAGAAATTGCCATATAATTATTTGGAATGTTTTTAACTTTTATTAAAGAATTCTCTTTAAAGGTTTTTCCGGTTTCCTCTACGTCTTTTATATTAAGTCCAGCTGCTGTTATTATATTTAGTCCATATTTTGATAATAGAGATTTAAATTCTTTGATCTTACCTTTATTGTAACTTGCTATTACAATTGTGTCTCCTCTATTGATTTTACTTAATTGCATTTTCTTGTATTAAAAATATTTTTTTGACCACTTTTTTTGATTTTTCAATCATTTCATTTACGGACGCATAATCAAAGGTAGTTTCTTCACCTGAAATTTGAATTTCTGAGAAACCAGAACTTCTAGAAATCACTAAATTTGCATCAACCTGTGCTGAAGAATCTTCAATATAATCTAAATCCACTAGAACCTTATCATTTACGATTCCGCATGAAATAGCTGCAATGTAATCGTTTACAGGATTTATTGAAATAATGCCTTTATTAATAAATTTTCTTAATGCCAAATTCATAGCCACAAAACCCCCGGTAATACTTGCCGTTCTCGTCCCTCCATCAGCTTGAATAACATCACAGTCTACGGTTATCTGAAAACCATCAATTTTTTTGAGATTAACAACAGATCTTAATGATCTTCCAATTAATCTCTGAATCTCAACGGTTCTTCCACTCTGTCTTCCAATTTTTGATTCTCTTTTATTTCTTGTGTTAGTTGAACCAGGCAACATTCCATACTCTGCAGTTATCCAACCAGTTTTTTTATCCTTCAACCACCTGGGAGTGTCATCTTCAATACTTGCAGTACAAAGAACCTTTGTCATTCCATAACTAATCAAACAAGACCCATGAGCATTTTTGTTAATACCCGCTTCAATGGCTATCTCTCTAGATTCATCATTTTTCCTGTTGAATTTTCTCACACCAAAATATAACTTAGATTAAGTTATGTATTATTAATGATTATGGAAAAAAAAGACAATCCCAAAGTTTTAAAAAACAAATCAACTGGCTCTAAACAATCTTATATTTTTGATTTAGACCAAAGATCAAAAAAAATATTTAGATTAATAGTAAACGATTTTCTTAAAGATGGAAAACCTGTGGGTTCAAGGAAATTGTCTATAAAGATGGGAGAGAAATTATCTGCAGCCTCAGTTAGGAACGTAATGTTTGATTTACAAGAGGCGGGACTCTTGAGGTCTAATCATACCTCGTCAGGAAGAATTCCCACAGACCTGGGGCTTAGATTCTTTGTTGATGGTTTGTTGCAAGTTGGAAGAATAACAAATAACCAATGTACCGAAATACAAAAAGTCATAAACAGTCAATCTCAGAATGTTGAAGAAATGTTTAGCGAAGCTAGTTCTCTTTTATCTGGTTTACTTGATTGTGCAGGTGTGGTTTTAGCGCCAAAGTTAGAAGGATTTATAAAGCACATTGAGTTTGTACCTGTTAGCAATGAAAAAGCTCTTGTTATTCTCGTAACTGACTCCGGTATCATTGAAAACAGAATTATTAAGGTTCCAAAAGGCCTACCTACCTCTTTGTTGGTAGAAACAACAAATTATTTGAATTCAATTATCAAAGGTAAAACTCTCAAAGAAAGTAAAAAAATAATAAGCACGCAAATAAAAGACGATCGGAAGGATATCGACAAAGCTACAAAAAATCTCATCAATCAGGGATTTGCATGTTGGGATGATGCAAGTAAAAAAAATAAACTTATAGTTACTGGCACATCAAAACTCTTGGAAGATGTTAAAGCCATGGAACAGCTGGAAGATGTAAGGGTTTTAATTGAAAAGTTAGAAAATAAAAAAAATTTAGTTGGTGTAATTGATGAAACTCTTCAAGCTGAAGGTTTGCAAATTTTTATTGGTTCTGAAAATAACCTTTTTGGTCTTACAGGATGTTCAACAATTATTAGCCCTTTTAAAAATAAAAAAAAAGAAATAATCGGTGCAATTGGTGTTATTGGTCCTATGAGAATAAATTATGCTAAAATAATTCCTGTTGTTGACTATACTGCCAAACTAATTGGCGAAAAGTTTGAAATTAAATAAGAAATAGATCAAGGGAGAGTATATGAACAAATCTAATATAAAAAATGAAAATGAAAAAAAGATGGATAAAGCAAATGAAAAAGACGAAACAAAAAAGGTAAATAAAACTTCGAAACCTGAGCGCGATTCTTCAATTACAAATGAAAAAATAGTTGCAGACTTAAAAATTAAGCTCAAACAAACCGAAGACAAGCTCTTGAGAGAGTTAGCGGAAAATGACAATTTAAGAAAAAGACATGAAAAGGAATCTCGAGAGAACCTAAAGTATGCAATTAGAAATTTTGCAGGTGATCTTTTAAGTGTAACTGATAATTTGCAAAGGGCACTTAGTTCAATTTCTAAAGATGATGTTGCAACAAACCCAAAATTAAAAAATCTTATTCTAGGACTTGAAGCAGTTGAAAAAGAGATTTATGAGATTTTTGAAAAAAATGGCGTTAAAGGATTTGATTCTTTTGAAAAAAAGTTTGATCCAGAAATGCATCAGGCTGTCTCAAAAAAAAATAGTGATTATCCCGAGGGCATAGTTGTTGAGGAATTAGCAAAAGGATTTATGATAGGTGATCGTCTGCTAAGACCAGCGATGGTTGTTATTTCTTCGGGAAAGCAAAAAGATTAGTACACACCTATAATTGGAACATTCGATTAGTAATATTTATTCTGCAGTCAACGGGAAAACAACTGTATTTTAACTTGTCAATAATATTGTTTTTGATAATCTTTGAATATTTTTGATGATTAAAAGGATGTTTTTTACATATTTATAACCTCTTTTAACTGAAATCAAAACCTATTTGCTTATATTTTGCATTTTTAATTTAAAAGGAACATCATATCCGTCTATTCTTGGATAAAAGAATGGAAATTCTGATATTATATTTGAAAGATGTTTTGCTTAAAATAATTTAGGTAAGGATATCTATTGAATAAAAAAAAATCATTTTTTCCTTGATTTCCAGTATGTTTTTATAATATAAAATAACTAGCTTTATAAACAATTATTGCGCAATGCCTTAATGGGTTGCCCAATAGTTCTGTCCATTTAAATTTTAGGAAGAAAAGGAGCGTAATATGGCAGTAATAGGTATCGACCTCGGCACAACAAATTCATGTGTAGCCATCATGGATGGCAAAGAACCCAAAGTAATAGAAAATGTCGAAGGAGCAAGAACAACCCCCTCAATGGTTGCATTTGCCGAAAACAATGAACAGTTAGTTGGACAATCTGCTAAAAGACAAGCTGTAACAAACCCGGAAAAAACCTTGTTCGCAATCAAAAGATTGGTTGGGAGAAGGATGAGTGATCCATCTGTAAAAAAAGATCTAGAGATTTTACCATACAAAATAACCTCAGGTGAAAATGAAGATGCTTGGATCTCAATTGACGATAAGAAATACTCACCTAGCCAGATAAGTGCAATGATTTTGCAAAAAATGAAAGAAACTGCTGAAAAATTTCTTGGTAAGCCTGTTAAAGAAGCAGTTATAACTGTGCCAGCATACTTCAACGATGCTCAAAGACAAGCAACAAAAGATGCTGGTAAAATAGCTGGTTTGGACGTTAAAAGAATTATTAACGAACCAACTGCCGCAGCCCTTGCATATGGTTTGGACAAAAAGAAGACAGGAACAGTCGCAGTATATGATCTAGGAGGAGGAACTTTTGATATTTCAATTTTGGAAATTGGTGATGGAGTGTTTGAAGTAAAGGCAACAAATGGAGATACAAAACTTGGTGGAGAAGATTTTGATAATGTTTTAATAGACTACTTTGCATCAGAGTTTAAAAAAGAACAATCAATTGATCTCAAAAAAGACAAGTTAGCTCTTCAACGACTAAAGGAAGCGGCGGAAAAAGCTAAAATTGAGCTATCTACAACGCCACAAACAGAAGTTAATTTGCCGTTTATTACGGCCGATGCTTCAGGACCGAAACATTTAAATATTAAACTCTCAAGGTCTAAATTTGAAACATTAGTCTCTGATCTTATAGATAGATCTATTGAACCTTGTAAAAAGGCTCTGAAAGATGCCGGTTTGAGTGCAGGTGAAATTCATGATGTAATTTTAGTTGGCGGAATGACAAGAATGCCAAAAGTAATTGAGGCTGTGAAAAATTTTTTTGGTAAGGAGCCAAATAGAAGTGTAAACCCTGATGAGGTGGTTGCCTTAGGTGCTGCTGTTCAGGGGGGAGTTCTATCAGGCGAAGTTAAGGATGTTTTGTTGCTCGATGTTACGCCACTATCCTTGGGAATTGAAACCCTTGGGGGTGTTTTTACAAAGCTTATTGATAAGAACACCACTATACCTACTAATAAGGGTCAAACATTCTCAACTGCAGACGATAATCAATCTGCAGTTACAATCAGAGTCTTTCAAGGAGAAAGACAAATTGCTTCAGACAACAAACTCCTTGGGCAATTTGATTTAGTTGGAATTCCTCCCGCACCAAAGGGTATGCCACAAATAGAGGTTACGTTTGATATAGATGCGAATGGAATTGTTAAAGTGTCTGCCAAAGATAAAGCAACAGGAAAAGAACATCAGATTCAGATAAAAGCTTCTGGAGGTTTATCTGAGGAAGAAATTGAAAAAATGGTTAAAGATGCAGAAGCAAATGCAGATGCCGATAAAAAGAAGCTAGAAGCTATTGAAATAAGGAATAATGCAGATTCAATTATTCATAGCACAGAAAAGAGTCTCAAAGAGCATGGTTCAAAAGTTCCAAAAGAAGATAAAGAAAAAATTGAAAAATCTTTGGAGAGTCTCAAAGAATCCTTTAAGGATGATAAGGTAGATGTCAATGTTTTGAAAGAAAAAACAGATACCTTAATGCAAGATTCAATGAAACTTGGAGAAATCATGTATAAAGAAGCTCAAGAAAAAGCCGATAAAGAAGCTCCAAAGGATTCTCAATCAACCAAAGGCAAAGACAAGAAGAAGCAGAGCAAAAAAGATCCTGATGTAATGGATGCAGACTTTGAAGATGTCACCGAAAAAAAACAAAATAAGGATGATGATAAAAAGGAAAAATCAGCTTAGCCCTTTATTGATATGTCAAAAAGTGATTATTACGATGTTCTGGGTGTTGCAAAGAATTCCGATGCGGCAACAATAAAGAGCTCTTATCGGAAACTGGCAATGAAGTTTCATCCTGATAAAAATCCAGGTAACCAGGACGCCGAGACGAAATTCAAAGAAGTTTCAGAGGCATATGAAGTTCTTTCTAACCCTGAAAAGAAAGAGGCATATGATACTTACGGACATGATGCGTTTTCACAAGGTGGAGGTGGGTACTCTGAGGGGTTTGGAGGAGGCTTTAGTAATTTCTCAGATATATTTGAAGATTTTTTTGGTGATTTTGGTGGCAGACCTTCCAAGAAAAGAGAACAAAGGGGTCAAGATTTAAAATACGAAGTTGACGTTAATTTACGCGAAGCCTATACAGGGAAAAAAAAAGAAATTTCCTTCGATACCTTAATAAGGTGCGATGATTGCAGGGGTTCTGGCTCTGAGAAAGGCAATGGGCTAAGAGATTGTGACGTTTGTGGCGGTTCAGGACGCACAAGAGCTTCACAAGGTTTTTTTACAGTTGAAAGGACCTGCTCTTCTTGTGGTGGCGCAGGACAAGTAATAACTGATCCTTGTAATTCATGTAATGGTGAAGGAAGAAGAAGGAAGAATAGAAAACTTGAGGTGAACATTCCAGCAGGAGTTGAAGACGGAAGTAGAATTAGGCTTTCAGGAGAAGGTGCAATTGGACAGAACGGCTCACCTCCAGGTGACTTGTATTTATTTGTAAGCATGCCTGAGCACCCTATTTTTGGAAGAAATGGAACAGAGATTTTTTGTAACGTTCCGATTTCTATTGTTGATGCATCATTAGGAGGTTCTGTTGAGGTACCAACTGTTTCAGGAGGAAAAGTAAAAGTAAAAGTTCCCGCTGGTTCCCAACACGGTGACCAATTTAGATTGAATGGAAAAGGCATGCCTACAATTAGATCCACATCATTTGGAGATATGATAATCTCTCTGATGGTTGAAATACCAAAAAATCTAACAGAAAATCAGCGAAGATTATTAAAAGAATTTAATGAGGAATTAACTCAAAATAATAGTCCTGAAAAATCAGGGTTTTTCTCAAAAGTCAAAGACTTTTGGGATGGTTTAACCTAAAATTGTGAAATGAAAAAAATAAAAATTGGAATTTTTGGCCCTAACGGTAGAATGGGAAAAGATTTAATAGAACAAATTAAGAGTTTTAATTCATTAGAACTTTCTTTTTTGTGCGAAAAAAAAAATCATACAAATATTGGAAAGAAAATTTCTGGCATTCATATTACAGATAATATTTCTGATTTGATAGAAGCCAGTGATGTGATTATCGACTTTACCATTCCGAAAGCTACTCTTGAATTATTAAAAGTTATGAGCAATTTAAATTCAAAAACAGCATTAGTGACTGGCACAACAGGTTATAGTAAATTGGAGGAAAAAAAATTTCAATCATTAGTAGCTGGGATAACATTATTGCGATCATTTAACATGAGCATAGGAGTAAATCTTTTAAAAAATATAATAAATTTTACTTCAAAAAAGATTGGCTTGGAATCTGATATTGAAATTGTAGAAATACACCATAAAAATAAAAAAGATATACCATCAGGAACCTCAATTTCTTTGGCTCAATCAATAAGAGAGGGAAATGAGAAAATAAATAAGTTTATATATCGGGAAGAAAATAATAATAGGTTAAGAAAAAAGAATGAAATTGGTTTTGCTTCTATCCGAGGAGGAGATGTCATAGGTGAACATTCTGTATACTTTTTTCTTGATGGAGAAAGACTTGAGCTTAAGCATGTTGCCTCAAGTAGGAAAATCTTCTCTGTTGGAGCTTTACAATCAGCAAGTTGGCTTTTCAAGAAAAAACCAGGCTTGTATACAATAATGGATATGATAAATAGATAGTTATGAAATTAAAAAAAAAAATTCTTTTCTTCATTTCTTTTCTCCTCATTTCATTGTCTTGTGAAGAAAAAATCTCTGAAAGCGATCTGAACGAATATAAATCAAAAATGGATGTAAGATTAGGTCATTTAGGCAATGCTATCATTATGCAAGGGAGGCTACTTGATGCATTCAACTTAAGAAATGATAGAGCAGACGAAGATCATTTTAAAGAGGCTGAAGAGTTGATCAAAGGTCATCTTGAATCATTTGGTAGACCTGACGATTTAAGAATTATGAAAATTCCAAATTCAACTAAGTTGATAGAAATTCATAATTCATTAATTGAAGCTTCCGAACTCCTGATATCTTCGACAAATGCCCTTGAAGATAATGCTTGGTTAGGTGGATCAGTTTCTTTTGCTGAGAGAAATCTAGAAATTGCACGATTTAATTTTCAAAATGCAGTCAAGATGGTTTATCACCTAAAGGACAAAAAAGTAATTAAACCTGTAGAAGAACACGAAGAATACAATGTGGGCGAAATTCCTGATGAATTTAAAAAACTCGAAACTGAAAAATAAACGAGCTATTTTGATATCATGGAGCGATTGACCATCCATCCCCCCATTACAATTAAAAAAAGTCCATAAAACATATTATGCGATAATTTTTCATCCAAAAATAAGAACCCCCAAAGTGAACCAAAACAAGGAATCAAATAATTACTTTGACTTGCAAAAACAGCTGATTTCACTTGAATGAGTTTAAAAAAAACAAGGATGGCGAGTCCCGTACAAACTATCCCTAGTATAGTTGCTGATAGAAAACTAGTCATGGTAATATTCTCTAAAAAAGAATTTGTGATGTTAACTGAACTGTAGAAATCAATAATAAAGATGGGGAAAGAAAATATTGTAGCAAGTAAGGTTGAGAAAGCAGCAATTTCGAATGGTGAATGATTTTTAATCTTTTTTACCATATTCGCAGATAAACCATAGAAGAAAGAAGATAAAATTATCAGCAATGAAAAATTAATCGTATCAGATTTCATAGAAAATGTTGAAGGGTTTATAAAAACAATCATACCTAAAAACCCCAATAATAAACCTAAACAACTTAATAAATTCAAACTATTACTTTTAAAGAAGAAATAAGAAATAAGAAATGTAAAGAGCGGCATTGTCCCAATTAGGGTTGAAGCAACAATGCTATCAACATGTATTTCACTTAAACTTATAAGATTAAACGGTAAAACATTTCCAAAAATTGCAATGCATATAAGTAGATTTTTGTTAAGCACAAGGATCTCTTTGACTATAGTTTTATTGCAAAAACAAAAAAGAAAAATAGAGGCTATCAACAACCTGTAAAAAGTTAAAAGTGAAGGAGGGATAGTGTTTATACTTACTTTAATAAATAAAAAAGAACTTCCCCATATCGCAGAAAGAAAAACTAATGCGAAGTAACTTTTTAACGTAGTATTTATATTTTTATAACTCAACTCGTTTCATTTTTTGAAAGTTTAAGAGCAGACTGAATTTGCGAGAGCAGTTTTTTTTTGTCATTATAATTTAGAAATGACCCTAAAAGTACAACTTTATTTTTTGATTTTATAATTAAATTGTGTTGGTTTCTCGCAGGATTTAATATTTCAACTTTTGTCCAGTAGGGCTCAAGGTTCCATATTTGTTTTTTTCCAGACGGAAAGTTTCTTGTAATAAGAAGATTTTGTCGAATTATTTTTACAGTTTCAAATATTTCACCAGATTTATAATTGATCTTAAATGCATAATAAAGCAGCAGAACATCAAGGCCTAGAAATCCAAATACTGGCCAAGCACCAATATACCAAAAGAACACACCTACGGAAAAGAATATAAAGGAAACTATAAACATTAAGCTCCGGAAGTCTTTTTTGGACAAACTCCTGTACGGAAGCACAGTTATATCAAGGAAAGTTTTTTCCATAATTTATCTATATAAAGTTATTTTTTTAAATTTAAAAGCTATATTTCTGTGAAACAGAATATAAATCTTGTAATATCTTAAATCTATAATTATTAAAAGGACAAAATCGTATGAAAAAAATTTTAGGAATGGGAAATGCTGTTCTAGACATTGTGGCACCTGTATCAGACAAATTTCTTGAATTAACCAATATGGATAAGGGATCAATGACCCTGGTTGATCAAGAGACCTCAGATAATGTTTTAACAAGAATCAGTCCTATCAAAAAAGATTCAGGGGGTTCGGTTGCAAATTCTATGGTAGGCATATCCCTTTTAGGACTCGAATCTCAGTTCTGTGGAAAAGTAAAAAATGATCAATTGGGGAATGAATTTGTATCAGATATGAAAAAAACAAATACAAAGTTTCTATGTAAACAATCCTCCGACGGTCTACCTACTGCAAGGTGTATAGTTTTTGTTACACCAGATGGAGAGAGATCAATGCAAACATTCCTTGGTGCAAGCACAACTTTAGGCCAAGAGGATATAGATCCTTCCTTTTTTAATGAAATAGACTATTTATTAATTGAAGGTTATTTGTGGAGCTCAAAAACTGCACGTGAGGCAATCAACAAAGCACTTGAAATAGCTGAATCAAAAAATATAAAAGTGATTTTCTCCTTATCCGATTCTAACTTGGTAAAGATGTTTAGAAGTGATTTTATAAAACTCATAAAGTCAAATATCAATATATTAATTGGAAACGAGAATGAAATTTCTGAACTACTAGAACATGAAGATCAAAGTAAATTTCAAAATGATCAAAAAATTGATATTTTGGTTAAAACACTTGGACAGAAAGGGGCTCAAGTTTCCTATTCAAATAAATCAGAAATAGTTTCATCTTATAAAGTAAATTCTGTTGTTGATACAACGGGTGCAGGTGATATGTTTGCCGCTGGCTTCTTATTTAAATTGTTGCAAGGACAAAATCCATCAGAATCAGCTTTATTTGGATGTAAAGTGGCTTCATTGATCATACAACAATATGGTGCTAGATTATCTAAAGATCTTCTGAAAGATTTATTTTAAAACAAAATTAAGAATCCCAAATAAAAAAATAGGAATTTGAAAGCCAAAATTAGTCAGAATAGCTTTATCTTTTGAAAGATAGCCGCTGATTGTCCAAAAAACCACACCTGTTCCGTGGAGAAAAATATTTAAGGGGTAATAGTTAAGATTTGTTAAAAGTATTCCGCTCAAAACAAAAATTGTTCCCAACCACTTGCTTTTTTTTACAATATTTAACTGCTGCATTATTTAAAATTAATTTCCATCTTTTGTAATACTTAGGTTCCTTGAAGACTCAATTGTCAAAAATCATTTTTAGCTTTCTTATAACAAGGTTTGTAGGAATAGCATTAATATTTTTTGATTTAAATAACTTTTGTGATGAAATTGATTTGCTAATAGGATTGCCAATTGGAGAAAATTTTTCATGATTTGTTGGACCAAACAATGTCAATACTGGAATGCCTGTTGAAGATATCAAATGACCGCATCCAGTATCGTTGCTAACTCCTGCTCTACACTTTTCAGCTATCTTAATCGTTTGTATAGGATCATCACTATTGTAAATTTTAACTTTATTTCCAAACTCTCTAGTTAAATTTCTATACAGATCTTTTTCTTTTGGACCGAGAATGAACACTGGTAGAAGTTTTCTTTTTATTAAATGTTCTGCAATATCTATGAAATTATCAAAAGCCCATCTTTTCCAAATAACTGACGCACCTGGGCAAATTGCAATTTTGTTTGATTTTGCATTGTTAGTAATATTTAAAAATTTAATTTTTTTACAACTAAAAATCTCAGATATGTTTACAAGATGTTGACCGATATTTTCTTCATTAGCGATTCTTGGGACTAAATCAGAGAAAAGATATTTACTACAGGACGAAACAAAAGTTTTTGTTTTAATCCTTTTCAAAACTATAGTTGTCAGGAATCTTTTTTGTGTATCAATTACTATATCGTAGTTTCCGAATTTATTTTTTTTAAAGATATCAAGTAAACTAGACCCAAAACTTTCTTCATAAATACTATCAATAAGACCTTCGGATAATTGCTTGAGCGATCTATTAAAGACGGATTCACCTTTTCCTGCTAGCCATGTAATTTCAGAATTAGGAAATATGTTTCTAAGGCATTTGAGAAACGGAAGCTTTAACAAACCATCACCGAGAAGGTCAAGCCCCACATAAACCAAAATCTTTTTTTTAGATTTATCAACTGTATGTAATTTTCTTATTTTTTCACTAGATATCCATGTTTTAAAAACGTGATATCTTATATTACTCGATTCGAGTCCTAAGTTAAACTTGCTTGAACAATAAGAAAAAAAAAATTTGCAAAAGAACTTTTCTTTTAAAACTCTCCTTCTCCAAGACCAACAACGAGCGATTATTTTTTTTAACGCTTTTCTCTTGATATATTTGTTGAGATGTTTTGTTTTGTCAATAAAGTTTAAAGTTGCTATTGATAGGTCGTAAAGTGTCTGTCCATTGTTATCCATGATTCTATTCTCAATATAGGATGGACCAACACAAATTACTTTTTCTGTTGAACCGACAGCGAATTCTTTGGAAATGTTCTGTATAAGATGATTTCCTGCAACTCTTAGTGGAATTGAAAAGTCTTGAACAAAGACGGTTTTATCACATCCCCCGATAGAGAGCATAACGTCAGTTTTTATCATAAGATTACTAGATCCTCCCCAACCATTGACAATGAATTTATTAATTGGGTTTATCATTATTGATGCTTCAGGCTTGTTTCTCTTAAATTTATATTTATTAGGGTTATCCTGCCATTCCCACCCTCCGTAAAGAAGGTCGATACTATTTTTCTCCATTTGCTTCTTCATATAGTCGAGGCTATCAGGAGAAAGCAAATCATCTCCATCGAGCAATTTTATAAAAGAATACTTTACAAATTTGAGTGAATTATTAATTGCTACGCTAGGACCAGTATTCTTTTGCTTAAATATTTTATAGTCAACTTTGGAACTTTGTAGATAGTCTTTTGCCATTTCATAGGATCGATCACTTGACCCGTCATCAACAACTATAATCTGATAATTTGCTTCCTTATTAAACTGAACTATCGCAGATTTGAGAGTTTGTAATATGTACTCCTCTTTATTAAAGGTTGTAACAATTACAGATATTCCATTATCGTGGCTCATAAACAGAATCTTTCACATACACATACGAAGATATTTTTTATTCAATGTCAATAGAATAGCCTGCGGCTCTTATTGTTCGAATGAAATTTTTCGTACCTTTCAAATTCATAGCTTTTCTCAATCTTCTTATGTGAGTATCAACTGTTCGTGATTCAACATAAATGCCATGTCCCCAGACAGAATCAAGAAGTTGTTCTCTGCTATAAACTCTTCCCGGGTTTTCTATAAAGTGTTTTAAAAGCTTATATTCTGTTGGGCCAAGATGAACTCTAGCTTCGCCTCTATACACCTTGTGCTGATTTGTTAGTATTTTAATATCTTCAAATTCTAATACTTGATCTTGACTAGAAGAGGATCTTCTTAAAAGTGCCTTTATTCTTGCAATAAGTTCTGC